>JACCDW010952010.1_pt1 | contig 51344 bp, 34 predicted proteins | sample 7449781 | NCBI WGS metagenome assembly JACCDW01 (sample SAMN15323449, study PRJNA562643) | freshwater metagenome | isolation source: river surface water | place: USA:Blue River Watershed | collected 2017-08-18
GCGAACTTCCACAGTTCATCAGCAACCGCGGTGGCGTGGCCCTTCGGCCGGGCGATGGCGTGATTCACTCATGGTTGAACCGTCTGCTGCTGCCCGACACCGTGGGCACCGGCGGTGATTCGCACACACGCTTTCCCATCGGCATCTCCTTCCCCGCCGGATCAGGCCTGGTGGCCTTCGGTGCAGCCACTGGTGTGATGCCGCTGGACATGCCCGAAAGCGTGCTGGTTCGCTTCAAGGGCCAGATGCAGCCAGGCGTGACGCTGCGCGATCTGGTGCATGCCATTCCCCTTTACGCCATCAAGGCGGGGCTGCTGACGGTGGCCAAGGCCGGCAAGAAGAACATCTTCAGCGGCCGAGTGCTCGAGATCGAGGGTCTGCCCGACCTGAAGGTGGAGCAGGCCTTTGAGCTCAGCGATGCCAGCGCCGAGCGCAGCGCTGCCGGCTGCACCATCAAGCTCAACCCTGAGCCGATCAAGGAGTACCTCACCAGCAACATCGTGCTGATGAAGAACATGATCGCCAACGGTTACGCCGACAAGCGCGCTTTGGAGCGTCGCATCAAGGCCGTGCAGGCTTGGTTGGACAAGCCCGAGTTGCTCGAAGCGGACAAGGATGCCGAGTACGCCGCGGTGATCGAGATAGATTTGGCCGACATCAAGGAACCCATCGTCTGCTGCCCCAACGACCCCGACGATGCCAAGTTCCTCAGCGAGGTGGCCGGCACCAAGATCGATGAAGCCTTCATCGGCTCGTGCATGACCAACATCGGCCACTTCCGTGCCGCAGCCAAGGTGCTGGGTGGTGCGCGTGACATCCCGGTCAAGCTGTGGGTGGCCCCGCCGACCAAGATGGATGAGAGCGAGCTGATCAAGGAAGGCCACTACGCCACCTTCGGATCGGCCGGCGCCCGCACCGAGATGCCTGGCTGCAGCCTGTGCATGGGCAACCAAGCGCAGGTACGTGAAGGTGCCACGGTGATGTCCACCAGCACGCGCAACTTCCCCAACCGGCTGGGCAAGAACACCAATGTGTTCCTGGGTTCGGCCGAGCTGGCTGCCGTGTGCTCCAAGTTGGGTCGCATCCCTACCCTGGCTGAGTACCACGAGGCCGTGGGCATCATCGGTCAGGACTCCGCCAGCATCTACCGCTACATGAACTTCGATCAGATCGAAGAGTATGCGGAGGTGGCCAAGGACGTGGCCGTCTGATGGCCACAAGGGGTTGTTCACCGACCCCTCACCCTCAAGGGGCCCGCCATGGGCCCCTTGTTCATTTCAGCCTGACCCCACCCTCAGAAAGACCTGCAGGCGCTGCAGCTCCTCTTCCAAGGCTTGCCGGAAGGCAGGACCCCTCGGACGTACGCCGCGCACGTAACCGAAGTCGGCCTCCAGGCGGTTCACGCCGGCCAGATCCGGCTTGACGGACAGGTTGCCCCAACCAATCACCTGCCCCTGCCAAAGGAGCGGCATGGCGTAGTAGCCCCGCTCGCGCTTGGGTGCCGGCACGTAGGCTTCAAAGCGGTAGGGCCAGCCCCAGAACCGCTCGAATCGGGTGCGGTCCCACACCACGGGGTCAAAGGGCGCCAGAAGGCGCACACCCTCAGGATCGGCATGCCGACTCGACCGCGGCGCTTCTCCGGTCGGCCAATACCAGTCCATGCCGTCCACCACGGCATGCGACAGGCGCCTCTTTGCGCGCGCCAAAGCTGCTGAGCGCAGCGGTTTCCACTGGGGCGCACCGTACAACAGCCGCCCCACGAGCATCGACAGGGTTGGCCTCGGTACCGGCGCATACTGAGCCACCACCACATCCACCAGTTCGTCATAGGCGGCCCCCGCGTCAACCGCATCAGGCCACGGCGTGCGAACCTCAAACAGCCGGACGCCCGATTCGCGGCGAGCCACCCGCAACAAGCCTCGGTAGAGCAGGCCATCCATCAACTGCGTGCTGGCCCGGGAATTGCCACCAAAGAAATTACGTGCGCCGCCCATGGCCAGGGCGGCGTCGACATCCCGGGGATGCACCACACCGCGCGAGCGGACAAACTCCAGCAGGCGATGGGCCTGATCCCATTGGGACTTCGGCCACGCGCGGTAACCCTGTCGGGGGTGCATCAAGGCATGCAGCCGCGCGGGCATGAAGCCATGGTTGATGAAGAAGTCCTCCTCGAGCTTCAGGCGTGGGTAGTGCCGCTCCAGGTCGCCCGCGAGGTAGCCCTTGACCCGGTGGCGCAGGATGAGGTCTTGCGCCCTGGCCGGGCTTCGAATGGGATCGGCCTGCACGAAGCCCAGGCGCTCCACGGCGCGACCCAGGCCAGACGGCGCAAACAGCGAGCGCGCCAAGGCATATCGCCGCAGGTCGTCGATGCCGAGCGCTGCTGCCGTCACGGGGCGATCGTCTCCACCCAGTCCACCAAGGCCTCGAGTAAGGTCTGTGCCCGCTCATCGCCGGCATCGATGGCCTGCTCGGCCAGCTCGTCGATCCTTTCCAGCACCTGCGCCAAGGTGCGGTGTCCGCCCTTGCCTTCGATCAGTCGAGCACGACAGTGATCCAACCACTGCGCCTGCTCTGTGGGATCCAGGGTGTCGGCCCAGTTGCGCGCGCGGTAACGCAGCAGCAACTCATCGAGCCGTCCGTCCTCAAAGTTCGGGCGCTCCAGGGCAAGGCGGCTGCCGTCCAAGGTACGCAGCCGCTCCAGTGTGCGGCGGTCAGCCTGTGAAAGGAAGGCGCCGCCATACAGCGTCTGCTCGGCATCCAAGCCCGTATCAGGGGCCGCCTCCCGCTGGAAAACCTCGGTCCAGGGCAGCGCGTCCAAGGCAGGCAGGTGCGCCAGGCCCCGCTGCGCATTCGCCAGGGCCTGCGCCACGTCGATCCCCCAATGGGCTGCACGCGCTTCACTCAGGGTGGCCAGCCCCTTGATGACCACCGGGCTTTGGTTGATGTGGATCGTCTTGATGGGCAAACGGCTGGTGCCCTGGGGCAAGTCCTCGCGCCGCGTGAACAAGCGCTGTCGAATATCCGATGCCGAAAGGCCCAGCAACTCGCAAGGGTCGCTGGCCAGGTCCCAAACGATCACTTCGTTGGTGTTGGTCGGGTGCCGCGCCAAGGGCCACACCACCGCTGTGTAGCCACGTTGGGGGTCGAATTTGCCCGACACGTGCAGAAAGGGCTGACGGTGGGCGTCCAGCGCGCCGATCACCGACTGAACCTCCCGCTTATCGCGCAGCTTCAGGCAGTAGTCGAACAGCCTGGGCTGGCGCTGCTGCAGCAAACGGGCCAACGCAATCGTGGCCCTTACATCGCTGAGGGCGTCATGTGCGGCCTCGTGCAACAGCCCATTGGCCGCGCTCAGATGTTCCAACTTCAGGGACGGCCGCCCATCTTCCTTCAAAGGCCACTCGATACCCTCGGGCCGCAAGGCATAGGCACAGCGCACCACGTTGAACAGGTCCCATCGGCTGCAGCGGTTCTGCCACTCGCGACCATAAGGGTCGATCAGGTTGCGCCAGAAGAGATGTCGCGTGACCTCATCGTCGAAGGCCAACGTGTTGTATCCCACGCCGATCGTGCCTTCGGTACCCAGCTCGTCCAAAATTCGCGCGGCGAATTCAGCCTCGGAAACGCCCAAGGCTTCGCAACGCTGGGGTGTGATGCCCGTGATCAGGCAGGACGAAGGGTCGGGCAGCGAATCGCGCGGCGGCTTGCAATACAGCATCACCGGCTCCCCAATCTCGTTCAGATCGGCGTCGGTGCGAATGCCGGCGAACTGGGCCGGCGCGTCGCGCCGGGTATCGATACCGAAGGTTTCGTAGTCGTGCCAGAAGAAGGTGTGGCTCACGGCAGCTTCAGCCCCTGGCTGCGAGCCCAGGCCTCCAGGGTCGGCAACAAGGGGCCCAGCCGCTCGTCTACCGCGCGCCGCACCGTGTCCACCATCACCTGTGTGGATCGCTCGATTTCAATGTGCACCGCATCGCCTTCGCGCTTGTCGGCAAAGGTGGTCATGCGCAGGGTTTCGGGGATCAGCCACACCTCGAACCAGCCCCGCCCGCCTTCCTCAAAAGCGGCCTCGGCCACCGTAAGGCTTGCGCCATTCACGGCGATATAGCCCTTGGCGAAGACATAGCGCATCCAGGGCGAGGGAACGGAAAACCGCAGCACGCAGTTGTTCTCCGGGTAGCGGACCTGCGCGACCTGAGCGCAGAAATCCACGTGTCCTGACAAGACATGTCCGCCCACCTCGGCGCCTTCACGTGCGGCCCGCTCCGCGTTCACGCGGCTGCCCACCGAAAGCCCGCCCAAGGTGGTCAACGCCAGCGTTTGCTGCATCACATCGAACTGGGCGGTACCTGACACCTCGTCGAATTCGGTCACCGTGAGGCACACACCGTCCAGTGCGATGCTGGCACCCAACTCCACCGCCTTCAAGAAGCCGGGTGGGAAGCCAATGGTGAGGGTGCGCAGGCCCGCGCGGTCGGTGACCGCGGCCACGGTGGCCACGCCTTGAACGATTCCAGTGAACATGCGCTGAGAATAGCAGTCGCGCAGCGGCTTGCGCCGCCCGTCACTGCAGGCCACCGTCCGCTCAGGCGACTAAGACCCTGCGCGAGGCACCGGCACGCGCCCCACCGTGATGCGGCCATCGGGCCATTCCGTGACCGGGCGCTTGATCAGGCTGGGCTGCTGCCCCATCAATACAGCTGCCGAGGATGCATCGCAGACCCGCGCCTGCAGCGCCGTGTCCAGCTTCCTCCAGGTGGTCCCCTGCCGGTTCAGCAGGACAGGCCAACCGGTGGCCGCCATCCAAGCCGTGAGGCGATCGGCTGGAACGCCCAGCTTCTTGAAGTCCCGAAAGTCAACCGTCCAGCCCGCCTCGGTCAATGCCGCTCGCATCTGCTTGACGGAGTCGCAGTTGGGGATACCCCAGACGATGACGGTCGAACTCAAGAGGGTTCTTCCATTTGAGATTGGAGGTTTGCTCAGCGTACCACCCACACCACCGCGCTGCGTGCCGGCACCTGCAACACACCGGTGGTCGAATCCAGGTGTGCCTGCGCGGCGATCCGGCGGTCTGCGGCCTGGGGCGCGCGATGAACCGGATGAAGCTCCCAGGTACCCGCACCCCGCACGCTGTCCAGCACCACCCGCTGCGCATGCTCATCGCTGTTGAAGACCACCAACACCGCGCGGTGGGGCGAAGTCGGCCAGCCCTGGCCGTCGATCTGCATGGCAATCACCGAAGGGTTCGGACCCTGCGCAGGCAGAGGCAGACTGACGCGTTGCCGAATGGCTTGGGCACTGGGCAGCCGCAGCAAGGGCGTGGAGGCACGCAAGCGCAAAAGGTCCAGGTGCGCGGCCTTGCTGAAGGCGATCACATCCGGGCTTGGCTTGATGCCCGGGTGCACCAGGCGCGGCGCCATGACCGGCCAGAACGCGCGGCTGTCCTGTCCGGGAGGCAAGCCCGCGGCAAAACCGTTGTCGCGCAGGGTCCAATCCAGGCGGTTGAACCAGTCGCCCGAGTCGTAGCTGTTGAGATCCATCGACTTGGATCGAAGGATTTCCTGGCCTGCGTGCCAATAGGCCACGCCCTGCGACAGGGCCACCAAGGCCGATCCCAGCACCTGGATCTGCGCCCGCTCCAGCGCCGTTACCGAAAGCGGCAGCTTGAAGGCGTTGAGATCGAAAAGCGTCGGGTTGTCGTGGTTCTCCACATAGTTCACCACTTCGCCTGGCTCAATCACATACCCCGCTGGTTGGCCGCTGTAGGGCAGGTCCTCCAGCGCCACTACCCGACCGTCGTTGAGGGCCATGCGGAAGTCCCTGAGGGACCCCACAAGGCCAGCGCGAATGAGATCGGCCGCCTCCGCCCGATCTGGGCCTTGTGCCCCATTGAGCCAACCTTTGCGAGAGACCGTGGTGGCCACATCATCGCCATGCCGCGTCCCACGGGCTGCATCGCGCAGGCGGTCATTGAAGGTCGCGATCCCACTGCCGGCCAGCGACAGTTGAGAAGCCTGCACAAAGCGCGCACCGTTGGCGATTTCGCCAAAGTTCCAGCCTTCGCCAATCAGCGGAATGAAGCGGCCGGCGGCCCGGTTCACTGCGCGCTGCAGGGCTTCCATGGCCTCGCGGGGCTGATGGCCCATCAGGTCGAAACGGAAGCCGTCGATCGCATGGTGCCGCACCCACAGTACGGCCGAGTCGATCATCAGCTTGCGCATCATGCGGTGTTCGGTGGCCGTGTTGTCGCAGCAGGTGGACCGCTCCACTTCGCCAAGGGCGTTCAGGCGGTGGTAGTACCCAGGCACCACCCGATCCAGCACCGAACGCGGGTCCTGCCCCGCAGCCGACATGTGGTTATAGACAACATCCATGCCCACCCGCAGCCCCAGGCCGTGCAGGGCCATCACCATCTGCCGCAATTCCCGGATGCGTACCGCCGGATCTGCGGCATCGGTGGCGAAACTGCCCTCCGGCGCATTGAAGTGCCATGGGTCATAGCCCCAGTTGAAGCAGTCACGGGAGGCCATCGCCATCACCAGAGCCTGAGGTTCCTCGGAATCCGGTGCAGCCGCGCGCAGGCGCTTCTCATCGGGCGATTGACAGCCCTTCTCCGGCACCGTGGCCAGGTCGAATACCGGCAAGAGATGCACATCGGTCAGCCCCGCGCGTGCCAGCTCGCTCAAGTGCCGCATCCCATCGCTTCGGGCATGGGTGAAGGCCAAATACTTGCCGCGGTGCGCGGCCGGCAGACTGCGGTCACCCGCAGAGAAGTCACGCACATGCAGTTCGCTGATCACCATGTCGACGGCGTGCGCAGGGGCCGCGGGTCGAGCATGGCGGGCCCATCCCGGTGGTGCCAGTGCTGGGTCTTGCAGGTCGCCGATCCAGCTGTGCTGCGAATTGGCGGTAAGGCTCACGGAGTATGGGTCGGTCACCCGGTTGATGACCCAGCCGTCTCGCGGTGCCCATACCTCCACCAGGTATCGGTAGGTGTGGCCGCGCAGGGGCCCAGGATGTTGAGCGCGCCACACCCCTGTGGAATCCTCAAGCTCGGCCTTCAGCACCGCTTTCAGACCCACACCCCGCGGGCCGTGCATGCAGACCCAGACGCGCCGCGCCGTCGGCGCCCACAGAGCCCAATCCGCCGGACCCTGCGCATTCACCGGTGCCCTCACACCAAGGTCCAATGGCTCGGCTGCGCGGGCGTACAGCGCGTCCAGCGCCTGGGCAGCCTGCAGCCGCTCCAACACCACCGCCCGGCCCTGCCCATCCAGCCCAACAAGCGCCGACGCCCCCACCTGCAAGGCCTTCAGGCTGGCCGTGTCCATCACCGAACCTTGGTTGGTGGGCTGCAGACGCAGCACAGGGCCCGACCCCAGGTGCGACGTTGCGCGGGCGGCATCGGTGGCCATGGCCGCATCCCGCACATTGCCGACCACCTCAACCAAGGTGATCGCTCGAGTCCCCGGCGGCAAGGCCGCCCCGGCTCGCCAGTCGGTGGCCAGTGAATCGCCGTGTGCCAGCACCCAATGCGCCACCGCCGATTTCGCAGCAGCTTGCGCAGCGCCTTGCCCCACGCGTATCGTGTGTTCGTCCAGCCAGGCTGCCTGCGCGGTGGTGGCTCGCCAATCGGCCGATACGGCAGGCCCCACGGCGCGCGATGGGGCCGTTGCCATACAAGCGGCCGCCATCGACCCGGCCTCTGGTGGTGAAGGTGCCGCCAGTACGGGCGCCGCACCAAACAGACCGGTCAACAGACCGGCGATCAAGCCGCCAACCATGTGGCTGCGCATCGAGCTTTGAGCAGACCGAGGGAAGGCGCGGGCCAAGAACGGTCGGTAGAACATCATCAATGCGCCTGAATTGCCGGCGTGAATTCCATAGGAACGGTAGTTTTACTACATTTCGGCCGGCCTTAAACCTCTAAACTGACCGGGTCGAGCAAAGTTTGGGCGACTGAAATCGACGGACGCATCCCAATGTTGAGTAGTAAAACTACCTTTAGAGGCGGCAACTGCCGGCCTCACCCCAACCCAGCCATCAGCCGAATCGCCGGTGTCTTCAGCACCTTCGCGTTCTCATGCCTGTTGGCACTCTCGGCCTGCGGAGGCGGTGGCGGCGTCAGCGGCGGCGCGGTCGTCATCACGCCCCCGGTCTCCGGGGGCGGCGGAACCGTCACGCCTCCCACCACCAATCTGCCGGCCTTCGATACCAGCACCGTCACCGTCAATAGCGCCGCCACCTCGCTGCCCGAGGGCTGGCAAAACGGCGCCTTCATGCAGGTCTTCGTCCGCAGCTACCAGGACAGCGACGGCGACGGCGTCGGAGACCTCAAGGGCCTGATCTCGCGTCTGGATTACCTGAAGGATCTGGGCATCCGAGGCCTGTGGCTGATGCCCATCCACCCCAGCCAGGATGGGGATCACGGCTACGCGGTCAAGGACTACCGAAATGTCGATCCCCGCTACGGCACCCTAGCCGACCTGGATGCGCTCATCAGCGCCGCGGCCGCTCGTGGCATCGGCGTGATCGTCGACTACGTCATCAACCACAGCGCGGGTGAACACCCGGCCTTCACCAATTCGCGGGCCGGAGCCGACAACGCTTTCCGTAACTGGTATGTCTGGCAGGCCAGCGCGCCCACCAACTGGACAGTGTTCGGCAACAACCCCTGGCGGCGCGACCCGACCGGCTGGTACTACGCGCCCTTCTGGGACCAGATGCCCGACTGGAACCTGCGCAACCCGGCGGTGGAGGCCTGGCACCACGACAACCTCCGCTTCTGGCTCAACCGTGGCGTCGCCGGCTTCCGTTTCGACGCCGTGGGCCTGCTGATTGAGAACGGACCGAGCGCCTTCAACGTTCAACCTGAAAGCCGCGCCTTCATGCAGCGCGTTCAGGGAGTGCTTGGCGCCTATCCCCGCCGGTTCATGGTCTGCGAAGCGCCCGACGATTCTCAAGGCTTCGCCTCGGTGTGCGGCAGCGCTTTCGCCTTCGACCTCAACGGACGCATCCTGGGCGCCATCCGCGGCAACGTCAATGATCTGGATGCGCTGCGCCGGTACTTCACCCAGGCGGCTCCGGGAACGGCCACCTTCTTGGCCAATCACGACGAGTTTGCCGGCAACCGCATCTGGAATCAGCTCGGCGGTGACGTGGCGGCCTACAAGCTCGCAGCGGCGTCCTACCTGCTTCTGCCGGGCACGCCCTTCGTCTACTACGGCGAAGAAATCGGCATGGCTGCGGCCGCCAGCCTCACCGGCGATCCCAAGCTGCGCACGCCCATGAGCTGGACGGCCGACTCGTTACGCGCGGGATTCACCACCGGCACGCCCTACCGGGCACTGTCGGCCAATGTGGGTACGCAGAACGTGCAGGCCCAGCAAGCGCAGCCCGACTCCCTGTTGAACTTCTACAAGGCCATGATCGGATTGCGCAACTCGCGCCTGTCCATCGCGCGCGGCAGCTATGACAAGCCATTCCTGCAAGGCTCGGTCCTGGCCTATACACGTACGCTGGGTCAGGAACGCACGCAGGTTCTGATCAATTACGCAGACCGACCCGGTCGCATCACCCTCACCGACCTTCCGTCAGCGGCCGTGCTGACCACCCTGTGGCCGCAAGGCATGGCGGTCACCAGCGCCAACACCGGGCAAGCTGAAATCGAAGTGGCCCCTCGCAGTGTGCGGGTGCTGGACGTGAAGTGACATGAACACCGTAACCCTCGAAAGGCCACGACTGAAGCACGCGTTACTGGCCATCCTTGGCGCAGCACTGATGTGCGCCTGCCAAAGCACGGGCCCGGCACCACAGGGTGCCAGCAGCTTCGACCAGCGGGCGGTGGCTGCTATGCCACGCGACAACGGCCTGGACGAGCACTGGCACCAAGGCGCCTTCATGGAAATCTTCGTGCGCGCCTACCAGGACAGCGACGGTGACGGCATCGGCGACCTGCGTGGCCTCATCTCGCGGCTGGACCACCTTCAGCAACTTGGCGTGCGGGGCATCTGGCTGATGCCCGTCACTTTGAGTGCCGACCGCGACCACGGCTACGCCACCACCGACTTCCGTCGGGTCGAGCCGCAGTACGGCACGCTCGACGACATGCGCGAACTGCTGCGCCAAGCCCACCGCCGTGGCATCGGCGTGATCATGGACTACGTGATCAACCACGCTTCGCACGAGTTCCCTGCGTTCCGCGAGGCCGTGGCCAACCCGCGCAGCCCCTACCGCGACTGGTTCATGTGGTCCACGGATGCCCCACGCGGCTGGGACATCTGGGGCAAGAACCCCTGGTACCACGCCGCCTCCAAGCCTTGGGAATTCAAGGGCGAATGGAAGGACCTGCCAGCCCCGCCGTCTGGCGCCAAGGACCACTATTTCGGCACCTTCGGCGCCCACATGCCCGACTTCAACCTTCGGCATGAGCCGGCCCTGCGCTACCACTTCGACAGCCTGCGCTTCTGGATGAACATGGGCCTGGACGGCGTGCGGCTGGATGCGGTGCCGCACATGGTGGAAAACAACGCCCAGGACTGGAACGACCAACCCGAGAGCCGCGCGCTGACCAAGCGACTGCAGGACCTGGTGAAGTCATACCCCAAGCGCTACACGGTGTGCGAGGCCACGGCCAGCCCAGAGGTTTATGGCCGTGCCGATGTGTGCGGCGCTGCGTTTGCCTTCGGGCTGATCCCACACATCGTGGCTGCACCCAAGGGCGATGAAGCGGCGGTGCGTGCCATGGTCGACTACTGGAAGACTGCGCCGCCTGGCATGGCCACCTTCCTCTCCAACCATGACATCTTCGCGGGCCGGCGCGCCTGGGACCAGTTCGGCGGCGACGAGGCTCGTTACAAGCTCGCCGCCTCCACCTACCTGCTGATGCCAGGCACACCCTTCATTTACTACGGTGAAGAGGTAGGCCAGGCAGGGCTGCCCGACCTCAAGGGTGACCTGCCGATCCGCGGCCCCATGAGTTGGGACACGCGACCTCATGCCGGGTTCACCAAGGGCACGCCGTTCCGGGCCGCTGCACCCAACGCCGGCAGCCACAACGTGCTGGCCCAAAGCGCCGGCACACGCTCCATCCTGCGCCACTACCGGGACATGCTGGCCTTGCGCAACGCGCACGCCTCCATCGCCCGAGGAAGCTGGGAGCATGCCTTCGCCGACGGGCTGATCATGGGCTTCCAGCGCGCGCTCGGGCCCGAACGCACCCTCGTGCTGATCAACTACGGGCCGTCTCGTCGAGAGGTCGCCTTGCCTGGCCTGTCCGCGTCGGCAAGAGCTGAACTGCTGTGGGCCTCAGAACCCCATATGGCCGGCCGAATGAATCCCAACGCACCGACACCCCTGCTGCGCGCAAGCGGGCACTTGCTGCCCCCCCAGTCGGTGCAGGTGTGGCGCCTCAGCCCAGCAAACTGAACGGCCCGCGCCCGCTGGCGGCGGTGATCAGGCCCAGCACGCGGCGGGCCTCATCGTTCAGCATGGACCAATCCATGCGCCAGGTCCAGTTGTGCGGACCCATGGACCCGGGAAGGTTCATGCGGTGCTCCTCTCCCAGGCCCAGCACATCCTGCAGCGGGAACACCGCCATGCAAGCCACCGACTGCGAGGCAGCGCGGATCATGCCCCAGTGGATGTCGTGGTCCCAGGCATTGAGATAGCTGGCTGCAAAGTGGCGCTCAGCCGGCGTGGCCTTGGCCCACCAGCCGCGCACCGTGTCGTTGTCGTGCGTGCCGGTGTAGACCAGGGTGTTGACCACGTAGTTGTGGGGCAGGAAGTCGTGCGTGCCATCACCGCCAAAGGCTTGCGAGAGGATGCGCATGCCCGGAAAGCCACAACCGTCGCGCAGTTCCAGCACATCGGGCGTGATCAGGCCCAGGTCCTCTGCCACGATGGGCAGTCGCCCCAGGGCCTTCTCGATCGCATCGAACAAGGCCTTGCGCGGCCCCGGCACCCATCGCCCTTCGCGCGCGGTGGGACACGAGGCCGGAATCTCCCAATAGCCCGCAAAGCCTCTGAAGTGGTCGATGCGGAACACATCGGCCTGCGCCAACGCGCGCCGCACGCGCGCTGTCCACCACGCATAGTCCTCAGCCGCCATGCGGTCCCAGCGGTACAGGGGGTTGCCCCAACGCTGGCCGTCCTCACTGAAGTCATCGGGCGGGCAGCCGGCCACCACGGTGGGCTGATGGTGCTCGTCCAGCTCATACAGGTCAGGGCGCGCCCAGCAGTCGGCGCTGTGGTGCGCGATGAAGATGGGCAGGTCGCCCATGATGCGGACACCGTGCTCAGCAGCATAGGCCCGCAACTCGGCCAGTTGCGTGTCGAAGCACCATTGAACGAAGGCCCAGAAGTCCATCTCGGCCGCGTGTTCGCGGGTCGCTTGCGCCAAGGCCTGCGCATCACGATTGCGGCATCCGGCCGGCCATTCCCACCAGGGCTGTCCGCCGTGGGCCGACTCCAGCGCCATGAACAGCAGATAGTCGTCCAGCCACCAGGCCTGCTCGGCCCGCCAGGCCGCCAGCGCCTGCTGTTGTGCCGGACGGGCCGATTGCAGGAAACCGATATGCGCAGCGCGAAGCCGCTGAAGCCGCCAAGGCACCAGCGCCTCGAAATCCACCCTCAGACCGCCATCGCGGACAGGCGCATCGCGCAGGGCATCCGCCGTGATCCAGCCCTCGGCCACCAAGGGTTCGAAGGCCACCATCAGCGGGCTGCCCGCAAAGGCCGACACGCTCTGATACGGCGAATTGCCCGGGCCGATCGGCGTGGTGGGCAGCCACTGCCAGATCGTTTGGCCGGCCGACTGCAACCAGTCCACGAAGCGCCGGGCATCGGGCCCGAAATCACCGATGCCATGAGGCCCCGGCAGTGAGGTGATGTGCAGCAGGATGCCGCTGGTACGTTGTGTCAGGTCCATCTTCAAATCGTTGACAAATAAGCTCAGCTCAGGGCGGGGGTGGTACTGACTGCAGAACCAGTACGGCTCGCGCAGGCAGGTCGAGTGCTCCGGTAACCGTCATGGCGCCAGCCGACAGGCCCGCATCCGGGGAGGTGGAATTCAACACCACCCGCCATGCGCCATCCAATTGAAGGAAAGCCGGTTCTTCGTGCGGGTGGAACACCGCCATCAGCGATGGCGACTGCGGCGCACTGAACAGGCAGACCAAGGACCGATGCCGGGCATCGTGCCAGTCCTCAGCCTGCAAGGCTTGTCCATCCAGCCGCAACCAGCGCACCTTGGGCAGTTGCGCCTCGTCGGCATGATCGGCAAACCACTGGTCGTGACGCAGACACTCGTGATCGGCACGCAGCGCCAGGGCCTGGCGGACCAAGGCCATCATCGACTCGTCCACCTGCTGCCAGTCAAGCCAGCTCACCGGGGCATCCTGGCAATACGCGTTGTTATTGCCCCGCTGCGTCTTGCCGATCTCGTCGCCCGCGGCCAGCATCGGCGTACCCTGCGAAAGCAGCAGCGTGGCCATCATGGCCCGCTGGACACGGCCCCGCAGTTCATTCAGTGCAGCGTCATCGGTCGGGCCTTCTACACCGAAGTTCGCACTCAATTCATTGTCACGCCCATCGCGGTTATCTTCGCCGTTGGCCAGGTTGTGCTTGCGGTGATAGCTCACCACATCGCGAAGGGTGAATCCGTCGTGCGCGGTGATGAAGTTCACACTGGCCGAGGGGCGGCGCTGGGAATGGTGGAAGAGATCGCTCGAAGCCGCCAGCCGCCGCGCGAACTCCCCGCGCGTCACCACTCCCAGGTGGGCACGGTGGTTGAGGCCCTGCGCGTCCTGCAGCCAGTAGCCACGCACGGCATCTCGGAAGCGATCGTTCCAATCCAGGAAGGCCCCAGGGAAGCGGCCCACCTGATAGCCACCGGGACCGCTGTCCCAAGGCTCGGCAATCAAGTGCACATCGGCCAGAACCGGGTCTTGCCGCATCGCGGTGAAGAAGGCGGCATCTGGGTGGAAGTACTGGCCGCGGGTGCGGCCCAGTGTGGCCGCCAGATCGAAGCGGAAACCATCGACGCCCATCTCGAGCACCCAGTGCCGCAACGAGTCCAGCACGAACTGCGTGACCCGCGGCTGCCACACCGCCAGGGTGTTGCCGCAGCCGGTTAGGTTTTCGCAGCGGCTGGGGTCTTCAGGCATCAGCCGGTACCAGCTGGCGTTGTCCAGCCCTCGAAAGGACAGCGTGACCCCGTCCTCGCCACCCTCGGCAGTGTGGTTGTAGACCACGTCGATCACCACCTCCAGGCCAGCGGCATGTAGGGTCTGCACCATGGTCCGGAATTCCTCGGCGGCTGCGGCCGTGTCATGCGGTGTGCGCGACCAGCGTGGGTCCACACAAAAGAACCCCAGCGTGTTGTAGCCCCAGTAATTGGGCTTGCCCATCTTCACCAAGTGCGGCTCATCCAGGGCGTAATGCACCGGCAGCAGCGAAAGGGTGGTGATGCCCATGCGCTTGAAGTGCTCGATGCTGGCCGGATGCGCAAGCCCTGCATAGGTACCCTGCAACTCCGTGGGTATGCCCGGATGCTGTCGGCTGAAGCCTTTCACATGCACTTCATAAAGAACCAGGCGGTCCTTCGGATGCCGAGGCCTTCCGCGGCTCAAGGCTTCACGTTGAAAAGGTTCCAGGGCACCCTCCACACGCGCCTTCAGCGCATGGGCAGCGTTATCGCGCGCATCCAGTACGCGAATTCCATCCGGGTGTGCTGAGACATGGCCGTGGTGCTCGTCGCGCCGCTCAAAACGGCCGACGATGCACCGCGCACACGGGTCGAGCAGCAACTTCGCCGGGTTGAAACGATGGCCTTGATCCGGCGCATGGGGCCCGTGGGCGCGCAAACCATAAACCTGACCCTCGGCCACGCCAGGGATGAAGCCGTGGAAGACACCGTCGTGAGGACCGTGCAGCCGATAGCGGCTGGTCTCCACCTTGGCTTGCTCGTCAAAGAAGCACAGTTCGATGGCCTGCGCATGCTGGGAGAACACCGCGAAGTTCACGCCGCCATCGCGCGGATGCGCCCCCATGGGGAAGCTGCGGCCCTGTTCGGGCGCCCAGGGTGCCTTGCTCATGCCAACTCCGCGCGCACCAGCATCAACGTTCCCAGGGGAGGCAGGGTCAGCTCCAGGCTGGCCATCTGGCCGTGTGCCCCCACCCCGGCCGAAGCCAGGGGCACGCCAGCATTTCCCACGCCCGACCCACCATAGGCCTGTGCGTCGGTATTGAGCGCCTCGCGCCAGCGGCCCTGCAGGTGCTCGGGCAGGCCGATGCGATAGCCGTGACGTACCACCGGCGTGAAATTGCAAACCACGATCACCGATCCACCCTGCCCATCGTGGCGTGCCCAGGCGAACACGCTGTTTTCGGCATCGTCCACCACCAGCCACTCGAATCCTTCGGCCACACAGTCCAGGCGGTGGAGCGCGTGCTGCGCCTTGTACAGGCCATTGAGGTCGCGCACCAGCTGCTGCACACCGCGGTGTCTCATGTCGTCCAGCAGCCCCCAGGGCAATTCATGCGCGTCCTGCCATTCCCAGGGCTGCGCAAACTCCTGCCCCATGAACAGCAGCTTCTTGCCCGGGTGGCCCCACATGAAGCCGTAGTAGGCGCGCAGGTTCGCAAAGCGCTGCCAATCGTCACCGGGCATGCGGCCCAGGATCGAGCCCTTGCCATGCACCACCTCGTCGTGCGAAAGCGGCAACACGAAGTTTTCGCTGAAGGCGTACACCAGGCCAAAGCGCATCTTGTCGTGGTGCCAGCGGCGGTGAACCGGGTCTTCCTGCATGTAGCGCAGGGTGTCGTTCATCCAGCCCATGTTCCACTTGTAGTGAAAGCCTAAACCGCCGTGGCTCACCGGTGCGCTCACGCCCGCAAAGGCTGTGCTCTCCTCGGCCACCGTGATGGCACCGGGGCATTCCGCACCCAGGATGCTGTTGAGCGCACGAAACAGATCGATGGCCTCCAGGTTCTCACGACCCCCATGCACATTGGGCAGCCATTGGCCGTCCTTGCGCGAATAGTCGCGGTAGAGCATGGAAGCCACCGCATCCACTCGTAAGCCATCCACCCCGCCGCACTCGATCCAATAGCGCGCACTGCCGATCAGGAAGTTGCGCACCTCCCAGCGGCCGAAGTTGTAGATGTAGGTGTTCCAGTCCTGGTGGTAGCCCTCGCGCGGGTCCTGGTACTCGTAGAGCGCCGTGCCGTCAAAGCGCGCCAAGCCGAAGGCGTCGGTGGGAAAGTGCGCCGGCACCCAGTCCAGCAGCACGCCCACCCCACGGGCGTGGCAGGCCCGCACGAAACGCTGAAACCCTTCCATGGGCCCAAAGCGCGCGGAAGGCGCATAGGCCCCCAGCGTCTGGTAGCCCCAGCTGCCATCAAAGGGATGCTCGGTGATGGGCATCAGCTCCAGATGCGTGAAGCCCATGTCGGCCACATAGGCGGGCAGCACGGCAGCCAGTTCGTCCCACGACAGGAACCCACCATCGGCCCGCTTGCGCCAGGACCCCAAGTGCACCTCGTAAATGGACACTGGGGCCTGCCGCGCGTTGGCTGCGGCACGCTCAGCCGGCAAGGCATGGCGATCTGGCACGGGCGCCACGATGCTGGCGTTGTCAGGCCGCAGTTGGGCCCGCCGCGCCATGGGGTCGGCCTTCAGCGGCAGCAGGTACCCATTGGCATCATGAAGTTCGTACTTGTACAGCGCACCAGCGCTTACACCGGGCACCACGCCCTCCCATACGCCGCTCCAGCCGCGGTTGAGCAAGGGGTTCACGCGGCCGTCCCAGCCATTGAAGGCCCCCACCACACTCACCGAATGCGCATTGGGCGCCCAAACGGAAAAGCGCGTGCCCGACCCATCAGCCAGTGGATGCGCACCCAGCACGGACCATGGCGCCGGGTGGCTTCCCTTTGCAAGCAATGCGAGATCGGCGTCCTCAACCGAGGCCGCCACACCCCGTGCATCCCGTGCAGCCGTATCGATCACAGGCTGCCCACGCTCCAAACCCGCTCCACATACTCGGCAATGGTGCGGTCCGACGAGAAGGTGCCCATACCGGCCACGTTGCGAATGGCGCGCGCCTGCCAGGCACTGAGCTGCGCATACAGCGCATCCACTTCGGCTTGTGCGGCCACATAGGCGTCGAAGTCTGCCAACAAGAGATACGGGTCGTGGGTCAGCAGTTCCTGCACAAGGCCGACATAGCGCTGACGGTCACCGGGCGAGAAGTCGCCCGCGGCAATCGCATCCAGCACCTTACGCAGGGCCAGGCTCTGCTCGGCATACAGGCGAGGGTCGTAGCCCAGGCGCTTGAGTTCGTTGACCTGCTCGGTGCGCAAGCCGAACACGAACATCTCCTGAACACCCATGGCCTGTGCCATCTCGATGTTGGCTCCATCCCAGGTGCCGATGGTCAGGGCGCCGTTGAGCGAGAACTTCATGTTGCCCGTGCCCGATGCCTCGGTGCCCGCAGTGGAAATCTGCTCCGACACGTCCGCTGCCGGAATGATGACCTCGGCCAGGCTCACGCTGTAGTTCGGCAAGAAGACGAACTTCAGCAGGCCCTGCACCCGTGGGTCACTGTTGATGACGCGTCCCACGTCGTGCGCCAGTTGGATGATGAGTTTGGCGGTGCGGTATGCCGAAGCCGCTTTGCCCGCCATCACCACCGTGCGCGGCACCCAAGCCCGCCCACCCAAGCCCTGCGGGTGGGAAAGGATGGCCTGGTAGCGCGCCACCACCTGCAGAATGTTGAGCAACTGCCGCTTGTACTCGTGGATGCGTTTGACCTGTACGTCGAACAACGAGTGCGGGTCGACATGGATCCCCAGATCACGTCGGATGCGCTCGGCCAGGCGCTGCTTGTTGACCAGCTTGGCTGTGGCGAAGGACTTCTGCAATGCCGGGTCTTCCGCGCGCGAACGCAAGCCCTGCAAGGCCATGAGGTCTTGCCGCCAAACCGGGCCCAGCTCCGCATCCAGAACGCTCGACAGGGCCGGGTTGGCCTGTTGCAGCCAACGTCGAGGCGTCACGCCATTGGTGACGTTGTGGAACTTCTCCGGACTCAGCCTCGCAAAGTCCTTGAAAATGGTTTGCACCATCAGATCCGAATGCAGGGCCGACACGCCGTTCACACGGTGCGAGGCGATGATGGACAAATTGGCCATGCGCAGGCGCCGCTCTCCATGCTCGGCCACGATGCTCAAGGCCTGCGCGAGTCCGCCGTCGCCGGTGAATTGCGCGCGCACGGCTTCTAGGAAGTGGTGGTTGATCTCGTAGATGATTTCCAGGTGGCGCGGCAGCAGTTCCTCGAACATCCACACCGGCCAAGTCTCCAGCGCTTCGGGCATCAGCGTGTGGTTCGTGTACGAGATCGCCTGCGAGGTGATCTTCCAGGCTTCGGCCCAGGCCATGCCCTGCTCGTCCAACAACAGGCGCATCAGTTCAGCCGGCGCCAGCGCGGGGTGGGTGTCGTTCAGGTGCACCGCATTGCGCAGCGAAAGGCCGGCGAGGCTGCCCACTTCGCGCAGATGCCGTGCGATCACATCCTGCAGCGAGGCGCTCACCAGGAAGGCCTCCTGCTTCAGGCGCAGACGACGCCCCTGTTGCGTGCTGTCGTCGGGGTACAGCACCCAGTTCAGCAGATCGGCTTCATGCTGGGCACGCCCCGCAGCCTCGTATTCGCCTCGGCAGAAGGCCTCGAAATCGATCGCCTGCAGCGACACCGCCTGCCACTGACGAAGCGTGGAGGTGCGGTGGCTGTGATGCGCCGGCACGATGAAGTCATAGGCCTGGGCCATCACGGTTTCACCAGCCACCCAACGGCGCTTCACCCCCTCCTGCACCACGCGGCCACCGAAGTGCACCGGGTAGCGCACATCCGGGCGCAGGATCTCCCAGGGGTTGCCGTCTCGCATCCAGTCATCGGGCACTTCGCTTTGCCGCCCGTCCACGATTCGCTGCGCGAACATGCCGTAGCGGTAGCGCATCCCGTAGCCGAACGAGGGCAGGCCCAACTCGGCAAAGGAATCCAGGAAGCAGGCCGCCAGGCGCCCCAGGCCGCCATTGCCCAGGGCCGCATCGCCTTCGCTTTCCAGCACATCGGCCAGCGTGGCGCCGCTTTCCTGCAGCGCAGCCTCCAGCCCATCGCGCAGGCCCAGGGCCGACAGCGCGTTGTGCAGGGCGCGGCCCATCAGGAACTCCATCGACAGGTAGTGCACCCGGCGCGAGGCCTCGGCGCCGCGCCCGGCCTTCATCAGCGATTCGAGCCGCTGCACATCTTCTTCCTGCGTGCGCGCCCAGCGTTCCTCCAACGGGCCTCGGCAGGCCTGCGTCACGGCACGCAGCACGGCCGCAGGCGAGAGCGCCACCCCTTCGGCACGGGCACGCGCCTGCGCGCTGGCCACGGCCGCATTCAACCGTGTCGAATCGAGAGTTTGAGCAGTCATGGCAGTCGTCATGGTGGATGGGGCTTGAAGAGGTACTGCCGGATCGGACGTGGAATGGGGGGCCCATTCCGATACCGCCTGGGGTACCACGGGGGGCACGGCGTGGGGTGCGGAATCGGAAGCCCAGGAGGCCAGAGTCTCGCGCAGGGTCTTGAGCATCTTGAAATGGTCAGGTATGCGGGCCTGATGAAGCCCTGTTTCGGCACCCCCGAATTGTGCCCACGGGTCGTCAATTTCTGTAGTTTTACTACATCGGGTTAACCCGAATTTAATCTAAATCATTGATTACAAATGAGTTTCATCGAATCAATCGGGTTACATCCATGTCATCCCGAATGCGTAGTCATGTAAATTTCCTAGAAAATCAAGTCCAGAGATCGCAAACCAACGCTGGGAGACCGCACCGTGGCGGATGTGAAACTCGTCAATGTCGAGAAGGCCTACGGCACCACGCGCATCCTGCACGGCATCAACCTGGAGATCCGCGACGGCGAATTCATGGTGTTCGTCGGCCCCTCGGGCTGCGGCAAAAGCACCCTGCTGCGCAGCATCGCGGGCCTGGAAGAGATTACCGGTGGCGACCTCTTCATCGGCGGTCAACGCATGAACGAGGCCACACCTTCAGAGCGGGGCGTCGCCATGGTGTTCCAGAGCTACGCGCTCTACCCGCACATGGACCTGTTCGACAACATGGCCTTCGGGCTGCAGTTGGCCAAGGTGCCCAAGGCCGAAATCGAGTCGGCGGTGCGCCACGCCGCGCGCATCCTGCACATCGAACACCTGTTGGACCGCAAGCCGAAAGATCTCTCGGGTGGCCAGCGCCAGCGCGTGGCCATCGGCCGCGCCATCGTGCGCCAGCCCGCGGTGTTCCTGTTCGATGAGCCGCTTTCCAACCTGGACACGGCGCTGCGCGTGCAGATGCGCTATGAATTCGCCAAGCTGCACGAGCAATTGAAGACCACCATGGTCTACGTCACGCACGACCAGGTGGAGGCCATGACCCTGGCCGACCGCATCGTTGTGCTCTCGGCGGGCAAAGTGGAACAGGTGGGTGCGCCCATGGAGCTCTACTTCCACCCCTGTAACCAATTCGTGGCCGGCTTCATCGGTTCACCCCAGATGAACTTCCTGCCGGCAGTGGCCGTCGATGGCAGCGCGCAGCACCTCACCGTGCGCCTGGCCGACGGTTCCCTCATCCGCTGCGCCATCGACGGCTCTTCCACACCAGCCGGGCAGCGCCTCACGCTGGGCGTGCGCCCTGAACACTTGAGCGTGGCGCCGGCCGATGCCCGCGACAACCTCATCCCCGCCGAAGTCACCTTCGTGGAAGCCCTGGGCGGCTCCACCGTGGCCTATTGCGCCCTGCCCGGCCAGGACGCACCGGCCACCGTGCAACTCGACGGGCTCGTGCGCGTGCACGGCGGGCAAGGCCTGCGCCTGCAGGTCAACCCCGCCCTCACCTATGCCTTCGACGAATCAGGCCGCGCCTTGCGCCGGTTGGACGAACCGCCCTCACTCTCAGCCGCCGCCTAGGCGGCTTCGCCGCACATGCCCATGAAGGCCAACCTCCGCAGGGCCGTGTGGTCCTCGCTTGCCGCCTGGCTCGCGTTCTCCACCTCGGGCCTGTGCGCACCAGCCGCCGCCGCATCGGCCGACCGCTACACCCTGCGAGAACAGGACTGGCGCAACGGCGCCATCGTCTACCAGGTGCTGGTCGATCGCTACGCACCCAGCACCCAGCTCGAGGCCAAGCGGCATCTCTACGCGCCACCCAAGACCCTGCGCACCTGGGACGAACAGCCCAAGGCAGGGCACTTCGTGGAACAGGCGCAGGTGTGGAGCCACGAGATCGACTTCTGGGGCGGCGACCTGCAAAGCCTGCGCACGCGGCTGGACCACATCCAGCGTCTGGGCGCCCAGGTGGTCTACCTCAACCCCATCCATCTGGGCTACACCAACCATAAGTACGACTCGCTGGACTTCAAGGCCATCTCGCCCGAGTTCGGCACGCGCGAAGACCTCAAGGCCCTGGCACGCGACCTGAAGGGTCGCGGCATGAAACTGGTCCTGGATGGCGTGTTCAACCACATGGGCCGAAAGGCGCCCCGCTTCATCGAGGCCCAGCAGAACCCCCAGTCGGAAGCAGCGCGCTGGTTCGTGTTCGGCCCTCAATACGCCGGCGGCGCACGCACCTGGAAAGACGTGCAGAACCTGCCGGAGCTCAACCTCGAGCATCGCGCCGTTCGCGACCATCTCTGGTTGTCGCGTGACTCGGTGGTGCGGGGCTACCTGCGCGACGGGGCCGACGGCTGGCGCCTGGACACGGCCTATGAACTGGGGCACCAGTACTTGTCCGAACTCACGCGCGCCGCCCATGCGGAGAAGCCCGGCTCGCTCGTGGTGGGGGAGATCGTGAACCACCCCGCGGGTTGGATGCCCGCCATGGATGCGGTGATGAACTTCCACTGGCGCACCCTGCTGCTGAAGTTGGTGGCCGGCGACATCCGCCCCGCGCACGCCGGCCGGCTCATCGAAAGCACCATCGCCGATGTCGGCATCGAGCCCCTGCTCAAGAGCTGGGTGCTGCTGGACAACCACGACGTGCAGCGCGTGGCCACCGAGATTCCACACGAGGGCCGCCGCAAGCTCGCGCAGGTTCTGCAATTCACGCTGCCCGGCTCACCCAATCTGTACTACGGCAGCGAAGTGGGCATGACCGGGGGATGGGACCCGGCCCAGCGCGGGCCCATGCGGTGGGATCTCGTGCGTGACGATCACCCCGAACTGCAGTGGACCCGCGCCCTCACCCGCACGCGCCAACAGCACCGCGCCCTGCGCGTGGGCGACTTCCGGCTGATGGCCACCGAACACCTGCTCGCCTTCGAACGCCACACCGACCGCGTGGCCGACACCGTGATCGTGCTGGCCAACGCCAGCGATCAAGCCGTCACCGAAACCGTGGCGCTGCGCAACGGCCTGCTGATGGACGACGCGCCGCTGAAGGATGTGCTGGCGCCGTCCGACCCCATCAAGGTGGGCGCGGGCTACATCACCGTCACCCTGCCGCCCTGGGGCGTTCGGGTGCTCGCCCCTGTGGTGCCCGACGCTGCAAAGGGCTACTCCGTCTACAAGCGCGTGCGCTGAACCTCCATGACGCCAATCTCCCCTGCCAACCGCTACGACACCCATCTGGAAGGCCGCTTCGAAGCGCGCGAAGACGACTGGCGCAACGGCGCCGTCACCTACCAGGTGCTCGTGGACCGCTATGCCCCTGCCGCCAACCTCGGCGCCAAGCAACACCTCTACCCCGCACCCAAGCGCCTGCGCGAATGGAGCGAGTTGCCGCGCCAGGGTCACTACCTGGAAGAGGCCCGCGTGTGGAGCCACGAAGTGGACTTCTGGGGTGGCGACCTGCCAAGCCTGCGAGCCCGCCTACAGCACATCATCGACCTGGGTGCCGATGTGCTGTACCTCAATCCCATCTGCCACGCCTACACCAACCACAAGTACGACGCGCTGGACTATGCCGAGGTTTCGCCCGAATACGGCACGCGCCAGGATGTCAAGGCCCTGGCCGAAGACCTACACCGGCACGGCATGAAGCTGGTGCTGGACGGCGTGTTCAACCACATGGGCCGCAACGCGCCGCGCTTTCAGGAGGCGAAGGCGAACCCCGCCAGCCCGTGGCGGAACTGGTTCATCTTCGGCGAGGGCATGCCCGGTGGTGCGCGCTCCTGGATGCAGGCCGAGAACCTGCCCGAACTGAACATGGAACACCCCGCGGTGCAGGCCTGGCTGTGGGGTGACCGGGACTCCGTGGTGCGCGGCTACCTGCGCGACGGCGTGGACGGCTGGCGGTTGGACGTGGCGCACGACATCGGCATGGATCTGCTGCACGCGCTCACCCAGGCCGCGCATGAGGAGAAACCAGGCTCGCTGGTGGTGGGCGAACTGTGGAACTGGCCCAAGGAGTGGTTCCCCGCAGTGGACGGCGTGATGAACTTCAGCCTGCGCGAAGTGATCCTGCGCTGCCTGGGCGGGCGCATGACCCCCACGCTCGCGCTGCGCATGATCGGCCGCATGGTCGCCGAGTGCGGTGTGGAGCCGCTGCTGAAGTCCTGGCTGATGCTGGACAACCACGACACCATCCGCCTGGCCAACGCCCTGCCCGACGAGCGTGCGCGCCGCATGGCGCAAGTGCTGCAGTTCACCCTGCCCTGCGCGCCCAACCTCTACTACGGCAGTGAACTCGGCATGGAAGGTGGCGCCGACCCGGAAATGCGCGCCCCCATGCGCTGGGACCTGGTCCACGAACACAACACCACCCTGCAGTGGACCAAGCAGCTCATTGCCTTGCGCCGCCGTCAGCGCGCCCTGCGCGTGGGCGACTGGCGCGCCATCGAGTGCGAGCGGCTGCTCGCCTTCGAGCGCCACACCGACCGCGTGGGCGAGACTGTGATCGTGCTGGCCAACCCCTCGAATGAGCCCGTCACCGAGACCGTGCTCGTGGCCAACTCCAAGTTGATGAACAATTCACCGGTGAACGATCTCCTGCACCCCGAACGCGGCCACACGCCTTTCCTGGCGGGCCTGTTGGAGGTGAGCCTGCAACCTTGGGAAACGCGGCTGCTGCAGCCCAACACCCAGGCCGAACGCGGCTACACCACCTACAAGCGGGTGCGCTGAACCGACCCCATGCATCGACGCCAACTGTTGACCTCATGCGCCGCCCTGCCGGCCCTGTCCGCGCTCTCCACCCTCGCCAAGCCGGTCTTTGCGCAATCCGCGGGTACCGGCAGCAGCGCAGCAGCGGGCCACACGTTGGAAGGCAGCGCCTTCAGCGCCCTCTACGAGGTCAACATCCGCCAGCACAGTCCCGAAGGGTCACTGCGCGCCGTCACCGCCGACCTGCCGCGCATCCGCGCGCTGGGCGTGGGCATCGTATGGCTGATGCCGCTGCAACCCATCGGTGAGCTCAAGCGCAAGGGCACGCTGGGCAGCTACTACGCCATCCGCGACTACTCCGCCGTCAACCCCGAGTTCGGCACGCTGGATGACCTGAAAGACCTCGTCCGCCAGGCACACCGTCTGGGCCTGAAGGTCATCCTCGACTGGGTGGCCAACCACACCGCCTGGGATCACCCTTGGGTCACGCAGAACCCTCAGTGGTACCGGCGCAATGAAGCTGGCGAGATTCAAGCGGTCAAGGCCAACCCGAACGACCCCAACGACACCGAGCATTGGGAAGATGTGGCGCAACTCGACTACAGCCAGCATGAGTTGTGGGTGGCGATGATGGAGGCCATGCGCTGGTGGCGCCGCGAAGTGGGCTTCGACGGGTTCCGCTGCGATGTGGCGGGCTACCTCCCGCCCCGCTTCTGGGAATTGGCGCGTCAGGTGCTGCAGCAGGATGGCCCGCTGTTCATGCTGGCCGAAGCCGATGCGCCCGACATGCACCGTGTGGGTTTCGACGCCACCTACGACTGGAAGCTGCAGCAGACCCTGCAGAAGATTGCACAGGGGCGCCTGGAAGAGCAGACACCCCAGCAGTTGCTGATGGACTGGTGGATCGACCGGGTGAAGCGCTACCCGGTGGGTTCGATCGGCATGAACTTCATCACCAACCACGACATCAACAGCTGGCACGGGTCGGATGAAGAGCTCTACCGCTCCCCACAGGCCGCACAGGCCATGGCCGTGCTCACGGCCACCCTGCCGGGTATCCCACTGCTGTACTCGGGGCAGGAGTCCTTCAGCCGCAAGCGCCTGGCCTTCTTTGAGAAGGACCCCATCGACTGGGGCTCACGCTCACAGGCCGAGTTCTACACGCGCCTCCTCAAATGGCGCAGCACCCACGCCGCCTTGCAGGCACCGCTCGCATTCGATGGCCTGGAGTGGGTGCCCGACGCCAACGTCAACGTCGTCACCTTCAAGCGCCGGGGGCCACGGGGTGGGTCTGGCGCACGGCTGCAGATCAGCGTGAATCTCACGAACCAACCGCAGAAGGCCCTGGGCCGCATCAACCTTCCCGCCTGGGGCTGGCAGATCGGCGCGCCCACCGCGCCGGCCAAGCAGAACGCGCCGGTCAGGTCTCGATCAGGCAATGCCAAGCCGGCAGCGAAGTCGGGTGCGAAGCCGTCGTCGAATTCATCGTCGAAATCGACACCGAAGAAGACCTCGCAAAGCCCCCAGTCGGCGTCCAAGGCTGCTCCCGGCCGCTGAGGTTCACGGCCACGCGAAGCACGGCTGAGCCCGCTTGCCGCTCAAACGCCACCACGCGTGGGTTGCCGGTTTCCAGCCACTCAAGGCGAGTGCCCGCATGGCCGTTGCCCAAGGCCGCATGCGTGCGCTTGAGGGCCAGCAGGTCGCGGTAGAAACCTTCGAGCGGCCGGTCCTTCCAATCGATCGGGTCCTTTTCGAAGAAGGCCAGCCGCTTCTCAAAGAAGGCCTCCTGCCCGCCGTATATCAGCGGTTGACCCGGCAGCAGCATGGCCAGCGTGGCCATGGCCTTGAAGGCCTCCACATCGCCAAACAAATCGGCACACGATCCCTGCCATGAATTCGAATCGTGGTTGGCCGTGTAGAGCATCCGATAGTCGTCTGCCCCGTAGTGCTCAACGCGCTGCTGCCACCACGCCTGCAGGTCCCGCGCGTCGCCCTCCCCGCGCGCGATGCGCTTGAAGGCATCCAGCAGTCCCCAATCGTAGGTGCCATCGAAGGCCGCGCGATGGTGGACGGGCTCATGCGCCTCGGCCAACAGATACACCTCGCGCAGCACGGCCAGGCGTGGCCGCACCCGTTCCCAGAATTCGATGGGCACCAGGGCCGCCACATCGCAGCGGAAGCCGTCGATGCGCGTCTTGTGCATCCACCACAGCATGGCCTGCTCCATCGCGTTCCACACCGCGGGCTGGGTCCAGTCCAGGCCCACCACATCGGTCCAGTACTCGGGCTCGGCTTGCGGATTGGCGCGGTACACATAGGAGTGGATCTGTCCACGTTCGTCCTTGAGGTACCAGTCGGGATGTTCGGTGGTCCATTGGTGATCCCAGGCCGTGTGGTTGGCCACCCAGTCGATGATCACGCGCAGCCCCAAGGCATGTGCCTTCTCCACCACCCGGTTGAAGTCATTCAAGGTGCCGAACTCTGGGTTCACTGCCGTGTAGTCGCGCACCGAGTAGTAGCTGCCCAGGCCGCCCTTGCGGTTCAACTCACCTATGGGCTGCAGCGGCATGAACCACAGGATCCCCTGCCCGCCCAGCATCCGCGCGATGCGCGGCAGATGGGGCTCGAACGCAGCCAAGGTGCCCTGAGGCGTGTACTGGCGCAGGTTGACCTGGTAGATCGGGGCACGGGTGGCCCAATGTGCATGAAGAACGGACATGGGATCTCAGCCCTTCACGCCACCGGCGGCCAGGCCCGACACCAACCAGCGTTGCGCCACCAGGAACACCACCGTGATCGGTAGGCCCGACAAAATCGCTGCGGCCGCGAAATCACCCCAGCGGAAGTTGTGTTCGTGCACGAAGAGCTTGGCCCCCACGGCCAGCGTCAGTTGGTCTTGTTGCGTGAGCAGGATGGAGGCCACGGGGTACTCGATGATGGCGCCGATGAACGCCAGCACGAAGACCACGGTGAGCGCCGGAATCGCCATGGGCAGCAGCACCTTGCGAAAGGCCTGCCAGGGAGTGGCCCCGTCCACGATGGCCGCTTCCTCGATCTCAGTGGGCAGCGTGTCGTAGTAGCCCTTGAGCGTCCAGATGTGGATGGCCAGGCCGCCCGAATACGCCAGCACCAGCGCCGCATGCGTGTTGTGGCCGATGGCCGGGAAGGCCGCACCCAGCCCGTCGAAGATGGCGTACAGCGCCACCAGGGCCAGCACCGCCGGGAACACCTGCATCAGCGTCAGGCCCACCAGCATCTGCTCACGCCCTCGAAAACGGATGCGCGAAATCGCATATGAGGCGGTGGTGGACAGCACCAGCGTCACCACGCCCGACAGCAGCGCCACCTTCACCGAATTCCACAGCCAGGTCAGCACGGGGAGGTCCGGGATGCGCATCACGCCGCCGGCATCGGGCACCGGAAAGCCCAGCACATAGCGCCAATGCTCTAGGCTGATTTCGCTGGGCCAGAGAGAACCACTGGCGAAGTTGCCCGGCCGCAGTGAAACCGAGAGCACCACCACGAAGGGCAGCAGCACCGCGGCACACATGAGCAGCAGGAACATGTGCGCGGCCAGCAGGCGCCAGCGCTGGTTCTTGGATTGAACGATGGCCATGTCGCTTACCTCTCTTCAATGGCCTGCGGGCTTGGATTCGCCCGCGCGCGTCAGCCGCATCTGCACCACCGTGATCACCGCCACCAGCAGGAAGATCACCGTGGAAATGGCCGCAGCCAGCCCATACTGGTTGCCCGAATCCTGGAAGGCGATGCGCCAGGTGTAGCTCACCAGGATGTCGGTGGTGCCCGCCGGCACATCACTGTCCAAGTGGTCGGGCCGTCCCCCAGTCAACAGGCTGATCAGTACGAAGTTGTTGAAGTTGAAGGCAAAGGCCGAGATCAGCAGCGGCGTCAGGGGTTTGAGGATCAGCGGCAGCGTGATGCGCCGGAAGTTGTCCCAGGGCGTGGCGCCTGCAATCGCCGATGCCTCATAGAGATCCGAAGAAATCGACTGGATCAAACCCGAGCACAGCACCATCATGTAGGGGAAGCCCAGCCAGATGTTCACGATCAACAGCATCAGCCGCGCCAGATAGGGGTCCGAGAACCACGCGGGCTTGATGCCGAACAGGCCGCCCAGGATCAGATTGATCTCGCCCAGGTTCTGGTTGAACAGCCCCTTGAACACCAGGATGGACAGGAAGGCCGGCACCGCGTACGGCAGGAACAGGATCACGCGGTACAGGCCGCGGCCCTGCAGCGATTCCCAGTTCAGCAGGCAAGCCAGCAGCAGGCCCAAGGCCCCCGCGCCCAACACCGTCAGGCCCGAAAAGGCGACCGTCCAGATGAACACCCCCAGGAAGGGCTCGCGGAAGTTCGGCTCGGTGAACAGGCGCGCATAGTGCTGCAGTCCCACGAACACCCGGAATCCGGGTTGCAGCCGTGAGCCATCGTCGGCCGTGAAGAAGCCCGTTTGGGTATCCGCCGCAAACCGCCGGCCCGTGCTCACCTCACGCAGGGCCCCATCGGCCAGGGGCTCATACACCGGCGCGGCGGCCGCCACTTCGCGCAGGCTCACCACGTGCAAAGCTGCCGATGCAGTTGGCGCCACTCCAGCTGGCGGCGTGAAGCTCAGGCCGCGCAGGCTGTCCAGCCACTCCACACGCTGGGCTATCGTCGCCTTCAGGGCTCCAGCCGGCGGGCCCGAAGTGGCAGCGGGCACCACCTGGGAAGCCACGCCTGCTGCGGGCACCAACCCTCCCGTGCGCGGCACGGGCTGGGACCACCACGCCGGCTCGCCCTGCACAAGCGGCGTCATCTCCAACACCGCCCGGTCGCCCAACACCCACAACTCGAAGGGGCGCTGAGTGGCCGCGTCCACGATGCGCTCCTGCAGCAACTGCTGTCGCGCCTCGGGTTGCGCCAACAAATTGCGCGAACTCTGGTTCGTGAGTCCCATGCCCACGGTGTAGGCCATGGGAAAGGCCACAAACAGCAAGGCAGCGCCCACCGCCGGGAACAGGTAGCGCAGCGCATTCGTGCGCGCCGAGGCATACGTCCACACGCCCAGGCCGGTGATGGCCAACAACACGGTGGCCAACAGGGCCTGGCCGGCCGCATGCACCGCCATCACCGCCCACAGCCCCACCAGGCCCAACGCCATCGGCCAGGCTGCCCGCTTCATCCATCCCCGCACCTGCCCTGCTCCCTCAAGCCTTGATGCGCCGCGCCGCCGCTTCCAGCGCCGCCCGCGCTTCCTGCCGTCCCTCGGTCAGGTTCGTCAAGGCCGTTTTCATCGCCGACCAGAACCGCCCCATCTCGGGGTTGCTGGGTGTGGGAATGCCGTCCTGCGCCGAGTCCATGATGGTGCGGATGCGCTCATCCACGGCCAGTTCGGCAAAAAACTCACGGCTGGCCGCCGCCCCCAGGGGCTCGGCCTCATTCAGGCGGCGTATCCCTTTCGGCGACAGCAGGTGGTGCTCCACCAGTTCGGCACACAGTTCGCGATGGCGGGTGGCACGGTTGATCATGATGCCCTTCACACCCACAAACGGCACACAGGCACGGCCATCCAGGCGGGGTAGGCGCGCCACACCGAAGTCGATGCCGGCGCGGCGCAGGTTCACCCACGCCCACGGACCGTTGATCATCATGGCCACGCGGCCCGCTCCCATCGCGGCTTCCATCTCAGGGTAGCCGCTGCCGGCGGGCATCACGCCCTCGCGGATCAGGCGTTCCAGCACCTGCGCGCCGCGCAATGCACCGGGGTGAGCCACGCCCACATCCTGTGGATCAATGCTGCCGTCTTCGCGCCGCCTGAAGGCATAGGCTCCATGCGCGGCCAGCAACGCAAAGGTGAAATAGTTGTTCGTGTAATCCCACAAGATGGCTCGCCGGCCCTGAGGACGCAAGCGGCGGTCAAGCTCGAACACCTCATCCCAGGTTTGCGGCGCCCGCGGCACCAGCGCCTTGTTGTAGATGAGCGTGATGGCCTCCAGCGACATCGGATAGCCCCACAGCCGCCCCTGATGCGTGTAGCCGCGCCACGCAAGAGGGTCGATGTCCTGCAGCATTGCCCGATTGGGGCTGACGGATTGGATCAGGCCACCCGCAATCCACTCCCCGATGCGATCGTGAGCATAGACGTAAAGGTCCGGTCCCTTGCCGGCCGCAGCGGCCTGCTGAAACTTCACGGGCCCCTCGTCCGGCGTTTCCACCACCACCCGCACGCCCGTTTCCCGGGTGAAGTCCGCACCGGAGGCCCGCAGCGCCTTGGCGCCCTCCGGCGTGTGCCAGATCACCAGCGGCGGCCGAGCGCCGTAGGCCGCCGGTGCTCCCAGTGAGGCCCCCAGGCCCATGGCCGCTCCACCGAAACCCAGCATCAACCGGCGCCGCCGGCTGCCATCCCCCGCACGCTGTCCATTCATGGATGCAAATGTAGTAAAACTACAAAAGAATTCCCAGGGGGAAAACCATCATCCCCTGCGCCTGGAGGGGCAGTGACCCGGCACCGGCCAAGCCCACCACGGCGCGCTACATGCTCAGCGTGGCGCCACCGGCTCAGCCGCGCAATGATCCTTGATGAAGGCCAGGTGGTCAGGCATCACATCCACACAGCGGTCAATCACGCTTCGGATGTCGTTCAGGAAGGCCTCGATGTCCTTCTCGGGATACAGGTCCACCAACGGGTTGTAGGCCTCGGGCATCAGGCCCTGGCCGTTTAGCACCTGCAGCCAGCCCACCTCGGTGAACAGTTCCGACCCTTCGCGGAAGATGCGGCCTCGCTGACGGTACAGCGCCATGCGGCGCTTGAGCGACTCGGGCACTTCCATCTCGCGGCAGCGAGTCCAGAACGGCGAATCGGTGCGCTCATTGAGGTGGTAGTGCAGGATGATGAAGTCGCGGATGCGCGTGAACTCGAAGTCGATCTGCGCGTTGTACTCGTCGATGTCGGCCTGACTGAAGCCCTGATCGGGAAAGAAGGTGATCAGCCGCGCTACCGCTGTCTGGATGAGGTGAATGCTGGTGGATTCCAGCGGTTCAAGGAAGCCGCCCGAAAGCCCCACGGCCACCACGTTGCGATTCCAGGCCTTGTTCCGCTTGCCGGTGGCGAAGCGCAGGGTGCGCGGGTCCGCCATGGGGCGGCCGTCCAGGTTGCTCAGCAACACGTTGGTGGCTTCGTCTTCGCTGATGTACTGACTGCAGAAGACATGCCCATTGCCAATCCGGTGCTGAAGCGGAATGCGCCACTGCCAGCCTGCCTTGTGGGCGGTCGATCGGGTGTAGGGCGTCAGCGGCTGAACCGACTCGCACGGCACGGCCACCGCACGGTCGCAGGGCAGCCAATGGGTCCAGTCCTCGTAGCCGGTATGCAGCGCTTGCTCAATCAGCAGGCCTCGGAAGCCCGAGCAGTCGATGAACAGGTCACCCTCAATCTGGCGACCATCGGCCAGCTGCACCGAGCGCACAAAGCCCTCGCGCGGGCCGGGCTCCTGGCGCAGATGCACCTGCTCGATCTTCCCCTCGACCCGCTGAACGCCACGGGCCTGCGAATAGTTCGAGAGGTAGCGCGCATACAGCCCCGCATCGAAGTGGAAGGCATAGACGATCTGGGACAGCGGAGATTGCGGCCGCGACAGGTCGGGCCGCATGAACTTGTTGGCGCGGCAAGCGCGCTGGGTGATGGAATAGGCCTCGAGGTCAGGCGATTTGCCCAACTGGCGCATCTTCAGCCAGTACTGATGGAAATCTGTGGTCCACAACTCCTGGCCCAGGATGCCAAAACCGTGGATGTAGCGATGACCTTGACGGCCCCAATTGACGAATTCGATGCCCAGCTTGAACGAACCCTGCGTCTCGCGCACGAATTCGTCTTCGTCGATCTCCAGCACCCGGTTGAACTGCTTGATGGCCGGGATGGTGGCCTCGCCCACGCCCACAGTGCCGATTTCATCGGACTCCACCAGGGTAATGGCGTAGCGCCCCTGCAGCACTTTGGACAGCGCCGCGGCGGTCATCCAACCGGCGGTGCCGCCTCCCACGATCACGACTTGGCGGATGAGTTCGGCTGGGTGCTGCATGGCGGTCGACTACTTCGAAACTGAAACATCAACTTTTCAAGGGTCAGCATAAAACGACCCCTGGCAGCTTGCGCCACCAGGGGTCTTTCAGCTCAGGCGATCAGGATCAGAACCGATAGTTCGCGCCCAGGATGTAGACGCGTCCGGTCGGGATCTTCTCCACCACCGCACCGGTGTCGGCGCGGTAGCGCTGGAACTCGGTGCGAGTGAGGTTGTTGCCCTGGAACAGCAGCGACAAGCCCTTGGCATAACCGCCGCGGAACTCGTAGGCCAGCTGCACGTCCACCGCCGTCTCACCCTTGACGAAGGTGAGCTGACGCTTGTCCTGGAAGTCGGTCACCTCGCCCAGGAAGTCCGAACGCTTGCGGCCAGCCACCGCAACCTGGAAGCCCGACTTCTCGAAGTACAGCCGCATGTTGCTGACGTTCTTCGACAGGCCCGGCAGAGGCAGGTTGTCGGTGTTCACGTCCGTCGTGCCGAAGCCCGAAGCCGGCAGGGACACCGAGCTGTTGGTCAGCGAGTGGTTGACCTGAACGCCGAAGCCATCCAGTGCCTTGGCCACCATGCTGAACGGCAACGAAGCCGTCAACTCCAGGCCGCGCATGCTGCCGCCTGTTCCGTTTTCCGGACGCGTCAAGCGACCCACCGGCGACACGCCGGTGGGCAGCGTGATGCCGTACGTGGAGAAGTTCACCTGCGAGTTCTGGCGGAAGATGTAGGTGTCCAGGTCCTTCATGAAACCAGCCATCGCCACATAGGCACGCGTGCCAAAGTACTTCTCGTAGGAGAGGTCAACGGTGTTGGCACGGAAGGGCTTCAGGAAGGGGTTACCTGCTGAGCCTTCGTAGCGCGGACCACCCGTCGCGGTGGGGTTCAGCGCGAATGTCACGCTGCCACGCATGTCGTTCATGTTCGGACGGGTAACCTGACGCGCCATGGCAAAGCGCAGCACCGAGTCATTGGGCATCGCCATGGCCAGGTTCAGGCTCGGCAGCACATCGCTGTAGCTGGTGCCCGAGGTGGTGCGGGTGGCCGGGCAGGTGGCCGCCGTGTTGCCGGTGCAGGTGGCTGAGTTGGTCAGGAAGCCCGTGCCTTGCTGGTCAGCATTGACGAACTGCAGACCCACATTGCCGCGCACGTTGCGCCCCATGAGCTTGCTCTCAACCTCACTGCGGGCGTAGGCCGTCGTCACCTTCTCGTTGACTTCCCAGGACTTGTTCAGGATGTCGGTGTCCACCTTCTCCGCGCGGCGGTAGATGCTGCCCAGGCTGCCCGTGGGGTCCCACTGCACCACGCGGATGCCGGTGGTGCCGGCCACGCCCACCCCATCACCCGGTACGGGCAGGCTGGCGTAGGGGCTGGCGGCGTTGATCACCAGGCGACCCTCATCAGCCGAGTTCGACTTGCTGCGCTCGGTGACGTTGACACCCAGTTCCAGCGACTGCAGCGGGCCAAAGCTCAGGTCGCGCTTGCTGGACAGCCTAACGGCGTCGATGGAATCCTTGACGGTGGGCAGGGAGATGTAGCCGGCCTGAGGCGAGTTGGCACCACCGCTCCAGCCGTTCACGTCGGTCAGCACCGCGATCGAGCGGTTGGCGTAATCCAGGCTGCTGGTGTAGGTAGCCGAGCTGGCGTCGCGGCCGTTGTAGCCGGTCCAAGAAATAGTTCCCAGGGGGATGGTGGTGCCAGCGTTCTTCTTATAGTCGCCCGCGATACCCGCCGTGGTCTCGTAGCGGCTGTTGACCCGCAGGTTCTCGGAACGCGATACATCCAGTGCGTTCGTCCAGGCGCCCACCTTCAGCTTGGAGTTCCAGCCCATGGACTTCAGGTTGTCCTGAGAGGCTTCCACGTGGTTGCGCACCGTGCCCTTGTAGTTGGACATGGTGCCGGAGGTGGCGATGCCGTTGGAGATGGTGGCGTTGCTCAGCACGCCCTGCGGCACGTAGTCGAAGCCACCCCATCCAGCATGGATCACGCCTTCCAAGCCGTTCTTGCTGGAACGGAAATCACCGCTGGAGGCAAAGTAGTCCAGCGTGGTTTCAAAGTTGCTGGAGGGCTTGAACTGGATCACGGCCATGCGGCCGGTGCGCTCGGTGGAAGTGCGCTCGGTATCGGCGGTGAAGGCGCCGGGCACCTTGACCTTGGCACCCTGGAAAGTCACTTCCTCCGCGCCGGACCAACCGTTGAACTTCAACTGGGCCGCACCCATATCGGTGAAGCGGGTAAAGCCCAGGGCCACCCCCAGCTTGCGGTCGGCGAACTGGTCCACATAGGACAGCGACTGGCGCTTGCCCTGGCCCTGACCTTCGGGCAGGCCAACGCCGGAGCGGGTGTTGCGAGAGTTCACGCTGACCACGCGGTTGCGCAGGTCCAGCGGGCGAATCGTCTTGAGGTCGATGGTGGCGGCCAGGCCCTGGTTCATCTGGCCGGCATCACCGGATTTGTAGACCACCACGCCTGAAAGCAGTTCAGCGGGGAACTGGTCGAAGTCGACCGAGCGGCCGTCGGAGTTCGACGCCTGCTCCCGGCCGTTGAGGGTGCCGGTGGAGAAGTCGGGCGCCAAGCCGCGCACGCTGATCGACTGCGCGCGGCCGGTGGCCTTACTGCGCTGAGTGGCCAAGCCGGGCAGGCGCGAGATGGTCTCGGCCACGGTGACATCCGGCAGCTTGCCGATGTCTTCGGCGTTGATGGCCTCCACCACACCGTCGGCGTTCTTCTTGACGCTGATGGCGCTTTCGATGGCGCTGCGGATGCCGGTCACGGTCACCTGCTGGGTCTGCTGAGCCTGTGCCTGGGCCTGCATCGACGACAAGGCGGCCACGGCCGCCACGGCCGCTGCGGCCGGCGTCAACGTCGTGCGCACGCGACTGGCGCGGCGTGACCGAACGGTTACTTCTTTCATGCAATGGTCTCCTGGGAACTGAACGCGGTTGTTCTGGATGGAGGGAACGAAAAACACAGGCAGCCCCATGTTTTGGGGGGGATTCTGTACTAAAACTACAGCGCTGCGTGCCTAGGGGAAGCCCGAAGCGTCACGAATGGACAACAGCTCGCGTGAAGGCCTCGTCCTACAAATCACCAATGACGATGAACCGAACACAAGTCCAGGGTCGGGTTACAAACGATTTCAATCGGTAAGAATTTTGTAATTTAGGTACATTCCCGCCCAACTCACCCACCGGCTCACCATGATCTTCCGCCCAAGCTGTCTCTGGCTGGCGGCCCTGTTGGGACTGTCTGTCTCCATCGCCGCCGCTTCCCCCCCGCTCAAGCTGCACGTGCCCTCACCCGATTGGCGCGACCAGATCATCTATTTCGCCGTCACCGATCGCTTCGCCGATGGCAACCCCCGAAACAACGACCAGGGTGCCGGCGAGTTCGACCCGCGCAACCCCACCCGCTTCAGCGGAGGCGACCTCGAAGGCTTGCGCCAACGCTTGAACTACATCCAAGCCCTGGGTGCCACCACGCTGTGGATCACACCGCCGGTGGCCAATCAATGGCTGAATCCGTCAGCCAACTACAGCGGCTATCACGGCTACTGGGCCGAGCACTTCATGAAGATGGACCCCCACTTCGGGACGCTGCAGGATTACCGGCGCCTTTCAGATGCGCTGCACCGCCGCGGCATGTACCTGGTGCAGGACATCGTGGTCAACCACACCGGTGACTTCTTCTACTACGGTCAGGCAAACGACCCCAAGAACCCGGCCCAGGGGTATGCGCAGAACCTTGGCGGCAAGCCGGTGAGCCGCCCGAGTCAAAGCCCCTTCAACCTCAACGATCCGCGCCGGCGCGCCGACCGACAGGCCGGCATCTACCACTGGACACCCGATATCCGCGATTACGCCAACCGCGAGCAGGAACTGACTTTCCAGATGGCTGGGCTAGATGACCTTAACACCCGCAACCCGCGCGTACGCGAGGCGCTGCGCAAGAGCTTCGCGCACTGGATCCGCGAGGTCGGCGTGGATGGGTTTCGTGTCGATACGGCCTTCTATGTCGAGCCCGAATTCTTCGAGGACTTTGTTTGGCGTTCACCGCGCGCGGGCGGCACTCCGGGCATGGACGCCGTGGCGCGGCGCACCGGTCGGCGGGACTTTCTGCTATTCGGTGAGGGCTTTGGCATCGATGGGCCCGGCCAGAACGCCCAGAGCCTGCGCATCGAGTCCTACATGCAGGGCCCCAAGCCGGAGCAGCGCCGTCTGCACGGCATGTTGAACTTTCCGTTGTACGGCGCATTGGGCGACGTGATGGGGCGCGGCGCCCCCACGGCCATCCTCGGGCAACGCCTGCGCGCGCAAGTGGCTCTCCATCCACGTCTGCACTGGATGCCCACCTTCCTCGACAACCACGATGTCGATCGCTTCCTGGCCTCCGCCGATGAACGGGCCCTAACCCTGGCCATGGCCGCGCTGTTCACGCTGCCGGGTATCCCGGTCGTGTACTACGGAACCGAGCAGGGCTTCACCCAGCAGCGCGCCTCGATGTTTGCGGGCGGCTGGGGCTCCGGTGGGCGCGACCACTTCGATCTGAATCACCCGCTGGCCTTGACGCTGCGCTCGCTGGCCGACCTGCGAAAAGTCCACGCGCCGCTGCGCCGCGGTTGGCCCACGGTGCTGGCCGAAACCGTGGACGATGCGGGCATCCTCGTGTGGCGCATGAGCCATGAAGGGCGGCACGTCCTGGTCGCCCTGAACACGTCCGATGAGCCTCAGAGCGTCAAGGCACTGTCCGTTGGCACCACAAACGCCCAGGGGCTGCAGCCCGCCTGGGGATTGCAGGGGGTTCCCGATGGGCTCACGACCGACGATCAGGGACGGGTGGACCTGTCGCTGGCCGCGCGCGACCTGCGTGTTTGGCACTGGACGGATCCTCAACTGCGCACGACGGCCGCGGCCGGCCAGGCACAAGCCGAGGAACCGCTGGCGCTGTCGGCCCATCAAGGGCGCGATGCGCCCTGGGTGACGGTCGTGGACCGCAGCGACCCCACCGGAGACGACCACGGCCCACAAGGCCAGTACGTGTACCCCACCGACCCGGTCTATGCACAACTCAGGCCCGCTGACATTCGCCGCGTGCAGGTGGCCACGCGGGCTGAAGCATCCGGTATGGCCCTCAGAGTCACCCTGACGATGGCCGGCCTGAGCACGGTGTGGAGCCCACGCCATGGCTTCGACCATGTGGCCTTCACCACCTTCATCGAGCTGCCAGATCAGCCAGGAGGCGCGCGCGTGATGCCGCTGCAGGACGGGGACCTGCCCGCTGACATGCGTTGGCACCGCCGGCTGCGTTCGCATGGGTGGAGCCTGGCACTCTTCGACCACGAGGGCGCGAGCACCACGCACGAGGGCCGCCCCGTGAACCGCGGCGTCAAGGTCAGCGTCGATGCGCAGGCGCGAACCGTGACCTTCACCCTCAGTGCGGCCGCGCTGGGCGCCCGCGCCGATCTCAAGGGCGCGCGGGTGTGGGTCAACACCTGGGACTGGGACGCACGCTACCGCGCATTGGCCCCGGAAGCGGCGATCTACACCTTCGGCGGTGCGCCCGCAGGCCAGCCCAAGCTGATGGATACGACGGACGTTCTGGTCCTGCCCTGAACTCAGGACCGGGTGGCCATCGCCGCGGACACCCCCTGCAGGGCGGCCAGCGTGTCGGTGATCAACACGGTCGGGATGTCCTGCAGGTAAGTCGAGAAGCGCCCCTTGTGCTCGAAGCGCTTGCGGAACTCGGAAGCGAAGAAAAACTCACCCAGACGCGGCACCAAGCCGCCACCGATGAACACGCCTCCCCGGGCACCCAAGGTGAGTGCAACGTTGCCGGCATATCCACCCAGCATCGCGCAGAACACATCCAGCGTGCGCCGCGCCGGCGATGGGCCGCGCAGTCCATGAGACACGATGTCCTGCACGCTCAGCGCCTGGTACGCCACACCCGACACACGGCACACGCATTCGTGCAGCAGCGGCAGGCCGATACCCGACAGGAATCGTTCACCCGACACATGCGGCCACTGCTGCCGTGCCACCGCCAGCAGCTCCGCCTCGAAGTCGTCATGCGCTGCCAGCGTCATGTGGCCACCTTCGCCCGGCAAGGCCACCCAGCCACCCGGCGTGGGCACCACCCCGGCCACGCCCAAGCCCGTGCCCGGGCCGATCACCGCCAAGGGCCCTTGCAGGCTTGGCGTTCGGGCGTCCCAACTGCGCCACTGGGTCGGGCCCAGGTGGGGCAACGCGCAGGCCAGGGCTTCAAAGTCGTTGAACACCTCCAGGGCCCGCAGCGCCAACCGCTGTGCTTCGTCTCGACGCGAGAAGCGCCAGTGGCTGTTCGTCATCTCGATGCGGTCGCCCTCGACGGCCGTGGCCAAGGCCCATCCGGCGCGCAACCCCTGAGCGTGCGCACCGTGCCGAATCACCGGGGGCAACTGGTCGAGGTAGTGCTGCATGGCCTCACCCGGACCGGCAAACTCCGCGGTGGACAGCGTCAACACATGATCAACCCCCTGCCCGGCCTGCTCGACCCAGCCGAAGCGCGCATTGGTACCGCCGATGTCGGCCACCACCAAAGGACCGAAGGACACGGGCGCGGGCATGACTTGAGACGAAGGCATCGGGGAAAAATGAGGGCGTTGGCCCAACCACAGCGGGCAATGACCTGTAGTTTCACTCCAACAGTAGCAAAACTACAGTGATTTTGACCCCAGTTTTTGCGCTCATGTACAGAGAAATCCCGAGGGAAGGACAGCAAATTTGTAGTTTCATTACAGATTATGCCCACACCGCACAACAGCCCGCGCCTTCTGGCCGACATCGGCGGCACCTACGCCCGCTTTGCCCTGGAAACCGCTCCAGGTTTGTTGGAACAGGTGCGCCTGATCCCCTGCGCCGATCACCCCGACTTCCACAGCACGGTACGCGCCTATCTGCAGGACGTCAGCGCACCGCCCATCGAGCACGCAGCCGTGGCCATTGCCAACCCCGTCGAAAGCGATTGGGTGCGCATGACGAACTATCACTGGCAGTTCTCGATCGAGGAAGAGCGCCTGCGCCTGTCGCTGGACACCTTGCTGGTGGTCAACGACTTCACCGCCTTGGCCATGGCCGTGCCGCGTCTTCAGCCCCACGAGCGCCATGCCGTGGGCCGTGGACAGCCGCGCGAACGCAGTGTCGTGGGGGTCATCGGTGCAGGCACCGGTCTGGGCGTATCGGGCTTGATTCCCGCACAGGGTGGCTGGGTGGCCCTGGGAACCGAAGGCGGCCATACCAGTTTCTCGCCACGCGATGAGCGCGAGTTGGCGATCCTGCGCTTTGCCTGGAAGCAGTACCGGCATGTATCGGCAGAGCGCTTGCTCTCCGGACAAGGATTGGAACTGATCCACGCAGCCCTGTGCGAGCAGGCCGGCGCCGCCACGCGGTCGCCTTCGCCGCTGCGCGCACCCGACATCACCCAGCGTGCACTGGCGCGCACCGATGCCTTGTGCGAACAGGCAGTCGACGCCTTTTGCAGCATCATGGGCACGGCAGCGGCCAATCTGGCACTCACGCTGGGCGCGCTGGGCGGCATCTACATCGGCGGGGGTATCGTGCCCCGGCTGGGGCCTTACTTCGAGCGCTCTCCATTCCGGCAGCGCTTCGAAGACCGCGGGCGCCACAGCGACTACGTGCGCCAGATTCCCACCTACGTCATTCAGTCAGCCGAGGCCACCTTTGTCGGCGCATCGGCGATCCTGGATGCCCACCTGCAGACCCAGGGCGGCGAGAGTGCGCAGTCGGTATTGGCGCAGATCCGGCGCGGGCTGGAGGGCCTGAGCCGGGCCGAGCGGAAGGTGGCCGAGCATGTGCTGTCCCACCCGCGACGGATCCTCAACGACCCCATCGCCGACATCGCCCGCGCGGCCGAGGTGAGCCAGCCCACGGTGATCCGCTTTTGTCGCTCGCTGGGCTGCGAGGGTCTGTCGGACTTCAAGCTGCGCCTGGCCAGCAGCCTCACCGGCACGGTGCCGGTGACGCACACACAGGTCACCACGCAGGACTCGATGACCGAGCTCGGCGGCAAGGTCATGGGCAACACCGCCGCAGCCATTCTTCAGGTGCGCCATCAGCTCAGTCGCGACGGGATCGAACGAGCCATCGAGCTGATCAGTCGCGCGGCGCGGCTGTCGGTTCATGCCAGCGGCTACATGGGTGTGGTCGCCCAGGATGCGCAGTTCAAGTTCCTGCGCCTGGGCCTGTCCTGCAACGCCTACACCGACCCCCGGCTTCATCAACTGGCCACCGGCGTGCTGGTGCCGCAGGACGTGGTGATGATCATCAGCAGCAGCGGGCGCACAGCCGAGTTGCTGGAGGTGGCGGATGCAGCCAAGGCCCGTGGCGCGTCGGTGATTGCGGTGACCGTGGGTCAGTCGCCCTTGGCCCGCCGGGCCGATGTGGTGCTGCTGGCCGACCACAACGAGGACCTCGAAACCCATGTGCCCATGGTCAGCCGTATCCTCATGCTGCTGTTCGTGGACATCCTGGCCGTGGGCGTGGCGCTGCGTCGCGGTGATGGCAGCCAAGAAGAGTTGGTGGCTCGCATGAAGACACTCGAGACCACGCTGGGCGACCGGGCCCTGGGAGTGCAGGCGGCTACGCCGCTGTCACACCTGTCGTCCCATTCCCGCTGATCCACAGCGTACGGCTCCTGTCAGGCTTGCGGCTTATCATCAGTCCGTTGGTGCTCGGGTCGGCCACTCGGTTGGCCCGGTTAAACGGGAATCAGGAAGGTCGCGGGCCGCGCGCCTGCACCCAACCTGAGCTGCCCCCGCAACGGTAAGCGGACGAAGACGCATCATTGGGATGGCGTCTTCCGCTCGTGTCTCAAGTCCACTGGGGTGCTCGCATCCTGGGAAGGTCACACGGGTCGCCTCCGCCAGCCCGGATACCGGCCGACAGGGTGGTGCCGTACCCTTTGGGTAAAGCACCGTGAGGTGTGGGCCTGCGGGGAAGCTGGCGCGCACGACCTTTCGTCTGTCCGTTCCATGATCCTTCGCACGACCTCCCATCGGGTCACCGCTTGGCTTTTTGCCATCGGCGTCCTTGTGCTTTCGCCCTGCGCCTCAGCGCAGACCACCGGTCCCACACCGCCTGCGAACGAAGCCAGCGCGCAAACGGTGGTGAACGTGGCCTCCCGTCTGCCCCAAGGGCTTGATCGTCTCTCGGCAGATGCCGTCGTGATCACCCGCGAAGCCCTGGCAGCGTTGCCGGCCGACAACCTGGCCGACGCGCTTCAAGCGCTGGCCGGCGTGCAGGTATCGCGCACCGGGGGGCCGGGCCAACCCACCTCGGTACTCATGCGCGGGGCATCGGCATCCAACACCCTGGTGCTCATCGACGGCGTTCGCATGGGCTCGGCCACCCTGGGGCAGTTCGACTTCTCCACCATCGGCTTGGCAGGCATCGAGCGCATCGAGGTGTTGCGCGGGCCGGGCGCCAGCGTCTACGGCGCCGATGCCGTGGGCGGTGTGGTCTTGATCACCACCCGTGGCGCAGCCTCGGGCCACGCGCCAGTGCACCGCGCATCGGCTGCGCTGGGCAACCACTCCAGCAGCGAGGCATCGGCCTCCACCCAGGTGCGCCACGGTGACTGGGCCGCGCAGGTGCAGGCCGCCCGGCAGGCCAGTGCCGGTGTCAGCGCCGTGCGTCCTGGCGACCGCTTCGGCACCTACAACCCCGACAGCGACGGCTACCGCCGGCAGACCTTGCAGGCCAGCGCTTCTTGGCGTCCGGCAACCGGTCAGGCCATCGAGGCCTCGATCCTGCAGGCCCAACTGTTCTCGCGTTATGACGCCAGCGAATACCCGCCGCCCGACTACTTGCCCAACGCGAAGCCCGACTTCCGCACGCGCACCGACACGAGCGCCGCACAACTGCGCTACGAGGGGCGCGCGGGTGCATGGCGTTGGCAAGCCCGCATGGGCCGCGGCGAAGAGGATTCGGCCAGCGGCGCCACGCAGATCGACCGCTACCGCAGCACGCGCCAGGAAGCCGGCGCACAACTGGGCTGGACCATCGCCAGCGGGCATGAAATCCTGGCGGCCTGGGACCAACTCACCGAGCAGGTGAGCGCCACCGGTTATGTTCCACCCGGCAGCCGCGACAACGAGGCGATGACCGTGGCCTACAGCGGCCGATTCAATGCCTTGCAGGTGCAACTTGACGGACGTGAAGACCGCAACTCGGTATATGGCACGCACCGCACCGGACGCAGCGGCTTGCGCTGGGCGCTGACCCCGCAAACCAGCCTACGCCTGCTGGCGGCCAGCACCTTCCGCGCCCCGAGCTTCAACGAGCTGTACTACCCAGGGTACGGCGTGGCCACCTTGTCGCCGGAATCGGGCCGAAGCCTGGAGGCCGGCTTGATGCGGGCCATCGGCCGTTCGCAATGGCAGGCCACGCTTTGGCGAAACCGCATCGACCAACTGATCGCCTACTCAGGCGACCCCGCCAATTGCCCGCGCAGCATGGCCTACGCCTACGGCTGCGCCGCCAACATCGGGCGTGCCCAACTGCAGGGCTTGACGGTTGAAGCCCAGTGGGCCGGATTGGGTACGCGCGCATCACCCGATTGGCGCTTGGCCTACGACGGCGTGGACGCGCGCGATGGCAACGGTCAAGCCCTACCCCGACGCGCACGCCATCAGTGGCGCCTGCAATCGCAGCACCAAGTGGCCGGCTGGCAAGTGGGTTCATCATGGCTGTGGCAAAGCACACGCCGCGAGGCCGGCGTGGCCTTGCGCGACGGCCTGCGACTGGATGTGCAGGCGTTGCGCCCACTGGGCCCCTGGATGCCAAACACGTCCGTGCGACTGAGTGTGCTCAACGCCCTGAACCGCGATATCGAACCGGCGCGCGACTACCGCATGCCGGGCCGGCAGCTCTACGCGGGCTTGCGTTGGGAGGTTCGCTGATGCGTTGCGGCAAGGCGCCCCAACTGGCATCACGCCTGCAGCGCCGCGCGCGGTCCCTGCTGGCGTGCGCGTTGGGGATGGCCTTGTCGCTGCCCTGGGCCCCCCTGGCCATGGCCGAGACAGCACCACCCCAACGCATCGTGAGCCTGGTGCCTTCCTTGACCGAAGCGGTGTGCATGCTGCAGGCCTGCGACCGTCTGGTGGGCGTGGACCGCCACTCCAATTGGCCTGAATCGGTTCGGCATCTGCCCACGCTGGGCGGATTGGATGACACCCCGCTGGAGCGGCTGATCGCCCTGAAGCCCGACCTGGTGCTCCTGCCACCCTCCAGCCGCCTGGTGGCCAGGCTGCAGGACATGGGCGTGGCCACCCTGGCCCTGCCCACGGACAGTCACGCCGATGTCCAGGCCGCACTCCAAGCGATCGGCAAGCGGCTTGGGCGTGCCGGTGCAGCCACGCAACTCTGGGACGAGTCTCAGGCACAGATCCGGCGCGCGGCCCAATCGATCTCCAGCAGCTTGCGCGGGCTTCGCGTGTATGTCGAGGTTTCCAGTGAACCCCATGCCGCAGGGCCTGGCTCGTTCCTGGGCCAAACGCTCCAGTCCCTGGGCATGGTCAACGTTGCACCGGCCACCGGCAGCCCCTTTCCCCGGCTCAACCCAGAGTTCATCGTGCGCGCGCAGCCGGACGTGATCGTGGCGCCGCAGGCCAACTTCGAGCGCATGCGGCAACGCCCGGGGTGGAGTGAGCTGCGCGCGCTGTCGAACCCAGCCTGCGCCTTGCCGCCGGCGCGCTGGGAGCTCTTGGTTCGGCCGGGACCCCGACTGGGCCTGGCCGCCCAAGCGCTGGCCGATTGCCTGAACCGATCGACCGTGGCCACCGTCGGATGATCATGGGGCGGCATCGAATCGTCACCTTCACGCTGGCGCTGACGCTGCCGGTGTTGGCGCTGCTGAGTCTGATGGTGGGCAGCCAGGGGTGGGAGCCCATGGCCGAGGCCTGGAGCGGTCAATCGGCGCAGTCGGCCATCCTGTTGGACATCCGCCTGCCGCGCACCTTGGGCGTCATCGCCCTGGGACTGCTGCTGGGCCTGGGCGGCGCCTTGGCCCAGGGGCTGTTTCGCAACCCGTTGGCCGACCCCTACCTCTTGGGCTCAGGCGCGGGGGCTGCCTTGGCCGTCACCCTGGTGGCGGCGGCCAGTGCCGGCGCCACGGTGCAGTGGCTGCCACTGCAGCCGCTCATGCGCCTGGGCGTGATGGGCGCCGCCTTCCTGGGTGCGCTTGGCGGCGTGGCACTGACACTGCTGCTGGCGCGTGGCGCCCAACACACCCACCGCCTGCTACTGGCGGGTCTGGTGGTGGGCGTGGTGCTGGGCGCGCTGACCGACCTGGTGTCCACCTTCGTGCCGGATGCCTGGCGCCAACGCCAGAGTCTGCTGCTGGGCAACACACAACTGCTCAGCGGGTCGGCGGCCTGGGCCCTTTGGGTGATGGCCGTGGTGGGCCTGCTCGTGAGCATGGCGCTGTCGCGCGTGCTGGATGCCTTGACCCTGGGGGAAGAGACCAGCGCGAGCATGGGCCTGCCCGTGGCGCGCGTGCGGCTGGGCCTGGTGGCGGTGATGGCCGCCTGCACCGCGGTGGCCGTTTCCCAGGCCGGGCTCATTCTGTTCGTGGCCCTCGTGGCGCCGCACATCATCCGGCACCTGGCCCCTGCGGGGCATACCTTCTTGCTTCCGGCCAGCGCTGGTGTGGGGGCGGCCCTGCTGTTGGCAGCCGACATCGCCGCTCGCTGGGTGCTGGCGCCGCAAGAACTGCCGGTGGGGGTGGTCACCGGTGTCCTCGGAGGCCTGTACCTGCTGGCCCTGCTGAATCGGAGAGCAGCGCGTTGAACCCGCCTATCCCTCACAGCCTGGCGTGCAGCAGCCTGCGGGTTCACTTGGACGGTCGCCCCGTCGTGAACGACGTAACGATGGGGCTCCAGCCCGGTTGGACAGCCCTGGTGGGCCCCAACGGCGCGGGTAAGTCCACCCTGCTCAAGACCCTGTCGGGCCTGCTGCGCGCCTCGCGTGGCGAAGTCAGTGTGAACGGCCATGCGCTGCGCGATCTGTCCCTGCAGGAACGCGCGCGCGCCGTGGCGTGGTTGCCTCAGCAGGACAGCACCAGCGGTGACCTCACCGTGCGCGAGACGGTGGCCTTGGGCCGGCTGCCCCATACGGGCCTTTGGGGCCGTTGGCAGGCGCGGGACCAAAGGGCGGTTGACGAGGCCCTTGAGCGCACCGACTGCGCCGCCTGGGCCGACCGACCGGTGCAGCGGCTTTCCGGGGGCGAGCGCCAGCGTGTGCACCTGGCGCGCGCCTTGGCCACCGGCGCCGAGGTCCTGCTTCTGGACGAACCCACCGCCCACCTGGACCCACCGCACCAGTGGGCCATGGCCCGGCTGTTCCGTGAACTGGCCGCCACGCACACGGTGGTCACGGTGCTGCATGACCTGAGCATGGCGCTGCAGGCAGACCGGATCATGGCGATGGGCGAAGGTCGCCTACAGGCCCAGGGCAGGCACGATGATCCCGCGCTGCACCACGCGTTGGAGCAGCTGTTTGCCCCGGCCATCCGAATCGAGGCCCTGCAGGTGTCGCCCGGTCGCTACGGCGCGGTCCCAATGCCCCTGGGCAGCGCCCCCTGAGGCCACGGGCTCGCCTCGGTCGACCCAGGCCCCAACCGCGGGTTTGTCCTAAACATCGGACAATTCCGGGGTCAATTCATATTGACACCTTTCCATGTCAGGGAATAATGACGGCGGGGAGGTGAAGTACCCGCGTGCGGGTTTCGCACGTTGCAGTACGTACCAAGAAGGAGATCGACATGTCCGATCCAAACAAGGTCTGGCCCACGGGCTTGACCGAAGCCGAAGCCGAGGAGCTTCATCGCCACATCATCCAAGGGACACAAATCTTCGGGATGATCGCGGCGCTGGCGCACCTGCTGGCCTACATGTACTCCCCCTGGCTCAAGTAAAGGGAGAAGCACACCATGATCTACGGAAAAATGTGGCTGGTGGTCAAACCCACCGTTGGCGTTCCCCTGTTCCTGGGCGCCGTGGCCGTGGGCTCGTTCAGCGTGCACCTGGCCATCATGAGCAACACCACTTGGGTCAAGAAGTTCCTCAATGGCGCGCCTGCGGCGACGGCCAGTGTGGAAGCACCCACCAAGGTCGCACTGGCACCGCCAGAGGCGAAATAAGGGACTTGCACCCTCCCCGCAAGGCCGGCCCACCCTCCCGACGCGGCCGGTCTTGCAGGGGCCTTGATTGCTAACCTACCTGGGCATGAAGCGCCTCTCGCAATCGCTCGTTCGCGGCTGGGTCACCCTGGGCCCGCGCTTTCTGCCGTTCGCCGATGTCGCCTCGGCCGAACTCCCCCTTTCCCGCCTGCTGCGCCTGTCCCTGTTTCAGGTGTCGGTGGGCATGGCCCTGGTCCTGATGATGGGCACGCTCAACCGCGTGATGATCGTCGAACTGGGCGTGGCCCCTTCGCTGGTGGGCCTGATGGTGGCCCTCCCGGTGCTCTATGCGCCTTTTCGCGCGCTGGTGGGCTTCAAGTCTGACCACCACCGCGCCGCGCTCGGCTGGCGCCGTGTGCCGTTCATCTGGCGCGGCACCATGATTCAGTTCGGCGGCTTGGCCATCATGCCCTGGGCACTATTGGTGCTTTCAGGTGGCGGCAATGCCGCGGCCTGGCCCGAGTGGACGGGCCCTGCTGCTGCTGCCGTGGCCTTTCTGCTGGTGGGCATCGGCCTGCACACGACCCAAACCGCGGGCCTTGCCCTGGCCACAGACTTGGTGCCAGAGCGCGACCAGCCCAAGATGGTTGGCCTCATGTACGTGATGCTCTTGGCCGGCTCCATCGTGAGCGCGCTCATCTTCGGATGGATGCTGTCCGAGTACACGCCGGCACGCCTGGTGCAGGTCATCCAGGCCTCGGCAGTGGCCACCCTGGTACTCAACGGCATATCCCTATGGAAGCAGGAAGGCCGGGACCGTGAGCGGCTTCAGCGCCCAACGCCTGATGTCGGCTTCGTGCAGGCCCTGCGGCACTTCTTGTCCGACGCAGGCGCACGCCGGCGGCTGTGGATCATTGCGCTGGGCACGCTGGCCTTCACGATGCAGGATGTGCTGCTCGAACCGTACGGCGGTGCCGTACTGGGCATGACCGTTGGGCAAACAACCTGGCTCACGGCCACCCTGGCCGCTGGTGGCCTCGTGGGCTTTACGGCAGCGTCCATCGTGCTGGGCCGCGGTGCCGATGCCATGGGCATGGCGGTGCGCGGCGCCGGGCTGGGCATACCCGCGTTTGCCGCCGTCATCCTGGCCGCCCCACTCGACTCGGTGGGCCTGTTCTACGTGGGCGTGTTCGGCATCGGGGCGGCCGGCGGCCTGTTCAGCCACGGCACGCTGACCTCCACCATGCAGCACGCGCCGGCCGAGCAAACCGGTTTGGCCCTGGGTGCCTGGGGGGCGGTACAGGCCACGGCTGCAGGCCTGGCGGTGGCCTTGGGAGCGCTGGGGCGTGACGCCGTGAGCGCGCTGGCCAGCCACGGCCTTCTGGGTTCGTCCATGACAAACCCATCGATCGGATACGGATTCATCTATAGTGCCGAGGCGTTGTTGTTGCTGGCCACTGCCGCACTGGCCCTTGGTTGGAATTCGCAGCATGCCGCGTCGCGGCAACCTTGACCGCCCGGCCGCGCCGGGCATTGATCGGAGACCTTCATGAAGCTCTACACCATCATGTTCCTGGCTTGGCTGTTGTGGGTCACCCTGTGGATCCTCAAGGAAGTCCAGGCCTCCAACCGCCGCCGCGAGGCCGAGCGCCGCCAGAAGCAGGGCTGACCGGGCCCTGAACCATGGGCGCGCGCCTATCCTGGGCCGCACTGCAGGTGTTGGCCTTCTTTGCGGCCACCGCCTGGGGCTTCGGCATTGGCCATGACGTGGCCGGCGCGTGGCTGGGCATGCTCATGGGGCTCAACGGGGGCGTGTGCGCGGTGTTGTTGATCAGCGGCTTGCAGCGTGCGCTGGGCCGCAGGGCGTCTGCCAACGGTTGACGGCGCGTCCCCAGGAACGCTTCTACGGTCCGATCGAGCGGCTCTACGGTTCTTGAAGTGGTGTGTTAGCCCTGCGCGGGTAGCTGCTTCAGAATTCCCGACAAGCGGCCCTGCTGCAAGATGGCGTCCATGGCCGGCCCGTGCTCCTCGTGCTCATGACCCGTTTGGGCGATGTGCTGGATGCCCAAGTCGACGCCCATCTGGTGGGAATGTGAGCCGAAGAAGCCAGTGTCAGACACGAGAACCGTGGGGCTGCGCAAAGCGTGCTCGGGGTTGCTGGCGATGATGTCTTCCAAGTTTCGGCGGGCGCTCATCTTGCCCACGGTCACCTGGGTGCCGAAGGACGCGATACTGCCGACGAAGTCGCCATAACCCTCCTGTCTGGCTGCCGCCTTGGCTGAGTCGGTCGCGCTGCTCATGGGCCGGTCGTAGACCGCACCGCCCAGCGCGAAGCCGCGGGACTCGACCGACAACTGAATACGCGAGGCCACCGAAGCCCCCAAAGAGTAGCCATGAACAATGATCTGCTCGGGCTGGAAGCCCTGCTGCAGCAGGTGATTGATCATCGCAAAGCCATCCTGCGTGATGCTCTTCTCCGATGGTGAAAAAGCGGTGTTCTGACCGTAGCCACGGTAGTTGAGGGCCAGCACGTTGCAGTCGTGTTGGCCGGCATAGCGCCCCGCAATGTGGCCGCCATAGGCCTCGCTGGTTCCGCCCGAACCCGAGAGAAACAGGACCACGGGCTTGCTGGTGTCCAACCGATCAGAGTTGGCGGATGCCGACACCGAAAAACCATCCAGGCTGGGGCCATGGCCGCTGGGCACCTGAAGGCTCGTGTTGACTCTGATGTCAGCGTTTGGAACAAACTTTCGGATCTCTGACTTCAACGAAGTGACCGATGTGTTGCACCGGCGGTCTTCTGCATGGCCGAACACGATGTTCCGTACATCGAGCAGATTGTTGGTGGTCCTTCCCCGCAGCCCTGTGCGGGTCGGTTGAAAGGTGGGATGTGGCCCAACAGGCGGCCTGCGATGCAGGAGCGCGTTCTTGAGGGAAGCGAATGCCTGCATGACCCGGCCTTTGGCGGCCGAGAACTGCAGGGGGCCTGTGGGCCTATCGCCTGGCCGATTCGTCTGCCGGGTCGTGGTGGGCTGAGCCGAATGACCGGCCGGTTTGGGGTTGAGTTTGACAACCATGTCTTGCCCGACTCCTAGATGCGAAGGTCACCGCCGGAGGATTGCCTGTCCGCTCGGCCTGGCAGAATCACCTGCATGTCTTCAGGTTCCCGCCAGCGCCTGCTGCGCAGGTCTTCCATCACCCTCTGCGTCTGGCTGGCAAATGAACTGCATAGCGCCACGAATGCATCGGATTGAGCCGGGCTGAGTGTGACCGGCCTCGCCAGCATGAGCACCCCGTTGTCATCCATCGCCACGTGTGCGCCCCCTAAGTCGGCGGCGGGAAAGCCTAGCGTGAGCACATGCCGCAGCAGGGCGCGCTCCTGGGCAGCGGTCTCCGCGATGTCCAGCGAACACAGTACTGACCACAACATCAGCTCGCCAGTGGATTCGCTGTACTCGAACGCCAGCTCCCCTTCATCGCCAAATCCGATGCAGGCCAAGTTGCTCTCGTCAAGCGTGATGGTGTCGAGCGCATGGGCGTGGCAGAGCGCGGCCAGCAGTTGGTTGGTGTCGTCGCGGCTGATCATGGCGGTGAGGCGGTACAGGTTGATGGAAAGGGTGTGCCCGGCACTGTCTGAGCCGACTGGCGTCTTCGACCAGCCCTCAGACCGGACACCCAGGTCACTGCGTTGGACTAGCCCTTTTTCCGTAGCAACTCAATCTGTCCCCAGTCAGGGCGTATCCTCACTTCGGTCACGGGCTTACCCAGAATGTGCGGTCTCAAGACGCCCGCCCGCAAGTCCTTCAAGTCGTAGACAACCCGAAAGAGTTGCTGCACGGCGGCATTGCTCTCGTTGACCGGGCCGTCAAACCGGTTCGTACGGTTGATCGGTAGGGTCTTTGTGCCGCCCAGCATCAACGTATCGGCTCCCCTGAGGAAGCGGTATTGCACCTGCACCTTGCCTTCCGGCAACTTCTTGAGCTCCCACTCTTGATCGAAGCCCCTGGGTATGGGGCCTTGATCCACCAGCACCACAACCTTGCTGCTGTTCGGGTCTATCCGTGGATCATCTGCCGAGCAGCAACTGATCTCCCATTCAGCTGCCAGCAACCCAATGGCGTTCTGATGCAGGTGGTAGCTGAGTGTCTTGGCTGCTGCCTCATCGCCCTCGAAGTAGGCGCGATAACGCTCGAATGCTGCCGCCTGGGTCAGCCCTTCCACGACCTCCACGGCTGTGTCCGCGTGTTGCAAGCGAATTCGATTGCGGTAGACGTCACTCATGAATCCGTCCGAGAACCCGTTTCCGTGGGTGGCCTGGTTCGTCGCATTCTTTCCCCGAAGGAATCCTTCAAAGTCGCGGACATCCTCGGCGGTGGCCACCACAACCGTTTCCACGGTGCCTTCATGGCGAAGCAGATCGGCGCACTCTGGGTTGAACAGCGAGGCGATGGCCTTGACGGTTGCCGGGTCGCGGCGCACATGCTTGGCCTTCTCAAACTCGATGGCTTCCACATAGGCTTGCCAGGCGTCGAAGGCCAGCGAATCCTGCGCGCCGGGTTCACGCAGCTTCGCGACCATCACCCGCTTGTAGCCATTGAGAGCCTCAGGTCCCAGTTTGCCCTGGGTCACCGACATCTTGAGATAGTCGAAGAACCTGCTGCCAGGCATCAACAGGCCTAACTTCGCCGCCTCCCTCATCATCGCAGGCGTATGTTCAGCGGTGGGTCCCTGCGGCGCGGGGGCCGCATCGATCGCGTCCATCTGCTGTTTGAGGACTTGGGTGTACCCCAGCACCATGTTGCCCTTGTTGCCGTGCACTTGGCGCATGGCCTGTAGCAGCACCGGCTCTTTGCCGTTGTCCATGAGTGGGTCGCCGTACTTGTCCCTGGCAGTCCCCTTGCGAATCTGCAGCGCCAGTGCCTCTACCTCAGCCTGCAATTCTGGTGTCGGAAAGTCCAACCGGCC
>JACCDW010112720.1_pt1 | contig 51333 bp, 79 predicted proteins | sample 7449781 | NCBI WGS metagenome assembly JACCDW01 (sample SAMN15323449, study PRJNA562643) | freshwater metagenome | isolation source: river surface water | place: USA:Blue River Watershed | collected 2017-08-18
AATAAGACCCATCTTGTTGAGGCGGAGTCTGAAGAACAAGCCAGAACTAAGTTAAGAAATCATTATGATAATAAGTGTGGCTCGTATTGGGTTAATATAATTGATTGTTCCGAAACCATCAAATAAATAATATGAATATTAAAGTTAAAATCATTGTTGTTTTCTTTTCAGCTAACACGCTCGTTTCGTGTCGTGGTTATGAAGATAGTGTAATAATACCCAAACAAGAGTATGAGAGGTTAATCGGAGATACAATAAAACCGAAATATCCAAAGCCATTCAAACTCTATGATGGAGACATTGGTATTGGTGACGAAGGAATAGTCTTGGGAAGCGATGAACACGAATATTTACTCTTTAACAATCGGTCTAATCAGAAGAGTGTCGAACATTACATAGATTGTGTCAAATGTATTGAAAGAACTAAAACTCAAGACAGTTTAAAACAAAAATAACATGAATTACGTCATTATTTACTATCTTATCGGACTGATTGTATCTACATACCATATTTGGTTTTACAGGTATTCAAAGTATAAACAAGAGCCTCGTAAAACAGATGCTCTCGCTGGAATAATTGGTTTATGGTTGTGGCCCTTACAGATTATCTTGTTTTTCTATCAGAGAAGATTTCTTGACTAAATACTGGGTTTAATACCTTATATTATCTCAATTTTCTAAACCATTGATTATCAATGGTTTAGAAATTTTTTTGGTGGTATCAAAAATATACCGTATCTTTGTATTCTAAATCAATCATATGAATACTTGGATCAGTTACAGTGTGCAGACTCCTGTTGACGGTATTGCTAATTCAGTTATTGCTAAGAGTGAAGGCAATGATTGCTCTGTTAGAGCCATGGCTGTTGCTGGTAATACTACATATGATTCTGCTCATTCTTGGGTAGCGAAAAACTGGAATCGTCTTCCGAAGAAAGGAATTAAACTAAGTTGTTTATTCGACTATGCACATACACATATTGCTGGTGGTTTCAAATTCAATTTCATTGATACATCGAAAGATAATGTTATAGCTAAATCCACAAAAGACCCGGTAAGAACTGCAAGTAAAATTATTGCACGAAAGAGCAGGCGTGAATTCATTACAATCTCTGAATTTATCAAAAGGTATCCTCGTGGTAGGTATTTGGTTATAGTTTCAGGTCATGCGCTTGCGGTTGTTGATGGTGTTATGTATGACCACCCATGTTTCGCTAAAAGCTTTCTGAGGAGAGTAACCACAGCTTTCAAAGTTGAGAAAGACTGACAGCTTAATCTATATTTCTTAAAAAAACTTAAATAAATAAAACAAAACAACGACATTATATATTATGTGTATTAAAAACAAAATATATACACAATGGTAGAACTTAAAAATATAGAGCGATCTAAAAGTAAATTCGGAGCTTCGTTTGGTGGTAAGTTGGGTAAAACTGATTTTTATACAATTTTATACAATGATGAGCCAGTTGGTGAAGTCGAGTTTCATCCGAAAAAAAGTGAGATTTTATCTATATATGTAAACTATACATTTCGTGGTAAAGGCATTGCTAAAGCAGTAGTGGATCAGTTATTCGACATTTATCAGACTGATAGAATTCTAGCGTGGGCAGATAAAACGAGCTTTCCATTTTGGAGAAAAATCGCCACTCAGGAATTACCGAATGATTATTTTGTAATAGAAAAAAATTAATTTTATGAAGGACGAAAAGCCAAAAAGCAAGCGTGAGGAAATGATAGAGAAAAAGGCATTAGAAGCATTCAAGCGCATTGATGATAGCTTTGTGGAAGGGTTTACGAAGCCAACATCGTATGTTGACTTTGTTGCTGGTTTCAAATTAGGATACGAAGCTGGGCAAAGAGATACTGAAGAAACTATAATTGTAATCTAATGGATACTGTTATATATTGGTCTGGTATGAAATTTACCTTATCAAAACCACCCCGAATGGCACCCCCAAACTTGGAATCCTGGATGATGAGTTCGAACCGTAATTATTATGATCTCACGATTATACCTGAAGAAGGGGCTTATCCTTACGCTAAAGAAATATCATTTAGTGTTATTATAGAAAAAGATATAAATGAAATAGATATAGATGATATTCTAGGTGTTATTTATGACAAATACAGAAAGCAAACTCGCTTATCTTCAAATAAGGTAGATCAAATCAAACGAGCAGGTAGAAGTATTGAATTCTTAGTACCTTATTGTAGAAAAAGAAAAATAGAAAAATTACTCGAATGAAAAATATGGAAAACAAACAATCAGACAATACGTTTTATTACGTACTCGCAGTAGCATCAATCGGACTCGGCTTTATTTTACTTCATATCTTTAACTCTATTTAAACTCAATACAATGACAGTAATGACGTTAGTAGAAATGCTTCTAGAATGTGATCCAGATGCTGAAATAGTTATTGGTGAGCAAATACAATTAGGTGGTGGTACTGCATATCACATCAGTAGAAGTAATATTGCAATCGACCAAGTCAGAAATAAATTGGTCATTTACCTAACAAGAGAAGACAATAGTTCTGTAGGTAGTAGTATTTTAAAAACATTCGAATGAATAAGCTTATTATTGGTATTTTATTTGGTATTCTTGGACAAGTAATTTCTTTCTTACAGCTTCAGGGTAGCATCAAGTATGGATGGTTTGAAAAACACCCAGTGCTTATTTCGCTCAGTGCAATTCCTGGTCTCTGGGTTTTCATTAAATCAGTAGACTCGATAGTTGAGTGGAGTGGTGGTCAGTTATGGCCCTCTAGGTTGATTGGCTTTGGAATTGGCGTTATAACTTTCGTTGCCATGAGTTGGTTTTTGTTCAAGGAGCCTGTCTCGCTCAAGACAATGACTTGTCTCATGCTTGCTACCTCTATTCTTCTAATTCAAATTTTTTGGAAATAAATAAATATGTTTGATAAATTAATTGATATTATTGCTAGTGCTTGGCGAGAAGTTGTGCCTTTTGTAATTGTTGAGCAATGGAATGCAGCCGTGCATCTTAGATTTGGTAAATTTAAGAGAAGCTTAGATGGCGGACTATGGTTTAAAATACCATTCGTTGACTCGATTATCGAGAATCCCGTAATCACTCAATCAGTAAACTTACCAGCGCAGACACTCACTACGATTGATGGTAAAGGAATTGTATTAAAAGCTCTTGTAAGATACCGTGTTACTGATGTTAAAAAATTCGTTTTGAATGTAATGCACGCCAATGATGTGTTAGTTGATACTACGATGGGCATTATTCGAGAAGTCGTAGAAGATAAAAAGTGGAATGACTTAAATCATATTGACAATGAAATAACATCAGAAGTTTCGCAATTCGTAAAAAAGTGGGGCATAGAGATTGAGAAAGTTACTATATCAGATCTTGCGATTGTAAGGACTTTCAGAATTCTCGGTAATGACTTGCCTCTTCACTCGTAAGTTATTTAGACTCAAGCTTCCAAATAGAATGATCTTTGAATTTTTTCCAAAAAGACCATTTCTTTCCTGTTTTTAAAACTGGATAATCATTCAACCAGTCACTAATTATATCTAGCAGTTTTTGTTCTGTTATTTTTTCATTTAGCTTATCTTCTAACTTGTCTTCGTCTATTAGACTTTCTAATTCAACTTCTAACTTGGTTTTAATATTTTTCTTCGATTCCAATCCTACGTCGAGTTTAAATACTTCAACACTTGAATTGAGTATTTCTTGAGTAAGTTTATATAAAAGTTGAGTTTTGAATTTTTGTTTATCTTCTTCGGAGAAAATAACGACATCATGTTTTTCACCTAAATCATCAACAACGAAGTGGTTAGTTTTTTTGTCTTTTAGTTCGACGTGTGATAAGCTACTTCTAAAACAATCAGCAAGTATCTTTTCGTGTGTAAACCCTGCTATTGGTAGATTAATCGATTCATTCAAGAAAGACTCGAACTTCATTATATTATCTTTGGCAGCAGCTTCTCTATCTTCGATTACATCCATGACGACTCTTCGGATATTTTCTACATCACTAAGATTAACTCTATTAAGGAAATTATCCATTTTATCACCTTTAGTAAAATATTTCTTCAGATTTCGTGGATCTATTTTCCAATTATTAATATAATCATCTATATGGTCGTTGATGACTTTGAATAGATCATTCATTTCGGATTTAGAGGTAATTTTTCTCATACTTATTATATATAAAAATATTTATCTCAGAAAACAACTTTTCACTTATCGAGCATATAAAAAAGACAAAACAAATTATTTTATGAAAAAAGTATTTATGATTCTCGCTCTCGCATTTGTGTTTGCTTCTTGTGGTGGTTCTCAGACTCAGGATGTTGCAACTGGTGTTCTGGTTGACTCTTCTCTGATTGACACTGTAAAGCAAGACACTATCGTGACTGACACAGCAGTTAGTGTAACTGTTGATCAAAACTAATTTTCTTTGTTTTTAAAAAACAAAGTGGTGGAGAATTACCCATAAACCGGGTAGCCTCGAAGAGTAACAAATTATTGTTACTCTTTTTTTTTGTGTTCTAGTCTTTTAATATATACAATCAAATATGAATTACATAAAGACATACGAAAGCTTCTCAAATGAATCCACCGCTGATAAAGTCTTTTTTCATGGAGGAAAAAAAATCCTACATCAACAAGATTTAAAGTCTGAAGTGATGTACTTTACTGATGACATTCAACAAGCAACTGCATATTCTATTCAAAGGCATGGGTCGGGCACTGCCGCTATCACAAAGGCAAAATTAACGATGAAGAGACCTTTGGTAGATTTTAGTATTTTGCAAGATATTGCAGAGAAACTAGGAATAGATGCTGATAATTATTCACCAGCAGAAATCATCGAGCAACCCATGGTGATATCTGAATTATCAAAACTAGGGTACGATTCAGCGATACTTCAAGACTTTGGATTCATATCTGACTTTGATGAATTTGATGCATACGTGGTTTTCGATGCTAAGAAACAAGTCGATATAGTTGAAGAGTAATTTTTTGTTACTCTTTTTTTTATTTTTACGATATGGCTATTTAATATATAGTCTATGACTCCAAGAGAAATAAAAGAATGGTTCAATACTAAACCGATTGAATTCGTCATAAGAGAAAACTACGAGCTTAGTGAAGACAAAGAATATATACCGAGATTCACTTTGAAGAATGCAAAAGAAATTGCAGATATTCCAATTAATCAACCAATAAAGCCAACTCAAGATATCATAATCAAAGCAATAAAATATGGTATGATATTCTTGGTGTCATATAAAGGAGCAAAGGACAGCCTACCGGCTGGTCATGAAAGAGTTATTTATCCGATGGTCTTAGGTAGATCTTCTAAAGGTAACGGTCTTTTAAGGGTTTATCATTTGAATGGTTGGTCAGTTTCTTCAAACAGACACATTGAAAAAATATGGAGAATGTTTAGACTTGACAGGGTGCTTTCTATCACATTTACAGGTTCTTTTTATAGACTTCCACCATCTGGTTACAACGCAAATGACAGAGGTATGTTTGGGGGTATTATTGCAAGAGCTGACTTCAATGAAATCAGAAAGAATCAACAGAATTTGGTTAAGGCAAATCAGATTCAAAACAAAGAAGAAATTACACTTTCGGAAGAAGGAAAAGCAATTATAGCAGTAAGAATTAAATCAACCGATACTAATCTCAACTTATTAACACCATTTGAAAATGCATATATTAATAATATCAGAGATGTAAAGAATATTAGAATATCTTTCTTAAAAAGCATTTATGGTAATAAATATATAGCTATATTAGGAGCTATGGGTAAACCCGGAAGCACCGTAAAACTGATAGATGAGAAAGGCGTAAATCTTGGTATTTATAAGTGTCTTGATTCTATATCAGGTGAGACTTTAAAGAGAATCAAAAATGTCAAGGGTAATACAACATTTGATGTTTGGGTATTCGATAAAAAAATTTAAAATTATAAATGAGAAAGCTAAAAACATTCAAGCTATTTACTGAGGCACAAGATAATCCTTTTGATGATGATTTTGTAGCGCCAGAATTTGATAAACGTAGCATCGAAGACTTTGGTGATGAGTCAGAAGAAGAGGAAGAAGAATCTGAAAAAGAATCAATTTCTTTTGAAAGAGCAAAAGAATGGATTTTAGAAAACTTCGACGAAGATAGGGTTATAGAGATGTTAGACGAGGCTAAAGAAGATTATGTAGACCGTCAACAAATGGAAGAAGAAGGATATGAAAGTGTATATGACTATTACGTCGATTACGGTCGAGGTACAGCCGAAAGTGATGTTATGGATTCTATTATCATGGAACTTAAGTCTAAATTTCATTTAGACTTCGATCCTACAGACGAGGATACTAACATATACGGATTTCTTAGAGATGTTTTCGAACCATTAAATTATTAATTAAACAAATGATACACAGATACGATTACTTTATTACTGAATCTTGGGCAGATGATTTACAAAAGGGAAAAGACCAACTTGTCTCTGAATTGGAAAAATTAAAGACTTATATCTTAGATAATATCGAATTCAAAGATGGTAAGCTTATTTATTATGAATTCGAAAACATCGAAATAGATAAACTGCTTAAAGAATTCAAGTCGAAGGTAGGAGAAGATATTGTCGATTCTTTCAACGTTGAAGCTTTTTTTAGAAAAGTTTATCAGATTCTCGATCTCTTCCAGAAAGATACAAAAAAGACTATTGAAAAAGAGTTTAAAGCATATATAGATTCTTTAGATAAAAGAGTTGAGACTTTAGCCGGTGAAGAAACTAAAGGAAAATACGATGACTTTTATGATGAATGGGAAGGCGAGAAGTCTGTGTTGAGTAGAAAACAATTTGAAAAAGAAAAATTCGGCTTACAAGTCGAGTTGTTGAAACTTCAAGAATGGCTCAAAAAGAGTGGTAAGAAGCTAGTTATAGTATTTGAGGGAAGGGACTCTGCTGGAAAAGGATCTACTATCAAAAGATTCACTGAATATTTGAATCCAAAAGGATTTAAAGTCGTGGCACTCGGACTTCCAACTGCATGGGAAAAAAGAAACTGGTTTAAAAGATATGAAAAGTATCTGCCGAAAGCAGGCGAGATTGCTTTCTTTGATAGAAGCTGGCATAATAGATCTGTTGTTGAGCCGGCTATGGGTTATTGCAGTGAAGAACAGTATAAAGATTTCATGGCTAATGTAAACGCTTGGGAAGAATCAATTGTCGACAATAATACAATTCTTATTAAATTCTGGTTTTCTATTACTAAAGAAAAGCAACTACAAAGGTTCGAATTAAGAAAAGCTTCACCATTGAAATATTGGAAGTTTTCACCCAACGATGAAAAAGTTGTAAGTAAATGGGACCTTATAACATTCTATAAGAGGCAGTTATTTTCTTCTAATTCAACACAAAAATGCCCTTGGGTTGTTGTAAACACAAATGATAAAAAGGTTGGTATCTTGAACGCAATAAGATACGTACTCAACGTTGTAGATTACGAAGACAAGGATGAAGAAGCAGGTAAATACTATCCAGAGGTGGTTAATGTTTTGACTTAAATTACTTCAAGTAGTTGAATAATTCGATAATTGTTTTGATTGCATATCCCAAGGATTCAAGATTTTTGGAACTTGCTCTTAAGAATTCAATATGTGTATCTATTAGTTGAATAGCTCTTTCGGCTTGTGCTGTATGTGCATCAATTAAAATTGATTTTTCTCCCATATTAGTCTTCAAACCAAAACCAGTTGCGTAGAATAAGAATTTATCTTGCTTTAGTTTTTTAAGCTTAACATCTTCTTTGGTTCTTTTATTTAAAAATAAAGATATTTCTTCATTCAAGACTTGTCTAAAAGAAAGTGCAGATGCTTGTATATCGATTATTTTTTGAGTTGACTCAGGAGCAAAATTTTCTTTCATTACTTTGAAAAGTGGTTCGATAGTTGAGTTCCATTTTTCTCTTTTCTCAATGAAAAACTCTTCCATTCTATTGTTTGTTTCTTCGCTTCTAGCGAGTATTTCTAATTCTTCTTTACTAAAAACTTGCATATTTCTTATATTACTATAATGCTTAAAAGTCAAACCAATAGGCATAATTTTTATAGAAACAGTATGAAATGGAAATGTAAAACTGATGTTGTTCTTTTCGGTAAAGTTTTAGCTACAGCCGGTGATATTGTTTCAGAAGGACAAACACTAACTAATGGAAATATCGCGATAAGCATAGATAGCGAAATGCTAAGCGACGAAGAGGTATTTGAAAAAATACAACATGTTTCAGTCACAACAAAGGCTTTCAATAAAGAAGCTGAAGAAGAAGAAAGAGAATGGATTGTAGAGATGAAAATAAAGACAACTAGAAGCAAGCTGAGAGACATTGAGTTATTTCTACAAGATGCTATAGAAAAGATGATTTAAAAAATATATTTATTATGGACAAACCTAAGAGTGATGATTCGATATTCTTTCCAATTGCAAGAGCAGCAATGGCGAGAATGATAAGTGATGACCTAGTGTCTGTAGGTCCCTTGGGTTCTTTTAATCCCGAAGTCGAGGCTGAAGTCAAGGCAATTAATCGACAGCGTAAAATCGAATCTTTAATCGATAATACAGAATACAAAGAAATGAAGCCAGAAGAGCATCCTGATTATATTAAAACTCCTAAAGGTGAGATTTTTTACCTTGATTATCTTTATGGTGCAACTGGGTCTAACGTGGACACCGGCAGTGGTAGGACTTCTAAAAAAAGAAGAAAATGATTTTCTTGAATTTAATATATATGTGATGATTATTAAATTCAACCAATATGTCATTCAAGAATCTGCGAGTGAGATAGAGCAGGAACTAAAACAGTATTCTAGTCTTAAACAATTAAAAGTATCTAACCCTGAGCTTTATAAGAAAGCTCTTGATGCTGGCTTACTTACTAAATACTTTTCAAATGAAGTATCAGTGCCTACAAAGCCAATCGAGAAAACAAGAGCTAACAAAATATATGATGTCTTAGACAACATGGAAAAGAAGTTAGATGCTATTCTGAAAAGATACGAAAAATGATTTTTTATTACAACAAATTTTGATTATTGACTTAAAAGCTATATGTCAGTTTCAAAATTAAAATTCGAATTCAATAAGACAGAGTATTCTAATTTCGTAGACAAGCTACAAGACCTTGCACATATCTCAGATGTCATCAAGCTTAAGATAGATAAAGACTTTATCATGGCTTACTCCCTAGTAGCAAGTGATTCTGCTGTTTTGTGTCTTAAAAACTATTATCTAAAAACATCTAAGTATCTTAACGGTTGGAAAACTGATTCAGTATTTGATTTTGTGATTTCATCATCTGCCAAATTCTGTAAGAATTTAAGATTCTTTGAAACCTTCGATATCATCAAAGTAGAGATTCATTACAAACCTTCTTATGAGAATCCTGATGTTATGCATATCAGGGCAATGATTGTATCGACACCAGCGATGAAGGGCGATAGGTTGAAAATAACACTTGTTGGCTCTGAACTATCCAGAATAAGGGATATTAATAGAGAAATATTATCAGCTAAGCTGAACCCAAGGCTCTCTAAGTGGTCTTTCAGACTTCAAAATGAAGACTTTAACACTGTTAAAAGGATGTCAAGCATTAATTCAGATGATAAGATTCTGAATATTGTGGTTGACTCAGAGCTGGTTTATTTCAGCGATAATGGAAAATGGGATATCCAAGTAGCAACTGCTGCTACACAAAATACAAAGGTTACTTTTAGTAAGAAGTATTTATCTAATATTACTTCTGATTCGAGTGAGATTGACATAAAAATATTCGAGACATTTATACTTGTATCAGATGAAGAGTCGTCACTTTTGCTTTCGTTTGAAACTGATTTTGAATCCGATTAAACCTTATGAAAATACTAGTACTTATACCATCACATAGTGATCCTGTTTATACTAAACTAACAATAGCATCACTGCTTAGAAATCATCCAGACTATGAATTCAATATTCATATTGGTATGCATTCTAACTACAAAGACTATACAAATGATTTTTCTTTATTCGAAGAAACGAAGGGTTTAGCACAAATTCATTTAGTTGATGAGATAGATTGGAATCTGCACTACAATGATCATTATAGGTATTCAAAGATGCATTGTATTAATTTAAGCAATCTACTTAAAAATACACAGTATTATAATTTCGATTGGGTGTTGCATTTAGACAATGACTTACTGATTAAAGAAGACTTCTTGACTGGGTTAGCACAATCTAAAGCAGACTTTATTTTTGATTACTTTGAAGGTAAAGATATTATAAGAAAAGTAGACAATGAAAGAACTGACACTGGATTCAATGGTAGGCTACAATTTGCTTCTAAAGTAACAGCATGGAATCTGATGTTTTCTAGAAAGATATTTGATAGAATGTTAGCTTACCCAGATACTTTTTGGGCTGAGAAAATCGACGATCCTTCTGTTATCGCAAAGTATAAAGAATTCATACCGGAGTTAGAATTAGACAGACCACTTATGTTTGATACTTTTTGTAAATTATTATTTTACTGCAAATACATTTGGAATGATGTTGAGGTTTTTCATACTGATGGCTTAATGAGCAATAAAATACACCATTTTTTTCATAGCTCCTTCAACTATGGTGTCCAGATTTGCAATAATAGAGAAGGACATAATGTCGCACATAAAATTTGGACAGTTGAATATCCTGATGGATTAAAAGAATTTAGAAATTTTTAAATGACAAAGGAAGAAAAAATAAAAAAAATTGAATCATTAAAAAAACAAGCTAACGAGCTGAAGAATGAAGTTGATTATTTCAACGCTTTACAGCTCGCACTGAAGTTGGTACTGAACGGCTCCTATGGAGCCTGGGCAACAAAATACTTCATCCTTTATAATGATGCAGTTGCTTCTACAATCACAGCCGAGGGTAGAGAATTGACTCAGAAAATGGATAAAGTGAATCAAGAGTATTGGTATAACCAATGGCATCTAGATACGGATTTACACAAAAAACTTTGTATTAGAAATGTTAATCAGATAACTCCAAACGAAGTAGCAACTGTATATGGCGATACTGACTCACTTTTTGTTTCTTTCAAACCAGCAATCGACAATTGCGAATGGAAGAATATCATGTTTGATAACCTCGATAAAATCAAAAAACCTTTCTTTGTGTTAGCTAGAAATGAATTCAAAACTGATGCACCACAAATGAAAGAATTATTTACTAAGGTTGGAGATATGAAGAGCTTTCTTGATTCCAATTCTGATGTAGATACTTTAATAGTCGATGGTTATTTCGTGAAAGACAGAGCATTTAACTCTCTTGATTTGAGTGATAAGAAAATTATATGGAACTGGACAAACGAGCTTGATTTCATTCATGGTATTGACAACTTCAGAATAGCTGGATATTTCAAGGAAAAACTTGAAGAACATGCAGCATCTTATGGTGTCGAAAACAGAGAAGACTTTGAGCTGGAAAGAATTGATGAGTCGATCATAAGCATCGCAAAAAAGAAATACATCCAACATATTGTCTATGAGGATGGCATTACATATGATAGGCTGACTTATTTATATCCGAAGGGTGTTGAGTTGGTAAGATCATCTACTCCGGCATTTGCTAGAGATAAGATTGTCAATATTGTAAAATATCTATTTAGTAATCCGGATACATTCAATATTAAGGAACTATTGAAGTTAGTTAAAGACCTAAAAAAAGAATTCGACCTTTGTATTCCTGATAGAATTGATGAGATTGCTATGCAGTCTTCTTGTTCTAATTATGAAGAAAAGGTTTTGAATGATAAGGATAAGCTAGAATTTGTGACTGGTGCTCACTTTGGAGTAAAGGCAGCAGCATATTATAACCATTTGTTGTATAAAAACAAACATTTGCAAGAAAAATATGAGTTTATAAAGTCTGGCTCAAAGATTAAATATTATTATTGCAAGAATAAAGACATCAATGATATCTTTGCTTATACAAGAGGCTCTTATCCTATTGAAATGGCACCCGATATTGATTTAACAACTCAGTTTAGTAAGTGTATCTTATCGCCTATTAATTCAATTATTGAGCCACTTGGTCTGCCGAAAATAAATGAGAGGTTATCAGTCATTCTTGATATCTTTGCAGGATTTTAAATAGTCTAATTTAGAATTTATGCACTCGTTATATTTGATAACTATCAAGTCAATATTGTGTTTTTTACAAAATTCAACTTTAATTGAATCATTATGTAATTGCTTTTTTAGTTGTTCTAATCCACCGAAAATAGATATAGGCTCATAGTGTTGTTTGCCATTGAATTCAATACAAGTATTGTAATCTGGTAGATAAAAGTCGAATAACAATTTTGTCTTATTAACACAACCATCAAATGTCTTTTGTCTGACAAAAGACATTTGATTTTCGGTTAGAAATGATTCTATACTAGTTTCACCATTAGACTTTGGCTTACACAAAGAACAACCGTGTTCTCTTATGAAATGCGAAAAGGGACTCTGATTAAATACACCATGTTCAGGGCACACTATTCTTACTTTTTTGCTTGAGTTGGTGTAGTCTTCTTTTAGGTATTTATAATCGTATTTATTATCAAATATTTTATTTCCTATAGCTATTAACTCATTCAAATTATATTTTCTTTCATCATTAGAACAACTAGGGCATGGTGTGCCTTTTTTATGATTCATCGGTAATTGCTCGAAGACTCCATGGGTAGGACATATAATTTTGACTTTGGTTCTATTGTTTACGTAATTAACTAATGAGTAATCATAAAAATTATTATGTATTAGCTTTGCTTCTTCTATGAAATTCCTATCGATATTTTTGCAAGATGGACATCCACTTAGCCTATTTAAATGATTGTTTGGTGTAACTAGAAACCCACCATGTATTTTACATTTTACAAATATCTTTTTACTACTGCTTTCTACAATAGTATCTGAGTAGTCATATTTATCATTATGCTTTTCGATGAATTTACTTATGTAGTGTTGAGTTAGGTTTTCCTTTTTCATTATCGCGAGTTTGTTTAAATGAAAAAAGCGGCATAAAGCCGCTTTCTTTGATAAGTAAGATAATTACTTAGCATCTGTGCTAGAAGTATCGTTAGGTAGCTGAGCGAGTATCAAAGCGACAACGGAGCTAACTACTACATTGATGTTACCAACAACTTCGAATAGCTTGGGAAGCTCTACACCGGTTGATTGTAAGTATTGAACTAATCCAGATACACCACCAACTACAAGAGCAATCATTTGTACGATATCAAAAAACTTTGGATTTTTTGAGAAAAGTCTTGTTGCTAATTCTGCCAAAAACTTAAAAAATGGATTTTGCATAATATATGTTTTCTTTTATATATTATTTTCAAAACCTCAGAAATTTCCAAATTCACTAATCAACATTTACAAGGTTGGATTTTGGAATCAAATAGCTTGTTGATGATGCTATTATACCTTTAGCTTGAAATAAGTAACACTTTTCAGCTTTATTATCAACTAAGGCTAAATAATCTGTCTTAACTTCTTTTATAAACCCATCTACATAAGCGATAAAGTATTGTGGATCTCTTTTATTTTCAGAAATTGGTGGGTCGAATTTGGGAGAAAGTGGTTTAATCTGAATCGTGAATTCTCTGTCATTATAAACAAAGAATCCATCAACTCCACCATAAACATCATCCGCCACTTCTCTTGGTTTAAGAACTTGTATTTGTAAACCTTTTTTCTTTCCTATTTCTTCAATTTGCCTAAATGCTATTCCTTCCGCCCTGTCACCAACATAACTAGTTGCTTTTAGTAAAGAGTAAACCGCATTAAAGTATTTACCAGTTGGACGAAGAAGTTCTTCTATATTTTCCTTAACAAACTCGAATAAGTCTTCTTTAGATCTAACATTCGTTATAATTTCCTTGCGTTCATCCCAGACTAGCTTTTTCAAGAGTAATCTATTGTTAACTGATTTAGCTATTATTTCGTATCTAACACTTACTCCTTCTACTTCAACTACACCTTGATAGAATTTCTTCACATTATAAATATCTTTAAGACCAGATTCGAGAATCCTGCACATCTCTTGTCTTTCTTGTTTATTCAAAGCTATTCCTTTTGGTAGCAAAAGATATTCTTGAGATTTATTAATTTCCATGGAGGTATATATAAAAAAATTATATATAGATAATGTCATCAACTACCGATAATCTATATGAATATTACAGAATCTATGTAGATAATCAGAGGCTTTCTGCTGGTGGCAAAAAGTTAATGATGCTTAGTGGTGCATCGTTTGAAGAGTTCAGAGTTAGGTGGGATAATGATCCTCTTTTCGTGTTGAAGTGGGATAAGTTATTCAAGTCTTGTTTTCGTGATCAAAAATTAAAAAAAATTTTAGAGACAAATGATACAGATGATTTTGAATTTAACGGCAGAGCAGAGGTTGAACAACATTCTTGATAAGGTATCCTCTGGAGTAAAGTTGACTAAGAAAGAAAAAATGTTTCTTGATTCTTGGAGCACAGGTGAAGAAGAAAAAGTAAACCAGCAATTTATATTTGCTTCAGGTAAAGAATTCATTTCAGATGATGGGTATTTCAAATTCATACCTAAGGAGTATGAAGAAATAGAAGACTGCACAATTATAAGTGGTACTATTATTATCCCAGATCCAGTTGTTGAGGAGTTTAAGATGAAAGTCACTGGTAATATTTTAATATTTAAACACAGCCATGTAGCACTTGATTTTAGGTTAAACGAAATGGAAATATTCGAATTTGTTGGTGATAAAGAAGAGCAGCTTGATAATTTCATCTACGAAATTATAGAAACATATAAGTAAAATAAGAAAAAAAGCGGTTTTCATATTTAATATATAAAAAAAAATAAAAAAGATAAAAATGAAATTACAAAGATACAATCAGTTTGTAAAAAAGCTTAACGAAGAAAGAGAAGCTCCTGCAGAATACGGTAAGTATGATTCAGTTGATGACTTCCGCAAACAAATGGCAATGGAAGAAGAAGAAACTGAAACCGTTCCAATGACTGACTTCGATTCAGACGATACTGATGTAGAGGTTCCTTCTAGAAGCAGAATGACGTCAGAAGATGATTCTGATATGATGGATGCTGAAGACGATGTGGACATGATGATGGACACTGAAATGACAGAAGATGACGAAGATATGATGTCAGACTCAGAAGACGACGAAGATATGATGTCAGACTCAGAAGATGACGAAGATATGATGTCAGATTCAGGATATGACGAATACGATGAATCAAAGCTTTATGACCTTGCTAAAATGCTTGGTGTAGAAGTAGTTGATAACCAAGTAACTTTCGGAGATGAAGTTGTAAACTTCTATTCTGAAACCGGTAATCTTCATATCGGAAATAAAGAATTCGAAACTGCCGAAGAAGCAGCTGAATTTCTAAAAGGTGGATCACCCAGAATGGCGCGTGATACCAATGAATCTAGAAGCTACAGATTCAATCGTAGCCGCAGAGCTAGATAATTAATCAAAATTTGAAAAGGAGACTTTATGTCTCCTTTTTTTATTTATCTATTACTTAGACTAATCAGATATAACTACCTATAATAAGAGATGAAGTCTAAAAATTTGAAAAGCATTAATGGGTCTTATTTATCTATTCAAGAAATTGAAGTTTATATACAAAGCAGAGAATCCACATTTTCTCTACGCTAAATTCACCACGTATAAAAAGTGGAAATGGCTATTAAAACTAGCCGTGAAGTTTAACAAAAAATACACACCGTGTGAGGTATTCAGGACAGAATACAAGCACTTGAAAGAATTCGTAGTCATAGGACTTAAATGGAATGGCAAAGTCGTCAAGAGAAGAACGAGTGGATTTGCTAAGTATAATGTCAAGAAAAAAGGGGATATGAAGTGCATCTATTGCGACAGGCAACTCACTGATGAAAATGCTACTTCTGACCATATTGTTCCAATATCAAAGAGAGGGAATAATGCACAAGTAAACTTGGTAGTCTCTTGTAGAGATTGTAACTCAGATAGAGGAAATATGGAGTTTTACAAGTATCTTAGAATGAAAAATAAAGCACTTACTTATAAAGAATATTTATTCGTGTAATTTGCTTTCTTTTTCTTTGTCTTTGGTACCCAAGATAAATCATAGACATCGATACTGAAGTAGTTTTCAAGCTTGAGTTTGTAATAGCTTTTGGGCACAAGCGTATCTAAGTCATTCAAATCTTTCACTTTAGATATCCGATACATGAGTTTATACGGGTCTACATTAGATTTACTCTTTACTATTGTATCAAACAGCTTGTTCCAAATGAAGCATGGATATCCTGCCTTTAACTTTTGCTCAGTCTTCAAATTACCGGCGTAATCGTTATCAAAAAAGTATCTAAGTTGTAAGCCTGAGTTATTTTCTAAGAAAGATAAGCTGGTATTAACACCGATTATGCCGATGGAATTCGGAAAGAACAGTGAGTCTAAGAATCCCTCAAAAACTGTTATTGGTTGATCGAAGTCTATATTCAAGAGGTTGAAATAATAACTTAGCTTGTTAAGAATAACTAACTGGTTAATATCTACGGTATCAACTTCATCTCTTCCATTAATCCACTTCCAAAGAGTTTCCCAATTGAATATTTTAAACATCCTTTTTTTACCAGGCTTTAGATTCCTAATTTGAATAGAAAGAATTTTATCTTCTTTTCTATTGAGGAAGCAAATTATGTTTTCATATCTTGTTTCTGTATACCACCATTTTGCTTGATAGATGTTTTTCAACATATCACCAGCAATTCCTCTGTCTGCAAGGTATCTAGCCACAGTAGATCCAGTATTGACTGGACTAAAGTCAGATATAGAGAAATTCTTTTCTTTAAATATGCTTTCAATATCTGTCAAACTATGCAGATTCTGAAATTCAAACTCATCAATATCATTCTGGTAGTCGTTAACTTGTATTTGTGAATTTAAGTATTCTGTTATTTCGAGCTTCTTATCAGCATCGATAGGTTGGGAAAACTGCTTACAGACTCTATCCAAAGATACTTTTGCACCACAGTTAAAGCAAACAAGTATAAGACGATTAAAGTAAAGATTGCCCCTTTTCTTTCTATTGTCTTTCGAATCTTGACAAATTGGACAAGCAAAGTTTAACCTATCATGATACTCATGAATTCTTCTCTTTTCGGAGTTTTTGAATTCTTTATCAAGAATTGATTGAATTAGGCTCTTTATGTATACTCTATCCACTAAATCTATATTTTTGCTTGTATGGTAAGTTTAAAAAAAAAATCATGTTTGAAAATTCAAACATGATTTTTAAATTACATGAAAACTAACTCACTTAAAGCCTTTTAGTGTCTTAGCTAACACAAGTTGTTTGTGTTTTCTTCTGTCAGAAGCGCTCAACTGGAGACCTGGCTTTCCTTTGTCTTTATCTTTTCTTTTAAGAGCTGCTAATTCGCTATCAATTTCTTTTTTAGAAATTCTTTCACCTTTGTTCTTTGCTAACTTTCTCCTTAGTGCACCTGGTCTTTTGATAGCATCTTTTATCCACTTATCAGCTTTATATTCTTCATTTACGAAGTTTTCGAATCCTTTTACCTTTCTCATTTCTTGACTTTAGTTTTTTTTTATACCTTTTGTCAAATCACCGACTTGACCAACCTTATTCTTGAAATTGTTGTGAGCATCATCCTTAGGCGCATCTGATGTAGAAGGATAAAGACTCTTAGTCATTGCATTCCAGTTTGTAAAAGGTAATACTGAGCTTTCAAGACCATGTCCATTTACACCCCACGAAGAATGTGCTTCTTGAAGACCTTCTTGACCTGGGATATACTTAGTCTTAACACCACCTTTAATCGCTCTATTAGAAGTATCAAAAATAGTTAAGTTCATTGCATATGTAAGTGCTAATTCCTTTTTGAATATCTTGTCGATATGCTGGACATTTTTGAGATCATCATCAGAAAAGCCAAGTGATACCTTTTTAGCTTGTAGCTTTTTACCAAAAGAATCTACTTTATCTGCAAATGCTTTAATAGCTAATTCTTTACCTTTTTCAGGGTTATAACTATCACCCATACCAAACTTCTTGATGAAGCTATCAGATGATACACAATAAAAATCGCATGAATCTAAATAGTCTTGTACTAAATCAGTCTTACTGATTTGACCTCTAGGTATTCTAGGATATTTATCGTAGTCTGCTCTGAATAAGTAACTAAATTTCAAGCAGTGAGCATATAAATTAAATTGCTCATCTTCTGTAAGTACGTTATCAATAATCCATTCGATTCCTTTTTTTATTGATTCAGGCTCATGACCTCTTGCAGTAATAATTGCGAATATAGTACCTGAACCTAAATACTTAATAAATGCATCCCAACTAGGTCCATAGTTTTCTAATTGAATTGCTTCAATCATATCCTCGAGAAAAGCATTATCGCCTCTAGGACCAAAGTCTCTGAATTCAGAGAATGAGTCAGGCCTTATCTTATATTCAGGATTAGATCTTATTTCTGCAAATTTAGCAGTAGATACTTGTACGTGTTCGACTTTACCATCGACATGATGGTCGAGATGTATTTTAGTACCCATATGGAGTATATTATCATCCCAATCAAGAGCGAGATAATGTAGGTCTAAATTATTAGAATATTCGAAAAACTTCTTTATCATTGTTTAAATTATCTTCTATTTCTAGAGCTATTTTTGTTTGATTTTCTTGAGATGAAAGAGCTGAAAGACTCAAGCTTAGGGGCAGGAGATTCTTCTTCTTCAGTAGCTTCTTCACCTTCTTCTTCTTCTTCTGATTCATCATCATCTTCACCTTCGAATTCGTCTTCGTCGTCGAAATCTTCTTCTTCTCCTTGACCTAATTCGTCCATTTCATCTTCGTATTCGTCAGCATCTTCGAAGTCTGATTCTTCTTCTTCATCACTGAAGCGGCTTGTTTCTTCTTCGTCACCCATTTCCATTTCTGATTCAAGGGTAAATTCTTCAACGGTTTCTCCGTCTCTTACTGCTACGACGCTTACGCCATCTTCGGTTTCTTCGATTACGATTTCATAACCTTTAAGTTCGATTGTTGTTTTCATGATTATCTGTTTTTTTGTTTTTTTATATATTAAATTTTTATTTTGAATAATTCGGTTTTCTTCCACTACCTTTTGCGCCTTTCTTTTCGACTCTTCTTTTTCTAGCAACAGAAGCTTTCTTTTCAGCCTTACTCATTTTAGCAGCGACTCTAACTTTTCTGCATTTAGGATAACCACCTTTATCGGCGTCGTCTCTGCCACAAGGAGGATGTGACCCATCAGGATTCGTTTTGGATATATCTACCCACTTTTCTTTAAACCACTTATCAAGACCACCTTTTGTGCCTTTATATGCTTTTTTCTTTTCTGTTAAGAATTCAGAAAAATCTAGTAGCTTATTATTCATCTTTTTGATTTTCTTTTTTTGGTTTTAGCTTTACGCCATGTACCACCTTTTTGCTTGTATAACTTTGCTGCAAAACCACAAGCATAAGCACTGGGCCATACATCGTATTTTCTTTTTGCAGTTTCTTTACAAGATGCCCAAAGACTTGGCTTATTAGGTACATTTTTTTCTAGAATTAAATCCTGATATTCAGAATATTGCTCAAATAACATAATATCTTCCATGGCTTATATATTAATTTTAAAATTGTATTTTTTTGTGTATTCTTCTACAGCTCACTAACTCTATATCTGGGGTTGGATAAATGCCATATATCTCATGCTTTACTTCTTTATTAAACCGCTTAATAGCATCTTCTTCAGAATATGCCTTGACTGTAAAGAGATAATTTTGCTTCTTTACTTTGTATTCAATACAAAAAGGTTTCTTATCTTTGAAAATATTTGACATAAGTTATTTAATATATATTAAAAGTCAAAACTTTATTATGATGACAAAAGAGCAATTTAAAGAACTTTTTTTAGATTTGACAGAATACACTATTCCGTTTGGATATGAAAAAACACTCGAACCTCTACTTCCAAGTGGCTGGAAAAAAGATTCAGTAGGAAACTACTATTACGAAATAGGTAATTCTGATACACTTTTTACTACACATCTAGATACTTATTCAGAAGAACACGAGAAAGTCATGCAATTTGAAGACGAAGATGATGAGTATATTATATTCACAGACGGTAACACAATACTTGGTGGTGACAACAAGCTAGGTTGTACTATACTTATCGGTATGATAGAGATGCGTATTCCTGGCACATATTATTTCTTTCTTGGCGAAGAGCCAATACTGAGTGGTGATTGCTGGGGATCGAGAAGGGCTCTTAAAAACCATCCCGAATTCTTTACTAAATTCAAAAGATGTGTTGCATTCGACAGGAGAGAATACGGTTCAGTTGTGATTAGACAAATGGGCAGAATGTCTTCATCAAGAACTTTCATGAAAGCAATTGCAGACAAACTCAAAGAATTCGGAAACATTGAATTCGATGATAAATCTAGCTATGGATATTACACAGACACCGCAACTTTCATGGATGTAATTCCCGAATGCACAAACATAAGCGCAGGAGGTTTCGGCGAACATACGACAAGAGAATATGTTGACCTTAACTATACTTATAATGTGTTTCAAACTGCACTGAAAGTAAAATGGGATGAACTACCAACTGAGAGAACAGTTGGTGAAGTAAGATTTCACAGAGAACCACAAAATGTGATAAAAAAATTCAAAAAATTCTTACAAAAAGATATCGAAAAAGAATTAGATACTTTTCTTGACCACTATAACTTAGTTAAAACTAGAGAAGTCGAAAAAGATGGTGTAATACATTTAACTTACTCAAAGTGGCTGGAAGACAAAGACTATGACTTTTGGATTAAGAATAATAGAATCTTCCTAGATAAGTCCTGTAAAAGACAAATACAATTACAAAACCTACCAAAAATTATAAAATAAGATGCTAAATCACTTAACTAATTTTTCTGAATTTATCACAGAAGGCGAGAAATACCACAAAGAAACTAAAAAGCTATATGTAACACAATCTGGTATTCAGAATGCCGGCTATGGTTTATTTGCTAAGGTTGACTTCGAAAAAGGAGATAAGATATGTAACTTCACTGGTAAACTTTTAACAGATAAAGAATCATCTAAAATTAGTGATATGGGTATGCCTAGAAGTGCTTATCTTATTGACTTAAAAGGTAGCTTTGAATCCACATACGATAAAAAATGGAAGTCTAAATTCACGACTCTTGATGTTTATAACTCAACTTGCATGGCTAAATATGCAAATGATGCAGAAGGTTTCAAGAAGATAAGGGGAAAGTCAAATAATGCGGATATTGGAATTGATGAAAATGGACAAACATTTATCTACGCCACTAAAAACATTAAAGCTGGTGACGAAGTATTTGTAGGCTACGGTGAAGCTTATTGGGATGCTTTTAAAAGCCACTAATGTTTTCCATTAGTAAGTGATACCCCATGTCTGATGCCATGAATAAAGTCTTTTAATTCACTTTCAGACATGTTTGGGTAAACTTGTCCAATAATAATTCCTATTTCATTGCCGCAGTCTGAAACATCACCTGTGTATTTTAGATATTGACTACGTTTTTCAAGTAATTGAATTATTTGAAGTAGTGTTGAGTTATCGAAATCCCTTTGCATAAATTATCTATTTAATTTCTCAATACATTCGTCTACTTTATCTCTAAGTCTGAAACCTTCACCCATTTCACCATCAACATGAATATGTCGCCATTCATCTACTTGCATAAACTTGAATTGGTGTGCAAGGTCTAAATCATCAATGGCAATCCAGTTGGAGACTTCGTTATCTTTAGCCCATTTGATAACTTCAGATGCTCTATCCCATTCTAATGTATTTCGACTCATCTTTTTCCACAGCGATTGATTTGTAGTAAAATCAATCAAACTGAAAGCACCAATTCCATAGTAGTCAAAAATCCTCCTCATTTGAAAGAAAGAGTAGTGCTTCCTCCAATCTGAGCTTAGAACCAATGAAGCTTCAGTTGATTTGATAATTTTGCTTAGTGCATTGCAATCATCTTCAACCCAAGGATAAGGAATCTTGAAGATGCTACCACCGAAATTCAAAGAAACTTTTCCAAGATGAATAGTATCCCAAGCCAGAGGCCCATCAATATCGATAAAAATAACTTTCATATTGACAAATATACGAAAAAAAGTTAAATTGACAAAATTAATTTTTTCTGATTGTTTGAATTCTCTCAGCTTGATAATGTGAGATATCTACATTTGTATTTTCTTTTAGAAAATCTACTACCTTCTCAAACATCCTCATAGCTAATCTACAATCAGTAAGAGCATCATGGTAACCTGACATATTTAATCCTAAAGCAGGACCTATTTTAGCAAGTGAGGAAGAGATTAATCCATTATCTCTTGAAGATGTACCTATAGTAGAAATTAACTTTTTATAATGCATATCACCTTCGGCTAGCTTTTGTAAAGCAGGAAGATAGAATAATTGTAAAAGCTGTTTGGTGTCTATGACTTCATTCTTAAATTTCAAACTACTTCTTGTGTTTAGATAACGCATATCGAAAATAGCGTTCTGAATTACTAATATTGGATTGTCGAAGTCATCAACAAAGTCTTTAAATTCTTGAAGAATACTTTCTTCTTCGAAATACTGTTCTCCTTTTCTACCATAATGATTAAAAGAAAGAATTCTACCAATGTCTTTCCCTGCTTTTTTTAAGTCGAGAGTCTTATCAGTTAGTTTTATTTTCTTATCGAAACTTTCTAATTCAGTGAAAGTATTTGATTCATAATTCCACTTAACAGCAATACCTGAAACTTGTGTAAGTTGAACTTCATAACCACTAGTCGGTAATCCGGTAGTCTCTGAATCCATGAATATCCAAACTTTATCTGCTTTTTGTTGTAACCAGTTTAGAATATCTGTAATTGATTTTCCGTAAAACTTATGCTCGTAGATGTATTTCATACATCTATATATTAAATCTTATCTTGATTTTTCTATATAAAATTTAATGGAACATTATTATCAAACACTAGGTCAAGATTGGTTTACTTATCCAAATTTATATAAGCAGATGGTTTCAAGATTTGAAGACGGCTCGAATTTCGTAGAGGTTGGCTCTTGGAAAGGAAGAAGTGCAGCTTTCCTAGCAGTTGAGATACACAATTCTGGGAAAAAAATTCAACTAGATTGCATTGACACATTTGCTGGATCTGAAGAACACAGAGATCCAAATAGCTCTGCCTATGAACCTTTGTTAATAGAAGAGAATGGGTTGTATAAAGAGTTTCTTAGAAATATAAAACCAGTCAGACATATAATAACAACAATTAGACTAGCTTCACTCGAAGCTGTTGAGCTTTATGATGATAACAGCCTTGACTTTGTTTTCATAGATGCTGCACACGACTATGAAAATGTCAAGGCTGATATAAAAGCATGGAGAAAAAAAGTCAAGCTAGGTGGTGTTTTAGCTGGACACGACTATTCATGGAGTGATGAAGTCAAAAGAGCAGTGAATGAATCATTTGATTCTGTAATTGAAGACGAGGGTTGTTGGATTTGGATAAATCATATCTGATAATCGTCTTGTTCATCTTCGGCTTTACACATACGAAACAGAATCTCGCTCTCTAATTCAAACAAAGAGAATCCAGATTTGTTGTAGTCCTCGCCAGATGGGTTATAGTTCCTATCACATATTGCATCTTTGAAATGCTCTAGAAGAACATAATCTGACATCTCCTTAATAGTTTTGAGTTGCATAGCTTAATTTTTTAGTGGTTCCGTTAGGATTCAAACCTAAATCTCCTAATCCGTAGTTAGGTACGCTTTTCTGTTACGCCACGGAACCGTTTAATTTAGAAAGGGTGGAGGCGGTGATAGTCGAAATCACATCAAAAGCATTGCAAGTGCTTTTCGCTAAGCCTCAGTACATGCGCCCCCTTTTATTCAGAGCAGAAGAAGAGAATCGAACTCTCATCTGCGGCTTGGCAAGCCGCTGTAATAGCCATTATACGACTTCTGCTTTTGTATTCGGTAGGGGAATCGAACCCCTGACTCCTCTTGTTAAATTATAGTATGAGGATATTTTATCTTCGGCATCAAAATATTTCATTTTTTCTAATCATTAAATGCCCAATGTTGTTAATGTGACCTGTCTCTATAAATCCAAATTTATTATAAAAATTAATTAGTTTTTTAATGTTAGATCCATAATAATCAGAAGCTCTAAGCCTAGCTTCTAAATTATTTTTGTCTAAAAAGTCAATAATCTTATTCATCACTTCTGTTCCTTTTCCTTTATTTTGACTATCAATTTTCCTAACAACTATATCCTTTAAATCAAATATATATTTGCCATTTTCTTTGAATATATCATATTCGATTTTAATTGAGCTATTATTTGAAATAAGATTTTTATAAAATTCATTAAATAGAATCCAAGTTTTTTCATCATATTTATCAATCGTCGCATAGAATTTTCTATTTTCACCACATTTTGAGCATAAATCAACTCCACCCCATCCCCTTGATTTAACTTCCTCTATAGTAGGGTAAGGATTTTTAAATCCACAATTTTGACAAAAAGATGAATTCTCATTCAATAAGAAATATTTAAAATTATAAATCATATTTAATATAGTATATATTAATTTTTATTTACAACAAAACGTTTGTGGTACTCCTCGGTTACGCTCCGAGTCATTCGGATTTTCAGTCCGACACTTCTACTAAGTTAGTTTGAGTACCAATATTTGAGAGCGCAGAGTGAGATTTGAACTCACGGTGTGCCTTTCGGCTTCTGGTTTTGCAGACCAGTGTCTTCGACCACTCGATCCATCTGCGCTTTTGTTGGAGTAGGTGGATTCGAACCACCGACCATCATCGTATCAGAATGACATTCTACCGCTGAAATATACTCCATCATAGGAGCTCCGTAATGGGATCGAACCATTCATCTGTAGATTACAAATCTACCGCATCAGCCATCAATGCTTACGGAGCAATACTAAGTGTGAAAGGAGAGAATCGAACTCTCACGCGAAGAACCACAATCTTCTGCCCTACCATTAGGCTACATTCACCATGTTAAAATAAAAAAACCCTGAGATTTGTATCTCAGGGTTTCGTTTGCATATAGTCAAGTATTAATTAACTACAAGGCAATGCACCTCGAGACACTATTGCTAGCGTAATCGCTGTAAAACGGCAGGCTGTATGTTCGAAATGCTTTTTCATATTGTTTATATATTAAGATGTTATGTCTTTGTTTTGTTTTTTTTAACTTTCTTTATGTAAAAATACAATTAATTTTTAATATCATCAACTTTCTTTCTTATGAAATAACTTGGCTCGACGTTATAATTCTCAACAATCCATTCTGGTGTTATATGTGCAGAAGCACCAACTGTCTGTAATACGCAGTTAGTATCCCAGCCATCTATTAACCAATTAATAAGCTGCTGAGCCGCATATAACCTATCTTGAATTTGTTCTTGTGTCATATAGAATACAAAGTTACGTTGAATTTTTTCTTATTTGATACGACAAAGATACGACAAATATTTCAGACCACCAAATTTTAATGTAAAAATCCAAGTAGTTTTCGTTCGTATTTTGTCAATTTCTTGAGTGCAGCGATCTTATCTTCTTTAAGCTTTTTACTTTTTATTTCGTCTTGAATTCTTTTTTTATCTGCTGCTTGATGATCTCTCCACCAAATTTGCATCTCCAAAGAGAATTTAGAAAGCCTACGTGTTGAAATTTTTTGAAGCTTAGAGCACAATTCAGCTGTCTTTTCATCAAGAATTGACTTGTCTAAATATTTATTATAAACCCGTGAATCCATGCCAGTGTTCCAGCCATCTTTGAGATTACCTGTTTCTAGCTCATCAAGTAGAGCATAGACTTTTGAAAGTTCAATCTCAAATTGAGTTGGGTCCTGATAGGATGAATTGCAAGGCATAGTTATTTAGTTTTTAGGTTAATCAATAATTTCAACACTCTCGTCTATATCTGGCTCATGACTTCCTTGAAGATATTCAACTTCTTGAGCATCTGTCAAGGGCAAGTCATAAGTTTTTTCTTTAGCTTCTTCGATGCTATTGGCTTCAACTATGTAATAACCTGTCATTTGCCAAGTGCAAGGAACTTTATATTTTGCCATTTTTTTTTTCTTTAGTAGTCTGCATTGGATTCGAACCAATGTCTCACACCTGAAAGGGTGTTTGTCCTGCGGTCCTTTTGGAACCGTTTACCACTAGACGAGCAGACCGTTTTTTATTTGCTATGCAAAGATAGTGTTTTTATATTTGGGACGAAAAAGAATTTCTCAAAAGTTTTAGATTAAAGTAAAGTATAAATAAAATAGCCGAGAAAACCAAAAATCGCAATACAAAAAACTAAATAAGACCAAAAAATCATAATTGCTGAAAACAGGATCGAGGTATCAGCTTGAAATATATCTCTCCAAGAAGTACCTCTTATTTTCTCAATAACAATTGAAATTAAAAATAAAATGAAAGTAACAATCAGGATAGATAAAGCGATTTTTGTGTCCGTTTCAGTCCAAGGACCCGATGAACCATCTATTGGAATTGGTATGGGAATAATAGTTTGTAGTAAATTCATGATTTTTGTTTTTGCGACCAGGATTTTCTTACTTTTTTTAAAGTTGTAGTCTGCATTGGATTCGAACCAATGTCGAACACCTGAAAGGGTGTTTGTCCTGCAGTTCTTTTAGAACCGTTTCCCGCTAGACGAGCAGACCGTTTTTTATTTGCTATGCAAAGATAGTGATTTTTTATTAAAAAAGAAATTCAATAATTTTTATCTGATCATAGTTTAATTTGTTTTAACTCTAAATCCCCATTTTGATACTGCCATCCATTTATCACCATAGAAGTCTATCCAATAATAAACAATATCCGAACTAACAATATCAGTAAAATGCTGACCTGTTTGTTTCATTGTCCATCTGCTTTTTAATTTCTTAAACATAACTTATTTTTCTACCTATATCAAAAAAAATTAATCCAATATTTTACCTTCACCTTTTACAAAGAATGTGTTTGCATCCCATTCTTCTTTTTCTTTATCACTATCCCATTGTATGATGGCTTTACTCCCATCTTCATTGCAATAGATAACTTTACCTGTATCATGGTCCAAAGCTACATTTGTATTGATAGTGAATTTACTCATATTTGATATTTTAGGAAAATTGAGCCTCAAGCTCATCAACAATTGAAATGCACCTGTTAATTTCTTTCTTCAATTCAATAATCTCTTGAGAATTGTATGGAAATGGTAAGTCATCAGACATAACCAATCCATTCAGTGAAGTTGCTTGTGATTTAAGTGACTTTATGATTGTTTGAACTTCTTGCTCAGTAAATGTGGCTTTAATATAATTAGACATATTTTTAGTTTTATTAATATCAGTTTAATTGGTTAAAGTAGAATACAATACTCCAGAGTATCACAGACAAAATTCCAACAATATTACATTCCAAAATAGCTTTATTACTTATTTTTTTGTTGAAGTTTTGTGGAGCTATCTTCCAAGCGTGCCAAGTAAGTAGCCTACTGAGAAAATACATCGTACAAAAGAGTGCAAAGAAAAATACAATAGTAAGTATCATAGACATTTACAAAGTGTTTAAATACCTTCTCTTTCTGCATCCCATTTTTGGTGGTCAACCCACCACTTTTCAAGAAGAGGATTTAATTCAAGCAACTCTTTTTCTACATCAGGTGCAAACTTTCTTACAGCACGCAACGTGTAGCATAGATGTGCTGTGACCTCATCAAGTTTTGACTTTAGGTAATCTTTACCTTTATCAGATGTAGGCTGATTTATCTTTTTTAAGAGTTCAGCAGCAAGTTTAGTTGCTTCGTCTGCTTTTTCCTCTGCTCTTCTAATATCAGAGTAACTTGGACCCCAATTTCCACCTGGATCATTACAAGGCATTGTGATTTATTTTAGTTGTTAAAAGTTTTTTTCATTATTCACCCAGTTCAGATGATTTTACAACATCTATTTTTTCAAAATCAGCGCACATAAAATCTGACATAAACTCTAATCTTTTATCAGCAGATGTTTCACTAGCAACATCAATTACAAAAGTAATATCAGTATAACCTTTTGATAGTAAAGTTTTTAGTGTTGATAGAACTCCTGAGTTAGAGCTTCTAGCATAAATTGTAGCATCTTTAAATGTGGAGGCGACTAAAGTATAAACTCCTTCATCACAAACTACAATTTTTTTATGTTTCATATTTTATAAGCTTAATAAAACTGATTAAATGTTGTAAGAGCTATACTGGTGATTGTACCTCTAAAAGACTCTAGTTTCCGTTTCTCAGTCACCTTTCCTGTATTAGAAACAAAAGCCTTGTTTTTCAACCAACATTTATAGTCAGGGCGTTTGTAATAAGGGACTCACGACAGTTATTACTAACCTATGTTACCATAGCGTGGATTGAAGCGACCCTAGTCTATCTTCTTTCTATTACAATTACGACCTATTTAATTAGCCTTTGATTACTTCGACATTTTTCAGCGAAACAACAGGCTTGAATTCCTCAACAATATCAATAACACTTGCATCAGCTTCTTCAGCAAAGTCTTTGAATTTATCAATAGCGCCTTTCTTAACACTAAACGCACGGACAGCTTTGATGATCCGACCTTTGTCGTCTTCGTCAATCTCATCACAAGCTGAAATCAGCTCAGACAGAACCTCACCATATTTGTCTACCATTTCGTTGTCGAAAGAAAAAGTTGTTTTTTCTTCAACAGCGTCTTCGCCGTAGGTTTCGATAAGATAGTTTGCCCTTTCTTCGTTGACGGTGATATAGCGATCAGTTGGCACGAACATGACCTGTGCGATATCTACACCTTCACGAGCCTCGAGCATAACGGAACCAGGGTTTTTTGAAGTTTTATCATAAACCTTAGACCACTCAGTTTTTGCAATATCACGAATCTCATCATTGATGATATCAGCGGCTGCTTTATCACGCTTCAAATTTTCTTGCAAGGTTTCGAGCCTGGCGATTTTTTCGAAGAAATCAGCATCTTTAACTTTGATACGCAGCTTCTCTTCTTTTGCTTTGGTTGCTTTCGGAGCAGCGGACTTGCGAGCCTTAGTAAACAGATTTTCAGCCATGTTTGAGTATTTTTATTTGTTATTTGTTTCACAAAGATACGAAGGATTTCTGAATCTACCAAAACTTTTTTTAACCTTGTCAGACCTCGATTTCCCTCATTTGTTACACAAAGATACGACACATTTCCGAAACCACCAAATTTTATTTATTTTCTTAATATAATCAATCCTTTTCATATTACCAAATTTTTTTTATAGAAAAATTTATTTTTTTGATATATAAAATAAAACACCTCAAATGGAAGACAAAATTACATTAGAAAGAATTAAGTTATTACATCCGAAAGTAAGACAAGAAGTCGAACACATTTACAAAGCACAAATCGTTCCGGCATTATCCGGCAGAGCAATTTGTAGATTCGCATTTACACTTAGAACAATCAAAGAACAAGATGAACTTTATGCACAAGGAAGAACAAAATTATTCGATGCTCAAGGAAGAAGACTAGGCGTAGTCACCAAGGCTAAAGGCGGTCAATCGATCCACAACTATGGTTTGGCTTTGGATATTGTTCTTTTAGTCGATAATGATAGGAATGGAACATTCGAGTCAGCAAGCTACAATGAAGTCCTAGATTATGATGGTGATAAAATAGCAGATTGGATGGAAGTAGTTAGAATAATGAAAGCAGCCGGCTGGACATGGGGTGGTGATTGGAAGAGCTTCAAAGATTCACCACATTTTGAAAAAACATTTGGTTTGACTTGGAGACAGCTCAAGGCAAGATGGGATAAAAAAGACCTTATACCAGGCACAGAATACGTCAGAATTTAATATGGAAATACAATCAATATTCTTTAAAGGAAAGTGGCGCAGACTAAATGACTCGATAATTTTTTTTCCTCTTTTGAAGTGGAAGGTAGTTGAATTTCTTGATTCAAAAACTGCACTAGTAGAAAGAAAAGGAAAATACAAGGTTATCAAGGGTGAAGTCAGAATTTCATAGCGCCACTTTTACAAAAAAAAGCCTCCAGAGGAGGCAGAGCTATAATACTGAGACTATAGCGGGGTATAAATGAAGTGGATTAATCCAAGTCATCTTCGTCTTCTTCATCAATATCTTCGTCGTCACCATATTCTTCTTCTTCTGAATATTCTTCATAATCAGGATAATCTAATACATCATTGTCTTTGAGGAAAGAAGCTAATGCTTTTGTTTCTTTTGCACTTAAGACAGATTCATTAATCTTGATTATCTCATCTTCATCGATATAAGTGTAATCAAGTTTTTCTTCATCTTGTAGTCGATCCAATTCTTCAAAAACATCGTCTCTTGTTTGGCACTCATCTAGGCTATAATACTTGCAAAGTTTCATAATGCTATATATTTTTTAGTTTTCTTGATATTATTGTATCTGAAAGTCTTGGTTTGTTTTTTGTTTCTTGCCACTTTGCAGAAATCGAAAGTTTATCTCCAATTAACGAAACCGTGAAATAATCTTGTTCTATTCTAAAGGTAGCAAATGACTCTTCTATTTTAATTACATCAATTTGTTTTGTGTTATCATACTCAAAAAATTCTAATTCTTTGAGGAAGTCAAAAGAATTATTCGAGTTATAGTAATTCTGCGACAAAAGTTTAAGAAAAGGATCTACTTGAGGAACTAGTATATTTTTTCTAACTCCGAAAACCTCACCGGGATAGAATCCTAGAAGCACGGTAAAGTCTTTTTCTTTCAAACCAAATATTCTCCTTACTTCAGTAAGCATCTCTGATTTTACAACAACAAAGTATTCAAGGTTATTATAAGCTTGTGCTTTACCAAGTCCTATCATTGTGAAATCTATTTCTTTATCTAAAATAGATTCTAGCCTATTAACAATCCTATCTGCTCCGAACTTTTTGGTTAGTTCATTATATTCACTTGCGCTTATAACATTGATATGATAAGAACCTAAGTCTCTTTTCTTTTGGTTTTTGGTATATTGTTCGAATTTATCTCCTAAGACTTCTTCTAGATGTTTCAGATAAGTAACTAAACTATCTTGATACACTGTTAAGCCTATGAAATTTTGTCCTAAATTATCTTTGAGATATTTCAAATTTGCTTTCATATTTTGTATATATTATTTTGTAAATTTAATATATATACGATATGAGTAAAAATCTGAAATATTTAAAAACATTCGAAAGTCTAAATTATTCAAATGATATCAGCGAGATATTGTATAGTATGCGTGATAACAAAGTTGCAAAATTTTTAGAGCTTTTGAATGGTGATGACAACTACAAAGATAATGAAGACGTGAATTTCTTGGCCCTTGCAAAAGATGTAGATAAGATATCATTCAATCCTGTTAAAAGAAGACAAATTAATACAAGTCATCTTCAACTCTTCAAGCCAAATGTCATGCCTACAAAAGTCGGAAGACTTGTTAGAAGAATTTATGATACTTTTAAAAAGCATTTAACACATGAGCAAGATGTAGAAATAGTTATTGGTTATAAGTGGGATAACGCTTACATTAGATTACCAAGAATGTTAGAATGTTTTTTAACAACTGAAAGCCTGCTAGCAAAAACATATATTGATATAGAGATACACTCTACTGTGGATTCAGATGGCGTAACCAAGTTAAACAAACCATTTTTGATTAAAGGGTTATTTAATAATTATCAAAGTTTTTACAAGCCATCTACAATAACTTGGTTTACTGAACCAGAAGCAAACAAATATATTTATTATCTTCTTCAAGTTGTCGACGAAGAAGGAACCGATGCTGCTGCTGAGACTCTATCGAAAATGGATCCAGACTTAAACTACATTGCTAAAATAAAGACTAAAGTAGATTTCGAGTTAAAAGACAAAGATATAGAAGACTTTAGCAATAGGTTTATAGCGTTTCAGAAAAAATTTAGATCTACCGACTCGAGTAATATAAAAATAGTAAAAGGAGAAGACATAAGATACTGGTATCATAAAGACAGATATAAATTAGAGAAAGGTCAACTTGGAAACTCTTGCATGAGACATGAAAGATGTCAACCATATTTAGATATCTATTGTCACAACATCAACCAAGTATCGCTTATGATACTTCTAGACGAAGAAGAAAAGCTTATTGCTCGTGCTCTTTTGTGGACATTGGATGATGGAAAAAAGCTACTTGACCGTTGTTATTCAATAATGGATTATGATATACAAGTCTACCATAATATAGCAAAAGAAAATGGTTGGTATTACTCTAAATCTGGTGATATTTATCTTGAAGAATCTAAATATGATGGTGTTTTAAAAGTCACGCTAGATCACGTGAATTATAAGCAGTATCCTTTTATGGATAACTTGTGTTATCTCGATATGAACACACATATTGCCTCAACACATATCACAGGTCTCAAAAGAGACACAAGATACCTCATAGAAACAGATGGTAGTTGGGGTACCATTTGGGAAGAAGATGAAATTTAAAATAATAGTAACTCAAATGAAATGGATTAAACTATTCGAAGATTTCAAACAAAAGAATATCACTGTAGATGATATAATAACTTGTATTCAAAGTGGCGGAGTTATTTATGCTACTGTTATAAATGGGTTACCTGAAAACGATCCGGAAATACCTTTGACTCCCGTAAGTGTTGATGAAACAGGAACTGTGACTGTTGATATAGAAGGAATACAACATGAAGTAGAGTTAAGGAATATAGATAAAATCGAGTGGATGTAAAATGCAAAACAATAACCTACAAGAAAACATAAGGGAAAGATTTCCTCAAACACTAAGCTGTTATACCGACCACGGCACATTCACTTATAAATTAGGTGACTGCACTAGAGAAGGTGATATTCTTAGAGCTGCATACAACGGAAGCACTTATGAAAAAACGGGTAATCCCTTGGATGATGGAGAACCTGACTTCATCGGTTTGGATATTCACTTTATGAATCAAAATAATCAGCTTAAAACTAACGTCATCATAACATACGGGGACGCCGTGGTATCTGAATTCAATATGCTTCCGCCTAATAAGGTAAAAGTAGGTCATTATGAAGGAATAGATTCAATGGCTTCACCTGAGACTCATTTTGGTTTCAATGATAATTCTTTGGTTGATATTGTTAAACTCTTCAATTCTTTTGATAAAAGCTATAAATTCACTACAAATGAATTCAAGTTTATTGATAAGTATTTAGATAGTTATACACATAATGAATCGGTTAATTTGATGCCGTTGTCACACAAACAAACTTTGATGCTTATAGACAACACAAAACCACCTAAACACAGATTCATTTCTAAAGTAGAGGATTGGCTAAGAAGTAGAGGAATAAACTACGTTAAAGTTTCATCACTAGAAGAAGGTATTAATTTAGAAAATAAAGCCAATATAGTTGGTATTATTATGTCTGGATCTGATTACAATGTTGATGATTCTCCAGAAAAGCAAAAGCTATTTAAATGGGCTATCACTAATTTTAATTGTCCTACTTTAGCTATTTGTTATGCTGCACAAACCATGATGAGACACTATGGTGCAAAGCTGTATAGAGGAGACATAATACATGATAACTTAGAGTTTACTCAGTTTAAGGATCATGATTTGTTGAATGGTGTCGATTGTTCGAATCATCAATTCAGCTTTTCGTTTAAGGACTTCATTACAGAGGCTCCTGCTGGGTTTGAAGAGATTGCAAAGGTTGGTAAAAGAGTCGTATTTGCAGCTAATGATAAGAAGAAAGAGTGGGCTTTGTTTTTTCACCCAGAGGCAATGGAATACACTCAGAAGGTCTTAGATAACTTCATGCGAATGATACATCCCGCTCAATCAGAGCAAGAAAAAATTCTTAACGGAAAATTCGAATCAAGAATACTTGATTGGAAAGGATTTTTACGCATGTGATTTAATATATAAAAAAAGTAAAAATTATGAAATCGATTATAAACTTTCAAGATTTTATTAGCGAAGCGTTTAATAAGTCAGATGCGAACAACATACATCAACTACATGATAAATTTATTGGCGAGATAAAAAAAGACATACAAGATTTATTCCTTAACTTAGTAGATCATGACTTCAGAGCGATTGTTTATGGTCCAAACTATTATGATGCTCCGAAAATAATAAATGCTCCGCTGATAAGAGATATATCGACGATAAGAGCTCTATCGGCGGGAATAATCGATTCTAAGTTTCTACATCTAATACTAGGTATCGCACCAGTTTTTAATGTTAGACTTTCATTTCCTTCTATAGCTCCAGAAGAAGAAGAAGGAGAAGAAGAAGAAGAAGAATACTACGAAGATGGAGAAAAGGTTTCTTTGGACTCTGAAGAATGGATTAGATACAATCTACTACTATATAAAGAATTGAATAAGATCCAAAGAAGATTCGAAATACCTAAAATATATACTAGCAATGCAATGCATATGGAATTGTCAATAAAATACCCCGTATCCAATACTACTAGTGAATTCAAACAATTAATAAAAGACCTATGCGAGATAGAATTGAAGCTATGTTACGAAGTGTCACTAATCTCTCCAAAATTTATTGATGCCAACTCTTTATTTATAGAAGTCAAAGGCTACACTGAAGAAGAATTGAGAACCGGTTTGTCTAATGGTAAAGACATATACAAATCAGTCGCATTCTTAAAAAGCTTGATTAAATAAAAAAAGGCGACTAATTAGTCGCCTTTTTTCTTACTTGTCTTTCTCTACAAGAATCTGTTTCACTTTACCATTTGACTTTGTGATTGGTACTTTCACACCAGCAGAGATAATCAAAACATTACCTGACAAATGTGACAAGTTGAGACTATCACAATAACCATCAGTTAGAATAACCGTGCTAAATTGATTGAATTTTTCTGCAATCATATTAACGCCGGGTTGAAGAATCGTACCACCAAGACCGTGAATCGGAATGGATTCAATAGCTTTTCTACTCTTTAGAGTTTGCACCCATTTGACTTCAGTATCAGATTCGATAAGATTAATCTCAATATCATTGCGGTAAACATATTCAAGCACTCTTGAAAAAAGACCTGACATACTACCTGATGTATCAAGCAACACATTGATTTTAGTCTTAACTTTTCGGTTACCTTTCAAGCCCATAATCTGCCTACGATTAGGCTTAACAATAGTCTTAGTTTTCTTAGTACCGAAAATGAGATTACTAATTTGCCTTTTAATGTGTGACAGGTAGTCTTTACGCTTTTTTCTGAGCTTCGTAAGAGTCTGCTCGATATTACCAGTTGCATAACCACGAGCTTGAAGTCTTTCAACAGCATCTTTGATAATAGCTTCACGCATTTCTTCAGGCACTTCATCTGTCATGTGACTATCCATGTATTGACCTTCAGTCTCGTCGAGATTGTCAAACAGTTGATCCAAAGAATAAGTATCGATTGTACCGCCTTCACTTTTTGGATTCTTACCATAAGGTCCGTATTTATCAGACTTACCTGATCCTTTTTGGTCTGATTCATTTTCACCTTCACCGGAGCCATCATCGCCTTGTTGGTCACCTTTCTCGTTGCCTTTTTGAGAATCTGATTCACCTTGGTTGCTTCCTGATTGAGATTTGCCTGATTGCTTGGACTTTTGTTGTTGGTGTTCTTCTTGTTTATCACGAAGCCACTCATAAAGCTCTTCAAAGATGAGTTTACCGGTGTATTCTTTTGGAACAAAAAGTGCCATGTTTTTACCTTCTTTGTCTTTTGGAATTTCGATAAACCACTCAGGAATATCTTCTACAATGATATGGTTTATAATCATATCTTGTGCGATATTTGCGAGTTTGTGGTCGTATTGACCCGTGATAGTACGCTTTGGGTGATTCCAAAGAAGGTGAAAATCTTCATGTAGTGTAATGAAGTTCACTTCTTTTTGTGAGAGTGAGTTAAGAAATTCTGTGTTGTAATAGAAATTCATGCCTTTAGGAGTCATGTTGACTGCACAGGTAGGCATATCTTTTCTTTCGGAAAAGTTGATAAAAAGGTTGTAATTGCCGTAGAAAGGCAGATTACAATTAATATCAATCAGCATAGTCTGGATTGATTCAGTCAGCTTTTCGTGAATGTTTTTAATCATATTAATGATGAATTTCTACAAATATACGACTCTTTTCCGAGACTACCAAATTTATTTTATGGCGTATATGAAGTACAAAGTGAAGTGTATAGCACTGTTACCGTTGTACCACCAATAACTATTGTATTTCCTTGAGGTACTGATGTGCCATTTATAGTCAAATTACCATCAAATTTATAGTGCGTGCTCGAGCTAGTTAAAAAAGTCGTACCCTGCTGACTTGCAAAAACATCTCCAGTATTTATTACAATATTCGATGATGCATTATCGTTTTCTCCGGATGGTGTAGTACAGGTATCCTCTGTGTAACCTGTCACACCAGTCGAGAAAGCAGAAATAGTAATGCTGGCGCTAATTGGATCATATAGATTACAAATATAGCTACCTCCCTCATAGTAAATACTTAGTATTGTGTGACAAATCACTTTACTCGTAATAATCCCGTTACTAACCGTAAAGCACCTTTGCCCGTCAGAAAACTTACCATCTACCACATTAGTTTCATCATCAGCATCTACCCAGGTGAATTGACCTGATACGAATTTTAATACTTTCAATTGACACCCAACGTCTAATACTACACAATCTGAACTAAATGTTGACTGATAAACTGCCATAGAATATTTTATTTTTATTCATTATATATATCAAACGCAACCATTCGAATCGAATGCGTTACATAATGTTTCACAAGCTGGTTCGCCAAAAATTAAACAAAATGAGTGTGGATATGGATTACTAGCACACTCTACTATTATAGTAAATGTTGACATATACTTTTATAGATATATATTCTTATTCTGCACTTTCATATAATACAAAATACAAAACTTCGGAGTAGTTTTGCATCAATCGTGTGACTACTTGTGAGGTAGACGAAAAAAAACTAAGAGTCTGCCATGCTGTAGCGGTTACTTGACCAACATTATTGAATGGATATGATAGAAATACTTTACAAAAATGGTTAGTCGTACCTGTACCTCTAACAGTAACAGCACTTGTATAACCAGGTGATCCCGAAATGGCGACCCGATAGTAAGTATAAAAAGTACCTAATTGAGGAGTGACAATTGATATCTTTGAAGAAGAGTTATATTGTGTGACGGCTCTAATGTTTGTAGATATATTTGGTGCGGTTTTTGAGTACGAAGAAGTTAAGCCCGTGAAATCCAAGAGATATATATCTCTGCTAGATTTTTTTACACCATATAGGCTATCTCCAACCGTAAATAAGCCTTTTATTTCGTAATCTGTAGGTACACTTGCCTCTAAAGTACCAGAAGATGAGAATCTGCCGACATAAAAAGGAGGAACAAAATAGACTATAGCTCTGAAATCAATAAAAGCGCTAGTGGCATAAGGTATGAAATATTTATCAGTCGATGATTCCCAGTAAATTTCTCCACAAAGCCAGACATTAGTATCATTAGTTGAAAATGTGAAAATAGTAACTTCTGAAGATGGGTAAACATATGGTAAGTAAGTATCGTAAACTCCATAAACTACACCATTTTCGAAATCAATTGGATATTCGGGACCGATAATTGTATATCCCAAAATTGTTGTATCATTTTTTGCAAAAATAGAAAAATTATCGGACCCATACGAGACAATATCATTAGAAATAGGGTAAGACCATGGACTCAGAGTAATTGATGATATATCAAGAGCACCACCACCATCATTTATAGCGAATAGATTTGACTTTGTCATGGCAATATCCTCACCAGTTCCTGAAGACTCAGATTCTAGCTGAACAACTGTATTTGTTGTGAAATAATACCGCCATAAGGCTCTAGCATTACCAGCAGAACTACTATCATTCATGAAAATTATAAAATCTTCTTCTGAACAAGCTAGGTTTTCAGAATGATTATATTCTCTCCACTCAGAAACAGCGTAAGGACTGAAACTATTGGGTACTCTTGTAGAACTTAAATTTAGTGGAGTATATACTGGAGATTGAAATGTTCCAGGTGCACCAGTTGTCGGCCTTCCTGATAGTTTCAGTGAGAAACTATCGCTACCTGTATTCTGTAATTCTGTTCTTATGTCACCTATTGAAACCTTACCAGTCGAAGGTATAGCCATAATTAATTATAATATTTTACAAGCAACTTATCATCATTCCAAAAGAAACTTGGATAACCAGCTGCTTCTAGAGCCATCTCGACTCTTTGCATATCGCTCTTTCTTAAATTATGTTTAAAATATCCAAGACTAGTGTATACATTATCTTCAACAGTTGTATGTGTTTCTAAATGCTCAACTCCGAATTGTTCCATCAAACCAACTAAGTCTTCTTTTATCTCAACATAATCTTCTATTACAACATCATCAACTGATTGCAAAGACTCTAAATAAGCTGAATCAAACTTCTCAGAAGCAACAACATTATGGATATCTTTACTCAATGAATCAAATAAAGAAACACATTCAACTAGATGACTTGTTTCATCTGAAGTATTAGAGAAATATTTCCAACTAACTAAACTTTTTTCTAATTCTCTTTTCTCGACAAGAAGTCTAACAGAAATAAGTTTCCCAGCTTGCTTTTTCTCAGCAAGTATATCGAAGAAGAATTTCGATTTGTCTTCAGTTTCAGATATTTTTACGACATCGAAAACTTCTTTTAATTCTCTGTCTAGTCTGTTGATATTTTCTTTAAGCATTTTTATTTATTCTTTTTTTGAGATTTTTTTCGACCCATTCTATTTTACCAGTCGAGATTTTATGTTTTTTTAAAAAACTTACAATATCTTCTATATATTCTTTTTTCGACTCTTTATCTGCTACTATAAAATCATTTACCAAAGCAGTCATATCGTCTTCATGTAAAGAATATAGGTATTGAATTGCATCTGCACTTTGATCGTCATCAAGCTGTATTTCTTCCACAATAAAATTTTTAAATTTTAAAATTTTCATCTTATGTATATATAAAAAAAGGCAGATTAAAAATCTACCCTTTTTGCTTTTTCAAGAATTCTAACTCTTCGCTACTTAATGATTTCATACCATATAGTGATATCTTATCAAGTATATCATCTATGTTATATTCTTTTACAGTCCTCTTTTCTACTTTTACTTCTTCTTTACTAAAAAAATCTTCAATAGCCTGATGTTGCTCAGCCGGAAAAAGATGCCTTGAATATAAAACACCATTAACATTTATACAATCATTCATTTGTTTTTTATACCTAGTATTAATAGAGTCAATCAAATCTTTTAGTACTTGCGTATCTGTAATCCTATCAGAAGTCGAAATGCAATCTTCATCTTTGAAAATATATAATTTCTCCTTTTTAATATCATAAACCAATCGTAGCTCATGAAAATCAAAAAAAACTAAACTATCAGCTCTTCTATTAAATTTAAGAAAGTTTAATCCATCAAGAATAGCCTTAAATCTAAGCTCATCTACTTTCTTAAGTGCTGCAAACTCAGAAAGCTGGTTTACTTGTTGAATAACAACAGAAGTAAGCCAACCGAAAAACCAACCAGTAGCAAGTAATAAAATAATTGAAGTAGTATCAACTTTAACTGCAATTGAATCAGCGTCGAAATAGATTAAACAAACAAATAGGATGATACTAAATACTGGCAATGTTGAATGCGGTGATTTAAACATAATTTTTAGTATTATATATTAGATTAGCAAAGATACTACTTTATTTCCAGATCACCAAAACAAAGAAGCAGAGATTGCATAAATATATAAAATAAATCTTATTTTTTCTATGCAACAAGCAGAATTAACAGAAGAAGAATACCTTAGACAACACTTAGCCTCACTTGAATCAAAACCAAAACAAGAACCAACCGTAAAGGTTGATGTAGAAGCCTCATCCATCGAAAATCTAAAATACTTTTCTTTCGATGTGCGAGAGTTTCCTTGTGCTGCTTTTTATCCAGCAGGCACTACAATTCAAATTCGTGCAGCCGAAGTAAAAGAGATTCAAGCTTATTCTATGGTAGATGACACAAACTACTATGATGTAGTTGATAAAATGAATGAAATGCTTGCAGCATGTGTCAGAGTTAAATATTCAGATGGTCGAGTAGCTCCTTTCACTGAATTGAAAGATCCAGATAGGTTCTGGGCAATTTTCTCAATTAGAGAACTAACCTTTCAGCAAGGGAATACACTTACAGCCGGAGCTAAATGCACTTGCGGAGAAGAACATACAATTGAATTGAAAAGAGAAAACTTCAGAAACTTCCAAGTAGATGAAAGACTCAGAAAATTCTACAATCCAGTTGAGAATTGTTTTACTTTCGAAACTACAATGGGAACAATGTTCCATGTTGCTCCACCAACCATTGGTCTTCAAAAGGCATTCACTGAATACATAGTAAAAGAAAACGCTGAGAAAAGAAAGCCAAATCTTTCTTTCTTGAAGATTATTCCTTTCCTACTACACGATAGGACTACTATCTCTCAAGAAGGTATAAAAGCCAAGCTAGAAGAATTCAGTAAGATGAGTAATAACTCATTCCAATTCTTGAATTCAGCGATAGATAAGCTTACATTTGGCATTCAAAAGGCAGTAAAGTTATGTAGCTGTGGAGAGGAGGTGCACAGCGAAAAAATATTTCCCGACGGACCGTCAGCTATTTTCGTTGTTCATGATGCCTTTGAAAGGTATATTAAAGAATAAACTTCTTCTTCAAAAACAATATCATCTTCAAGAGTCTGCTATTGATTCTTGGCCCTATTGGATGCTCGAAGAAAACATCAAGATTGTCAATGAGATAACTGATGAAGAAGAAAAGGAAAAAAAGAAACAGGAAAAAGAACAGAAGACTCCTGGTATGAATTTCAATCCTAATTCAATGATGTCAAGCATGTCCAATATGGCAAGTAAATTCAAGTCTTGATAAATGGATAGACAGAAAATAATAGATGATATTTTAGGTGGCTCACCAAATAGACTCAGGGAAAAATACTTTTCGAAGTTTTTCCCTGATGTTTTATTAGAGATACTCGATTTCACAAAAGACATAAGTGACCTTCAATTCAAGTGGAAAGTCTGGCATTGGATAAACAATAAGCCTAATTACATACTCTGCAATTGCGGCAAAAGAGTATCGCAGCATATCAGTATATCAGAAGGTTATCGTAAATGGTGTTCAGCTAAATGCGCTGCTAACGACTCCTCACTTAAAGAAAAGCGCGAGAAGACTCTACTTGGGAAATATGGCGTCACCCACTTCGCTAAGACTGAAGAGTATGTAGATAAAGTTAAGAAGACAACTCAAGAAAGATATGGCGTTAGTAATTTTTCAAAGACTGATGACTATAAGCAAAAGTCGCAAGAAACTTACCTAAGAAAATGGGGTGTTACTAATTTCACAAAAACAGATGAATACGTCCGCAAGTCGAAGCTTTCCAATATTCAAAAATGGGGTGTTGATAGCTATCTAAAGACTGAAGAAGGTAAAAGAAAGTTTAGGGAAACTCTTAAAAATAAGATTGGAGACACTAGTATATTCCAAAATGAAGACTGGCGAAAGACTAACCTTGAAATGTGTCAGAATCCTTTTTACATAAAGTATTTAGGCAATAGTATAAGTCTTTTCGAATGTGATTACGAAGAAGATCATCAATTTGAAATAACCACTGATAATTACTTCGGTAGAAAAAAAGCTGGGAATAAATTTTGTACAATCTGTAATCCAATATCGAATTCATCGTCTTTGAAAGAAGAAATGCTTTATCAATTCATCTCTTCAATTTACAATGGTGAAGTTATCAGACAATATAGAGATAAGTGGGAAATAGATATTTATTTACCTGAGAAGAAACTAGGCTTTGAATTCAATGGTCTTTATTGGCATTCGAAAAAAGAAAAAAACTACCATATTAATAAATCAGAGTATTTCGAAGCAAGAGGAATTAGGATTATTCATATTTGGGAGGATGATTGGACTGAAAGGCGAAATATACTAGAATCACAAATAAGAAATATCCTCGGTTGTATAACACAGAAAGTATCTGCTAGGAAATGTAATGTCAGAGAAATTTCAACTAAGCAGGCAAAAGAATTTATCAATGCCAATCACATACAAGGCTTCACTTCATCGAAATATAGAATTGGTTTGTTTCACGAAAGTATGCTGTGTTGTGTTATGACTTTCGACCATTTTGAAGGAAGAAAGAAAATGTCTGATGATCAATTTAACCTAAATAGATTTTGTGGTTTAACTAACCATGTCATAATTGGTGGTGCATCGAAGCTATTCAAATACTTTATGAAGAAGTATAAACCAAAAAGAGTCATTAGCTATTCTGATAGAGATTGGTCTGTTGGCAATGTTTATAGACAGCTTGGATTTGAAAAGATTAATGTCACAGATGCAGACTACAAATATGTTGTCTCGGGTAAGAGAATTCATAAGTCAAGGTTTCGTAAGTCTTATTTAGGTTATGATACAACTGAGTCTCAATATTCAGAAATGAATGGATTACATAAAGTTTGGGATTGTGGTAAAGTTAAATGGGAAATAAAAAAGCCACTCAATTGAGTGACTTTTCGCTATTTGGGTAAATTATCAATTATGTCAGATAATTCAGATTGAGCTTTTTTAGTCGTAAAAAAGTTTGTAGATTTTGTTATATCTTTTAAATCAACATAATTTCTTTTCACATCATGAGGTATAATATAGTTGTCTGGCTCAACGTCCAAACCTTTAGTATATGGACTATTAATAACATGGTATTTATCTAAGTCTTCTCTATTAATATCTACATAGACAAGAGTAGCTCCTTCTTGTCGCTGATTTTTTTTCAAAAAGCTGAGAACATTTTCACGATCTGTGAACCAACAACCAATTATTTCTTTTTTTGAAACATCTCCTTCTCTCCTGTCATCATAAGGTATGTTTAAATTTTCAATTCTATATAATCTTACGGTATCGTTTTTTTCTGGATATTCGAATTCTTCAAATAGTTTTATTTTTTTCATGTCTTATATATTAAGCCAGAAAAGTGGATTTTTTTTCATAAACCTAATAGCACACTAATCTTTTTATCTCTTTCTTCAGCAAAGTCTAGCACAAATTCTTCTTCAAGAAGAAATGTCACATTCGGTCTTTGGTTTGACTTCACTATATAAACCATTTTTGTTCCACCATTTGGATTTTGGACTCTTTCTTCAGCAACTGATTCGAATATCTCACCTGAGTATCTTCCGATAAGTTTTCTTCTTATTTCTTTCATGCTTCTTCTTCTTCTTGTAAGTCAAAAGTAATTGTATCAGAGAACAAATCAGCGATAGGTGAAAGCTTCAGCTTTTCAATTTCTTCGTCAGAGAGTTTTAGGTCTTGAATACTTCTATAAGCTTCGTTAAGCTCAAACCCAATATAATTTCTGCCTTTCTTTTTAGCAACAGCAGCGACTGTAGCAGTTCCCATGAAAGGATCTAAGACTACATCACCTTCGTCTGAGAGCCACTCAATAAAGAAATGTGGTAAATCTGGATGAAATGGAGCAGGATGAAGACCAGCAGTTTTTCCTTTAAGAACACCAGCAGTATTGAATCGCATAACACCATCAGGCTTTTTACCTAACTCATTAGGCTTAATGTTTTTTAGACTAAGCGTTGTTTTACCATCTTGATCGATTTTATCATTAAATGCAAGTGGAGTTTTCATACGATTGATACCAGTTTCAGCATAAGGAATTCTGATCCTATCAAGATAAGCTTTATGTTTTCTAGTTTTTGTAAAGTGGAAAATATACTCAACTTTATCGTTTAATCGTTTGTCTCCACCGGTAGGTAAGCCGCTTTTCTTATACCACAAATATCTTTCATAGAGTTTTAGATTTGTTTCTTTGACGATTCGACAAATCAGTTCGAAAACATAAATGCTTCTGAAGCCAGAATCAATTTTATCGTTTATATTGAGTATGAATGAACCATCATCGGTCATAACCCTATCGATTTCTTTAACGATAGGAAGAAACCAATCAGCGTAGTTTTCGGTTTTGAAGCATTCAATTTTTTCACCATACTCGGTTGCATCAGCGTAAGGTGGAGAAGTGACAATAAGGTTAACAGATTTATCTTCTAACTTTTTCAAACCTTGCAGGCAATCTTCAAAGTATATTTCATTCATAGATATAATTTTTTATTGTATTCCTTTAATAAGTTTGCATTTAACAAAAAAAAAGAGAAGCCAAAAGGCTTCTCTTTTTAAGGCTACAATCAAAGGATTAAGAATAATTCTGTGCGAGTTTCTTAGGAGCATACTTCTTAAGAAGTTGAATACGCACTGTTTTGATCTCATCAGAAGCAGGATAGTTGTGGTTGTCTTCGGTAGACAAACTTTTCGGCATCATATCCCATTGCTTTGTGATCCTATCTTTGATAACATTGAAGTCATCATCGTAGCCAGTCTTGAAAGGATCCCAGATGTCAGAGCCATCGAAATAATCAACAAGAGCATCAACACCATCTTCATGTGCAAAGACTACGGTTTTCTTTTGCTCAAGAGCTTCTTTGCTACGCAACACTTTAAACGGACCAGGCAGAGTCGTTTTCTCAAGTGTTTCAGAAAACTTACAAACGGGTTGAAGTTCTTTACCCACTGCACAAAGAGCATATTTAGCAGAAAGGTCATCTCTTGAAATACGACGCAGACCACCACCTACGCCATACAGACCCCAAGAGAAAGGCGGGAAACCAAACTCAATCAGCTCTTCGTTGATTTCTTTCATTTTTTGCCAAGTCATACCGTCACCTTCGATAAACTTGAGACTAGTTGAAAACCTCCATTCTTTCTTCAAGATTGTTTCAACTGTGGAAAGACCATGTTTGTGTGCGAGCTTACACAACCAAAGGACTTGCTCAGAAGGATCACCTGAGTCAGGACGACCTACTACAATCTTACCATTACCAGCGGCTACGTTTTCTTGTGCGATAGGCAGAAGAATCTGCTCAACTGTGTCGAAGTAAGAATAACAGTCAGCAACGTGAGAGTCAATATCACCACTAGATGCCGTTTCATTCAGTTTACGGTGACAATCTTCTTCTGCATCATAGCCTTGCACGTTTCTGTGAGCGAGTGCTGCAACAGATGAAGCGATACCTGTTTTTTCATCAGCGTTTTTCCATGCTTGGTAAGCACCTGAGAATGTGTCTGTACCAGAGAAGATATACAGAGCATCAGCAGCAAGCCACTCAGATTCTTGCGGAACCATACCTGCACGACATCCGAAATTGTGCAGCATCAAACCTGCGAGAAACCTTGCTTGGTCATCGGAGATAGTATCAGCGTAAACGTGCGTTACGAGACCTTTACAATACTCAAACCAGTGAGCAAGCTGGGTTACCATTTGAGTAGATGACCAAATCTTCAAGAGTGTGCTTTCAAACCAAGCAGCAAGCTCACCATAGCCTTCTGGGATATTCTCGATGACTACCACAGGTTCATTAGGATAAACGATGGAGCCTTCTTGCATTGCACGGATTTTGATAGGCGGGCGTCCGTTGTATTTATCGACAATCTCTCGCCAGAGATGTTCGGGAAAATACATTTCTTTAAAACCAGTAGTGGAGACTTTTTTGTCAGCGAGAAAACGTTTCGTTTCGTCGATTTCTTCGTGGGTGATAGGCTCCCAGAAAAGATAATCAAGAATACGAGAAAGACCGGTGAAAACTATACGATTGTCACCTTTAGCATAAAGCGTAGGGTCAATCTTTTCAAGCACACGGCGGAAAGTGATGTAATAAACAGACTTTTCTTTTGCTTTATCAGAAGCAAACATATCTGAGGAGATAGTATAAGCGTCAGCAATCAGCAGACGAGGAGTTTTATGAATTTTGCGTTTAGGCAACCTTACGCTTCTACCCAGAGAATTCGTTTTTAATGTGATAGGTTCCATATATATTTCTTTTTTTTTTTGTATAACAAAGATACGACTTTACTTTCAGACTACCAAAATTATTTTAGTAACCACCAACAAGTGCTTCCTGTGTTTTTTCAGGTTTCTTTTGAGAGTTAACCTTGCGAATAAGCACCAACATCATAGGACGATGCTCAGGTACAATTTCAGTCAAGTCAATATTATCGAAGTCAACCCACCTCAATTCAGCGATATCATCCGATGCTTTCATAGGACCGAAGATATACTTTGCTTTGAAGAGTGTAGTCATAATTTTATCTCTCTCAACACGATAACGCCAGTCATCTACTCGGAAAGAACCAACATAATCAGTGACTTCGACTTCAGCACCACCAGCTTCCTCTGTGAATTCACGCTTTGCGGCATATTCAAGAGAAGGATCAGTAGGACTTACAAAACCACCAATGAATCGATATTGCTCTTCATGAGGCTTTCTAGCAAGAAGGATCTTTGTATCATCGTCATTGAAAACAGCGATATCGACTGTTTGATAAGAAATGGGATAACGATTATAAGTACCGTAGATAACACCAGCCCGCCAATCTTTTGAGGCTTTAATATCTTCAGAAACGTGCTTTCTGATTTCTGTACCAGACAAGCAAACTCTTGCAGCCAATTCTTTTGTTTCAAATTGACCAGTATAGCACTTGATGAAAGAATCACGACCGCCATACATAATAACACCACCGATAGGATAAACCTCACGAATACGTGTATCAAGAGTTTTAGACCAATCGTCATCATTCCGCATATCGGGAATAGCAAGTATTGTGATTTCAGGATATTTTTCTTGAATCATCCTTTTTCTTGACGTAAAATCAAGTGGATCGTGTGTAGATCCAAGTACAGGAGAAACACCGAGAAAAAGAATAACTTTATCGTGTTTGCTAATGACTTCTTCGATTATTTCTTGGTGTGCTTTATGCAACTCATGCACTTGGTATCTACCAACAATCACACCTACTTTATTACTTTTTTTCATACTTTTTATTGATTTTTATTGATTTTTATTTATACAAATATACGAATAATTTTTTATATTTAAAAATTTTTCTGTAATACCTGTGGATACTGAGTTTTAAATGCTACCCAGCAAATTCAGTTGTTTTTCATTTGGTTGGGGGAATCCTCTAATCTTTACTTCGCCATCAGAATACTTTATAAAGTATCTTTTTTTGGAATGAATGATCATGTTATCAATCTGTCTAAATTTATAGGGTAGACCGAGCATATCTAATTTGTAGGAAATCCTTTCTAGAAATAGTCGAGTATTATTTTGATTGTTAAGATAAAAAATATCGATATCACCGTAGATACACTGTTGGATATTAATGATAGTATCTTCTATTGCCTTTGAAACAATTCTAACCTTTTCTGCATCGCTCCTTGGTAGCTTACCATACAAGTAGTTAGAGTATAAGCTTAATGCATGATTGTTAGAATCAATCAAATTCTTTATTTCTTCGAAATTCTGAAGCACAAAGAATAAGTGACCTAATTCATTTTGTCTATCAAGTAATCCTAGTCGCTTCAGGCTAATGATTAGATGTGAGTAGAGTTTGAAAAATTCAATTTGTGTTACATCAGAGAAGTTAGTCAAATAAAAGTCATTCAATGACTTAGCTGGATCCGATTGGACTGTAGAGTTTAATATACTAGTTAAAGATTTGTTAGTAAAAGACTCAAAGTCCTCTGCGAAATTTCTAGGGGTAGCTTCATCCAAAGGTGTGAGAACTTTGTTAATGGAATAAAGTCTTCTAATAGAAGCATCCATGTCGTCCCAAACTTGGGAACAAGAAGAATAATACGAAGGTTTGTTAAAATCTGTAGGAACGAAATCGCTGTAATAGCTGAAAACATTGGCATACGCCATTAAAGTGTTGTCCATAATTTGAAGTTATCTTTTATATGTAGAAGTTTGAAGTTATCTGGCTTCTTATGAGATATATATTACGGACTAGGCTGTTTGTTTAGAATTAAATTCTTTTTTGTTGAATATAAGCTTTGATATCATCATAGGTGACCGCACCTGGATTCATCATTATTTTTTCGGCTTGACCTTGTTTATATACTTCTTTATTATCTATCTGGTTTAATCCTTTTCTTTTTGCGTAGTCTGTATCTATGGACTTGAGCAAGAATCCTAAATAAGAGCTAACACCTTTTTCTCTTACCCAGACTTCATCGAAGTCAAATATGAATTCTTCTAATCTATGATAAGCCGCAATATTATTATCTAAAATAGAATAATCTACATAAAAAAAGATATCACCAACAGTGCCTTGTGCGTAGATAGTTGTCTTATATTGTAGCGTATAAGAGCCAGCAAATTTATCATTTTCATTCAACAACCTATCCCCATTCTTATCCATTGTAGCCGATACACCTAGGTTCGTTACGAAAAACTCAGATTGTTTTATATAAGACATTACATAGTGATTGGTCACTATTTGGTACTTAGCATCTATTACCATAAATTATTCAGTTTCAATTTTGAATTCTTCAGAATCTTCTTCGCCTGATTGTTCATCCAATTCTATTTTCAGAGCCACAAGAAAATCTTCGTCTATTTCTTCTATTTTAATGTTCTTAGCAATTTCAGCTAAGACTTCACCTGGATCGTGTTTATCATACTTTTTGAATTTGATATAACACTTTTTAATATCTTCTGATTTGAATTCTTTATCTTTTTTCGGAACAGCTTCTTTAATATGTATAGCAATCATCAAGTCATAAAGAAACTCTTCATCACTAAACTTCAGCTTTACATTATCGAGAGTTCTTGAATATCTAGATAACTCAAGTGATTCCAACTCAATACCCATTTTAGCGAAGCTCATCTTACTAGCTGAGTCTTCTTCACTTTTTTCTTCAAATCCTTGTACTTCTTCATCAGATTCTTCATCAGAAGCAAACATTTTTTGTAGCTTATTCTTTATCTTGAGTAAGGCTATCTTGATGTATTCTTCAGGAGTCTCTGTGAGATTCTCGTTGATTCGGTTGTATTCTGAGAATTTTATAATTTTCATAGTCTGTAAAATTTATATATATATTAAAATTTAAAGACTCAAAATGATTTATAAATTTAGTGAATGGAATATTTCTGAGGCAAGAACGTTTAGCGATGAAAAATTTGATTGGATTATGCAAAATATTGACACTTGGGTTGCAAATGCAATTCTTAGCGATTCCAATTTCAGAGAAGCAATACAAGCGAATCCTGAATTCAAAGTATTTATGCAAAGCAAGCGATTCACTATTAGAGAAGGTGATTCAATGGAAAAAGTAGTAGATTCTTTGAATGGGCTTGGTAGATATCTAAATCAAATATCACCAGCATCGTCTGGAAAGTTTCTTACTGACATAAGTAAGTTATCACCTTCACTAAAGAAAAAGATATCTTCTTATGGAAAAACCACAAACTGGGGAACAGGAAAAAGAGGTAGACCGAGAAAAGAAAAACCTGAGCTTACTATTGATGATATAGTAGCAAAAAAACCAGGCAGACCGAAGGGCTCGAAAAACAAAAAATCTATTCAGTCAGAATTGAGTGAAAAACAAGCTCAGCTACAAGAAAAAATCGATTCGCTAAATAAAAAAATATCTGAAATCGAAGATGCACTTGAAAAGAAAGACGCCGAGCTTCAACGTATAACATCTTCTATATATGCAGATATGAAAAAGTTGAATAAGGAAAAAGAGTCATTAATGGACGAAGTAATAGATATTAAAACAGAGATAATCAATCTCAAACATTCCGATACCATCTTGAAAGAAAATGGTCATTACGACTTAGTGTCTCAATTCAAAGGTGTACATCATGGAAATCCCCTCCCATTCAAAAATAAATTTTTGACATCACTTGGATTAGACGAAGAAGGAATTGAAACTCTCGAAACATGGTTGAATCTAATGACTAGTGATGAAAATTGGGTTGAAAAAACATATCCTAACGGTTGTAGCTATGAAGATATCATTACTGACATCCAACACTTAGTAAAAGATCTACCTAAATTTGTTGAGTATAATAAATCAAGTAATCCTGTAAAAGTTGCCAATAACTTAAAAGCACTCATAAAGTAAGATACAAAAAAAGTCCCGCATTATGTGGGACTTTTTTTCATCAATATAGTTAGTCAGATACTCATTCTTTTAAAAATGTCCAACCAATATATAACTCACGATTCTCTTTAAGATAATCAGCCACTTCTTCTTCCGTTTGTGGAGCAATCTCACCATCGGTGTAGGCTTCAATACACTTTTGTGGCGAAACAGCTATATTAATAACATTGTCCCAAGCAAGGTCCCTATTTGTCAAGTAATAAACTTTCATATTAATTTTATTTTTTTATTCTATTGAATTATATATTATTAATCAAATACCTTTCGATATTTCAACAGAGCTAAATCTTTTTGTTTACACTCTAGCTCTACATCAACATCATAGCCAAAGTTTTCAAACTTTTCATATAACCAATCAGAATGAGCTTCTAACTTGGATGTGGTATCTTCATGTAGTTTTTTAGAAGAAGAATGATGACACATTGGCTTTGTTTTCCAAGTAGAAATAGCAAGCTCTAGACTTTCTTTCCAAGGCAAACCATCGTCAAAACAAGCGTGATGTAGTGAATCAATAACGATAGGTATACCTACTTTTTTATAAACCATATCATACAAGTGCTTGACTGAAAACTGGCTAGCCATATCATCGTTTTCAATAGTCAGTCTTTTCTTTGTAGACTCAGAAAGCAACTCAAAGTTTTTACAAAATCTTTCAGCAGCTTCTTCTCTAGAGGGTTTAGTTGAGCCAACATGAATGTTAACTGGATAATAAGTTGATTGCTCTAGTTCCATCATATCGAGAATCTGAGCGTGTTTATTCAACTCATCAATAGTCTTAATAACTACATCTTCGTTTTCACTTGATAAAACACAAAAGGGTCCAGGGTGTAAACTTAGACGCATATCATTCAAAACAGCTTGTCTTCCGATTCTTTCAAGAAGTGTTTTAATTGCCGGAAAATCTGGTAAGTCTTCAAACCTGTAATGTGTCATCCAAGGAAAACTATCGCTACTTAGCCTATAAACTTGAATTTTGTTACGAGCATTCCAATC
>JACCDW011562644.1_pt1 | contig 51246 bp, 44 predicted proteins | sample 7449781 | NCBI WGS metagenome assembly JACCDW01 (sample SAMN15323449, study PRJNA562643) | freshwater metagenome | isolation source: river surface water | place: USA:Blue River Watershed | collected 2017-08-18
GAATTATTGGGTCGAATGGCTCATACTTCACCTTATATTCCGTTAGAATTGTCTAAATATTTTTTATCATTTTTTAGCCTTTTATTTATTTTAATTAATCATAACTATTCGAGGAAATGGATAATTATATTGTTTTTAGTGTCCATAGCTTTGATTTATGATTATTCGAACCAAAGACATTTTTTTGATATTATTAACAACTATTTTGGTTTATTGGCTTTAATTTTGGGTGTTGCATTATGTTCGACTTATCGGATAGATATATTTTGGATTCAAAAATATTTATATTTGATATTATTAGCTATAGTTCCATCACTAATTTTTACATTTATTAAAACTCCAAGTTTTGAAGATATTACATTTAATTTAAGTGCAAATTTTGAAACAAGTGGAGGAGCTGCCACAAATCAAGTATCAACTATTTTTGGTTTAGGATTCTTTATAATTTTCTACTTTTTTTTTAATAAAATATCTTTTACATCTTCAAAAATTTTAGATATTTTAATTGGAATATCTTTCTTAGCTCGCGCTCTTCTAACATTTTCAAGGGGAGGTGTTATCGTTGCTTTGTTGGGAGCATTACTTTTATTTTTATTAAAGCCGAATAATTTTAATGTAAAAAATATGTTTATTTTGTTTTTTGTTACAATAACATCTATATTTACTTTTAATATTCTGAATCAAATTACGGGTGGTACTCTGTTGTTGAGATATCAAGGAGAAACTGAAGGTACTTATAAGTATGGTGTTGAGAAAGATTTAAATAAAATAACATCTTCGCGTTCACAAATATTATATGATGATTTTCGTTTGTGGTTGGAATATCCTATCTCAGGGGTAGGTGTGGGTGCCTCAAATTATATGAGAGACGAAAGTGGAAACAAAGTTGCTTCGCATATTGAATTTTCTCGGATGTTAGCAGAACATGGTCTTTTAGGTGTATATCTTATTTTAAGTCTTTTAACAATTGGTTTTCAACTCTGGCGAAACATGTTAATTGAATCTTGGAGAATTATTTTATTTTTATTATATTTATTAGGTATGTTGACTGCTTTTCACAATGGGATGAGGACATTTGTTACTCCATTATTAATCTCTATAAGTTCAATTGGTTTATTTTCAATTGGAAAACAAAATGCACAGAATACTATTCATAGGGGCAGTTAATAAGGGTCAACTACCAGCAGGTGGTGAAGAATACAAGAATCAACTGTTGGTGAAGAGATTGTGGCTTGATAGTAGATTAACTGTAGTAGATACATTTAATTGGAAGAAAAACCCGATAGTGCTGTTCAAATTGTTACTCTTCATTTGGTTTTTTAATTATGATAAAATAGTAATCTCAGCATCTTCTGCTTCTACTTATCGATTGGTACAGTTCCTAAATTTTTTTCCGCATTTATTATCTAAAACTCATTATTTTGTAATAGGGGGTTATTTTCCTGAGGGTTTGAAAATAAAGAAATATTTGTCTAAATATTATAAAGGTTTAAAAAGTATTGTTGTTGAGGGCGAGATTTTAAAAGATCAAATTTTAAAAGTAGACCAATTGCAAAATGTCTCAGTGATATCTAATTTTAAAGAATTTGATTTATGGAATTTAAAATCCACAGCTGATTTTTTGTTAAACACTAAAAGATTTGTCTTTATTTCACGAATTTCTAAATCGAAAGGAGTTGATACAATTTTTGAAGCGGTTAAAATTTTAAATCTTGAAGGATTAAAGGGTAGTTTTATTATTGATTTTTATGGCAAAATTGAAAGTGAATTTGAATTTGAATTTAGACAAGGTTTATTAGATACGGGTTCTAATTATATGGGATATTTAGATTTAATGAATCACACAGCTGAGGCATATAAAACTTTGAATAAATACGATGTTATGTTGTTTCCAACTTATTGGATGGGCGAGGGTTTTCCGGGAGTTATTATTGATGCCTTTGTCTCAGGTTTGCCGGTGATTGCAACAGATTGGAACATGAACAAAGAACTAATTGAAGAAGAAGAGACAGGCATGATTATTCCAATTAAAGATGGAATGGCATTGGCATCTGCTATGAGAAGATTTATCATAGAGGATAATTTGTCACTTCGAATGTCGAAAAATTGCTCCGAAAAGGCCGCCCAATTTCACATTGACAAGGTTTGGCATCAAATACAAAAAGTTCTAAAATAAGATTATAGGATTGAGTTTTTTATTTAAATTATTATTGAGCCTGAAGCTTTATAGAATCAATAAGGCTATGTTCGACCTAGAAAATTTTGATAATGGCAAGAGTTCTTTGCTAAGAGCTTGGGCTATTTTCAATTATCATTTCCACAATAATATTAATTACAGGAATTTTTTAAAATTTAATGGAAACAATATTCCTTGGCATGATATTCCTGTCATTCGTAAAAAAGATTTTATTTCTAAATTTTATGAAAATTTAGAAGGTAAAAAACTAAAATATCATTTTAATAAAACTTCAGGTTCTTCTGGTTTCCCATTTAAGGTAGTTAAAGACAAATATTGTCATGCAATGACATGGGCTTTTATAGATAGTTTATATTCACAAAATGGAATTAGTTATGGAAAATCTAAACAAGCGAGATTCTATGGGATACCTTTAAATTTCAGAGGAAAAATAGTTGAGAAACTCAAGGATATCCTTTTGAATAGGGTAAGGTTTTCAGTTTATAATTTAAACGATGATTATTTGTTAAATATCATTGCAAAATTTAGAGCGTATAAATTTGATTATGCTTATGGTTATACTTCGGTTTTGGTCATGTTTAGCAGATATTTATTGAAAAACAATTTAAATATCAAGGAAATTTGTCCTTCATTGAAATTAATAATTTGTACTTCAGAAACCTGTACAGCTGCAGATAAAAAACTGATAGAACAAGCTTTTGGTGTAAGGGTATTGATTGAATATGGTGCTTCCGAATTGGATGTTTTAGCTTTTACCAATGAATATGGAGAATTAGAAATTAATGAATTGACCATTTACATGGAAGTTTTGGACATGGATAAGGACATTTTGGCGGAAGATGGAGTGCTTGGTAGAATAGTTGTAACTTCTTATTTTAATAAGGCATTACCGTTTATTCGATATGAGGTTGGTGATTTGGGTTGTATTGAGAAGAGTCAATATACTGGTAAAAGAATTTTAACAAAATTAGAAGGAAGATTAAATGAATTTATTTTGTTGCCATCTGGTAAAATTGCGGCAGGTTTTACTCTATATTATTTGTTAAAGGATATAATTTACAATCTAAGTGTTAATATAATTGAATATAAAATAATACAGAAGAGTAAGGATTGTTTTATTTTAGAATATGTATCGAATCAAACATTTGATTCAACTAATGAAAAATTTATTTCTGAGAAGTTTGTTAATTATTTAGAAGAAGGTATCATGGTCGAATTTAAACAAGTTCAGTCTATTGAACGTGAAAAATCAGGAAAATTTAAACATTTTGTTACAGAGATTGATGAGGAAAAATTATAAAATTGACCTAGGTTATGGCATTTCATTAATCATCATTTGTTTTGTTTTTTCAATAACATTATGTTTAGGTTATTGGGATATGGATTTTGGTGATTATAAATTCCAAATTGAGAATATTATATTTAAGGGTAACCTAATAAATTCCAAAGGACAACTTGTTGATCGGTATCCCCCAATAACGGCATTGTTATATGGGTTTTATTTTAAATATTTTGGACATTCGGTGTATTCAATTTTTATCTTTCATTTATTTTTAAATTTGATAATTTTTGAATTCTCTTATAAAATTGTTTTAAATTTAATTAATAAAGAAAGATTTATAATTCCAACATTAACACCTTATTTATTGTTAATAATCATTTTTAATCCTTTTGTATTTTCATTTACCGTGAGAGGCGTTAACTCTGAGCTTATATTTATTAGTTTATCTTTGATTTCGTTTTATTTTTTAATTAGAAAGAAGGGAAATAAAAATTATAATTTTTTCATATATGTATTTTGTATGTCTTTATTAATGTTAACTAGGATCCAAGGTTTATTATTTTGCTTTTCAACCATCCTAATTTTTCGAAAAAATATTTTAATTTATTTTAATTTTAAATTTTTTAAATTAATAACAGCTTCATTAATTCCTTTAATTTTATGGCATGTTTTAATGTTGGATTACAACGACAAAATGAATTTTTTAAGTTCTGGTGGTTTAAATTCATTTCGGGACGGTTTTTCATTTAATTACAAGAAAATGCGCGAACCTTTAATATTACCCAAGGAAGTAGATTCATTTTCGAATGAATTCCACAGAAAATACTATTCATACACTGAAAACAATTACGGCAATAGCGAAACTGAATTTGTAAAAAATAAAATTATGACTACCCCATTTTTCATGTTAAAAGTTTATGCCTATAAGTTTTTAAGAACATTTTATGGGGTAGATTCGCAAAATAAAGTAATTGAGAAATTTAATATTGTCATTATTTCAATTATAAATTTGGCGCTTCTTTTTTTCTTTTTTATAAATAAACATCGATATAGAGAATATTTACTTTTTGTATTGAGTTATTTACTTTTTTTATCTCTTGTATCGACTCAAGTATTATCTATTTTAAGGTACCAAGTAGTTGCATTTCCATTTTTATTTATTTACTTCGTTGTTTCTATTATCGATCATAAGTTGTTTATTGTAAAAACTGAGTAGCTTGAAAATTCTCTATTTCTATCAATACTTCTCAACTTCAAACGGTTCTTGGGGTACCAGGGTTCATGAATTTACGCGCGAATGGGTAAAGCAAGGTCATGATGTTACCGTGGTTTCTTCTATTTACAGTAAATCGGATTTGACAGCGCAAAAATTGATTGAAAATCAAATTATTGATGGGGTCAATGTGAAAGTGATCAATGTGAGGGTAGACAATAAACAGCCCATTTACAAAAGGATTTTCACTTTTATCAGTTATGCATTGTTATCATCTTGGTATGCAGTTGTGCTTAAGGCAGATGTGGTGATTGCTTCCTCTGGTCCAATTACTGTTGGATTACCGGGTTTATTGGCTAAATACATTCGAAGAAGAAAATTGGTTTTCGAAGTGAGGGATTTATGGCCTGATGGTGCAATAGAATTGGGTTTGTTGAAAAATAAGTGGTTGCAAAAATTGGCATATTGGTTCGAAAAGAAATGCTATGCGGCATCTGATTTGGTGGTGACTTTGTCCCCCGGAATGAAAACCGAGGTGGAATTGAAAAGTGGACATCAGAATGTGATTTCGGTGACCAATTCCGCCAACATAGAATTGTTTTCTACTCCGCAAGATTTTCCCGCAGAAATTCAATTATTTCAGAGTGGAATATATGCATTGTATACGGGCAATATAGGTGAAGTGAACAATGTAGATTGGATGTTTGAGGCGGTAAGTATGCTGAAAAATAAGGGTAGGGATGACATTAAAATGGTCTGGATTGGCGATGGGCAATTGAAACAGAAGTTGAAGGTTAGGAAAGAGGAATTGAGAATTGATAACTTGATTATGATGGATTTGATGCCAAAGAGTCAGCTTGTTTCCATTGTTCAGCATGCCTTGGTATGCTTGGCACCTTTGAAGGATACCAAAATATTGAACACCTCATCACCGAATAAATTTTTTGAGACATTGGCTGCCGGTGTACCTGTCATCCAAACTACTAATGGTTGGATGAAAGATTTTGTGGAAGAACATCAAGTTGGTTTTACTGTAAATCCCAATGAAGCCATTGACTTGGCAACATTATTGGAGCGATTATTTGATAATCCAGATGAATTGATATTAATGGGTGTAAATGCTAAAATAGTTGCGGCTAAAGAGTTTGATAAGAATTTATTGTCTCAGAAAATGTTGAGTGCCATTGAAAATATTTGATATAGGTTTCCTTAAACGCAAAACACATTCTACCAGTTTTATTCCAGAAATCGATGGAATGAGATTTTTTGCCATTTTTACGGTGGTATTGTTTCATTTGAATACAGTTTTAAGCCGGAATGTAGGTTTGGGTAAGGATTTGGGAATTGGTGTATTGGGTGGAAAAGAATCTCCTATGGAATTTGGATGGTGGGTGGTGAGGTTGGATCTTGGTGTGAAGGTATTTTTTGCGATTAGCGGGTTTGTATTGGCCTTGCCTTTTTTGAGACAGGGCTTGTTGGGTGAAGGTAGAAAAATTAACATCAAGGATTATTTTTTAAGAAGGTTAACTCGACTTGAACCGCCATTTGTATTGTCGTTGTTGGTGTTTTTGATGGTTCATGTTTTCTTTTTACAGGAATCTTGGACTTCGATGATGCCTCACTTTTGGGCGGGTTTGGGATATGCGCATGTTTTTGTATTTGGAGAACCCAATCCAATAAATCCTGTAACGTGGAGTCTTGAGGTAGAGGCTCAATTTTATATTGTGGTGCCCTTGTTATTTTGGTTGATGTTTAATTTGACGTCTGTTTGGTTGCGATTGTTGTTGATTATGGTTTTAATGGTTGCTTCGGTTTATTTGAAAGGTGCTTTGTTTGATGCCCAAAACGCGCATTTAAGTTCATCCATATTATCCTATTTTACCAATTTTGGTACTGGAATTTTGTTCGCGTGGATTTTTGTGATGGATAAACAACAATGGTTGAAAATGAAATCATATTTTTATGATTTATTGGGATTTATCTCGGTATTTCTGATCTTTTATTTTTATAAGCCTCAACATGATTGGATGAACAATTTGGTTTTCAATACGGGTGTTTTTGGTTTCATGTTGTTTACATTTAAAGGAAAATTGTTTAATTATTTTTTCACTCGACCCTGGGTGTATATCATTGGTGGTATGTGTTATAGCATTTATTTGTTGCATTATGCATTTTTCCATCTGTTGATTCCATTTACTTCAAAATTTACTTTGGGTAAGAGTTACTTGATGGATTATATGTTGCAAATTTTGGTGGCAATTCCAATTATGTTGTTGGTATCGGTGGTGTTTTATTTGTTGATTGAACGCCCATGTATGGATAAAGATTGGCCTAAGAAATTATGGAGCTGGGTTCGTTAAAATAATTGTATATTAAAATGAATTTTTAAAGCGCCGCAAGGCGCTTTCTTTTTTTATATGCATCTTTGAATCATGAAGGCATTGTTAACTGGTTCAACTGGATTTTTAGGGGGCTATATTTTAGGTCATTTTAAAGAAATTGGTCTTGATACGGTTACAGTAGGTCGCTCAGAAGGCAATGATGTTCAATGTGATTTATCGGTTGGTGTACCGTTGTTGAATGAACAGGAACAATTAGATTTGGTGATCCACAATGCTGGTTTGGCGCACAAAGTGCCTAAAACTGAAGCGGAATCGAAAGCATTTTTTGAGGTGAATGTTGGCGGCACTAAAAATTTGTTGGAGGCGTTAACGTCCCTCAAAAACAAACCCAAGTGTTTTGTGCTGATATCTACAGTGGCTGTTTACGGACTTGATCAGGGTGAGGGAATCGATGAGACTGCGGATTTACAGGGGAGTTCACCCTATGCGAAGAGCAAAATTGAAGCAGAGAAATTGGTGCAAAATTGGTGTTTGAACGACGGGGTAAATTGTGTGATTTTGAGACTTCCTTTGGTGGTGGGAGAAAATGCTCCAGGTAATTTGGGGGCCATGGAAAGGGCCATTAAGAAGGGATATTACTTTAGGTTGGGATCTGGAAATGCACGAAGGAGTATGGTGAATGCGGTGGATGTGGCTAAATTGCTGCCGCGTTTGGTTGATAAAAATGGGATTTATCATGTTACGGATGGACTTCATCGCAGTTATGCGGAAATGGATGTATGGTTGTCGGAAAAGCATTGTAAAGGCGTCAAGAAAATTCCAGTTTGGTTGGGTACGCTTTTGGCAAAAATTGGTGATTTGATTCCGGGATTTCCGTTGAATACCTATCGGTTGCAGAAGTTGGAACAAAGTCTGACTTTTGATGACACCAAGGCCATGAAAGAGTTGAATTGGCCGTTATAATTGGTTATTGACCAATTTATTTTGTGTATGACGTTGTGGTTTGGGCCTTTGTGAAGGATATTTGTTGCGTTTATGTGGCTTGAACTTGGTTTGTCTTTGGTTTTGGGGTTGGTACTCATCAATCTATACTTTGGAATTGCCAAAAAGTACGGAATTGTTGACAAGCCGAACAAAAGAAGTTCGCATGTTGAACCCACTTTGAGAGGTGGAGGCATTTTGTTTCCATTGATGTTTTTGGTGGTGAATGGATATTTTTTGGCGAAGGGTGAGAAAGGTGTCAGTCCTTGGATTTTGGCAGGAGTATTTTTAGTGGGATTGATCAGCTTTTGGGATGATGTAAAAACCTTGCCTGCAAGGATGAGAATCTTGGTGCATTTGTTGGCGGTTGGTTTGTGTTTTTGGCAAACCGGAATTTTAGATTTATCGGTTTTAACCATTGTAATTGGTTTGATTTTGGTGATTGGAAGCATGAATGCTTACAATTTCATGGATGGAATCAACGGAATCACGGTTTTATATTCGGTGGTGGCGGTGGGTACTTTGTATTTTTTGGTCCCGGGCATGCATTTGGAGTTTGTGTTTCTATCGTTGTTGGTCTTTGGGTTTTATAATTTGCGAAAAAAGGCGGTTTGTTTCAGTGGGGATGTTGGCTCGGTAACCATTTCTTACATCATTGCTTTTTGTATTTGCAGTTTGATGATGCAAACGCATAAAATACAATGGATCTTGTTGTTAGGGGTCTATGGAATTGATGCTGTTGTGACCATTTTGTACAGAATAAGTAGGAAAGAAAACATTTTCAATCCTCACAGAACCCATTTATATCAGTATTTGGCCAACGAAAAAGGCATGAGCCACTTGAGCGTTTCTGTGATTTACGCAGTGGCACAATTGATGTTGAATGTTGTATTGATTCAATGGGGTTTCACTATGGGAATTGCCTGCTTTGTATTTTTGGCTGTGGTGTATTTGGTTGTGAGGGTAAGATTGAAGTTGGATTGATTATATTGCTTTAGCAGGAACTCCAATTAGAGTTAAATTATCTTCAAAATTTGATTTTACTACACAAGCTGAAGCTCCAATTGAAATATTATTTCCAAGTTCTAAAGGTCCAATTATAGTTGCATTAGCACCCAGTGTACAATTGTTGCCAATTTTTATTTCTCCTTTTGATTTTGCACCAATAATATTTCCTCCAACTAGAATTAAATTTTCTCCAATTATTGATTGTCCAGAAATTACAATTCCATTTGTGTGATGCAAGATTCTTAAACCTCCTTTTATTTCAGCCATATAATGGATATCCATTTTTGAGTAACTCTCAATAATGAATAAAATTGGAGAAATTATGACTCTTAAATACTTGTAATTTTTTCCGAGAAATTGGAATAAAATTCGTTCCATTCTATATTGTAGTATACCAAAAAAAGTTGGACTAATAATAAAAATAAAAATGCGCAATTTATTCCTACCTAGATTTTTGATTATATCTTTTTTCAGATATTTAATTTGATTTAACATCAATTGCAAATGTAATCAAAGAGTTTTACACCTTCAATTTAAAACTTGCTTCTACCCTGGCTTTTACTTGATCAGCAGATTCTTTGTTTACATACATTGATCCCCAAATTTCTACAGAACTGAGTTTCGCAATGAGTTTGGGTGAGCATTCTTTGAACATGAGATCTAGTGCGGCTTGGTTCATGCCGCAGGCGTTTTGCCAAAAGCCATTTTGAAAAAAGGCTTTGTCTACTTTGAGTTCGGCGTTGGCATGGGCTTGAACACCAAATCCAAATTTCTTTTTTAAGGCGAGTTCTTTCGGGAGAACTTGAGATCCGTAATTTCGGGCAACGGCTTTGTCCATCATGAATGGATGTTTCCAGTTGTAAAATTGATTGGTTTTGCCAATTTTGAATTTGGCGGGTAAGTTGACACCAAATTTGAGCACGTCTTCATCTAGAAATGGGAAGCGCGACTCTATGGAATGCATCATGCCCATTCTGTCATTTCTCCATAACAATGAATGCAAATGGCGGTGAAGCATGTTGATGCTAATTTTCTGACAACGGTAATCCTCTTTTTGGTTTGAAAGGAACTGAAAGGCAGCCATAGCGTTGTTATCGGCAGTTCTTTCTTTGTATCCATTGAGGTGTTGTTGGATGACCTCTTTTTGCATGTCTACCGCATTGATTTTGAGGTAGCTAGACAATCCAGGTATTTTTTTGTAAAGGGTATTGATGAGGTTGTAAGGTGCCTCAATGAATTTATCGAGTTTACGTGTTAAATATTGGGGATAACCAATGAAAAGTTCATCTGCTCCTTCGCCAGTAAGTACCGCCTTTACTTGTTTCTCTCTAGCCAATTTGGCAACCCCTGAAAAGGCCACTGAATTGGTGAAAAGAACAATAGGGGTATCATATTGGTATGTTGCATCCACAATATCTCGGATGAAGTATTCTGGTAGGTATTTGTATTCGTTTAGAGGGGTATTGAGGTGAATTGCCAGTTTTTTTGCGGATTCAAATTCTGAAAGTTTGCCTGTTACATTGGCGGTGAAGAGTTGAAGGTCTGCAAATTCTTTTGATGTAGCTGCTACGATGGATGAATCCAATCCACCGCTCACAAAAGTTCCCATTGGGGCATCTGCAACGGACATTGACTGAACAGACTTTTTAAAGAGGTCTGCAAATTCATCGCGAATATCGTTGCTGCTAAGGTTTTGTCGGTGGTTATAAGCTGCTTCATCGGCCCAATCTTCAATTCCAAACCATTGAATGTCTTGTATATCTAAGGTTTTGGTGTTGATTTTTAGGTAGTGACCTGGTTCAAGCTGTTTGATTTGCTTGAAGGGAGAAATATGTCGTTGGGTTTCATACACCCCGTAATAGGCTTGAGCCAGGTAGTGCATGTTCAAATCGAACATCCCTAAATTGGTTGATAGTGCTTTTATTTCGGAAGCGAATAAAAATTGGGCGTTAATATCGGCATAGAACAGGGGTTTGATACCTATTCTATCGCGCACTAGGTAAACCGTATTTTCTTGTTGGTTCACGAAGGCGAAGGCGAACATACCTTTGAGTTTTGGCAACGTTTTCTCTATCCCCCAAAATTGGAGTGCTTGAAAGAGCACTTCGGTGTCGGATTGTGTGTGAAATTGTATTTGAAGTTCTTCTAATTCGGCCCTCAGTTGTTTCCAATTGTAAATTTCTCCGTTGTAAATGAGGGAAAAATGGTCTTGAATGAATGGTTGATTGGAACTGGTTGATAAATCGAGCAGGGAGAGTCGGTTATGCGCCAAACCAACATTTTCGTGTATATGGAAACCTTGTGCATCGGGACCGCGGTGCTGCATCAAATCGCTCATGGCTTTGAGCTGATTTTGATCAACGGGAGCGTTGTTTTTATTAATGATTCCGGCTATTCCGCACATATTAAGGGTTATTGGGTTAGTTGGATTAGAGGGGTTATTGGAGTTTTGATTTTTATAATTTTTATTGTTTTGGCATATTACAATAAAGATTTGAGAGTGTCACAAAAAAGGAAGAAGGTATGTAATATTTCGGTGACAAATCTATGTGAATTAAATTGATATTTCTGTAGATAAACTTCAACATACCATGATTTTGGTATAGAATTTTGGTGAATGAGGGTTTTTCTTAGTTGAAAGGGGGCTTATAGGTTGATAGGCTTATGGGATTATAGGCTTATTGGATTATAGGAAATAGAATTATAATATCTCTCTTTACAGTTTCCCAAATTTTTTTAATTATTCAAACGTTTATTTTTTTGTTTCACTATTATCAGCCCATAAGCCTATAATCCCGATAGCTATCAGCCCATAAACTCATAATCCTATAAGCCCATAAGCCCATAAACTACATTATCTTTGTAAAATGAAAATTCTTGTAACCGGAGGAGCTGGTTTTATTGGGTCTAATTTGGTGGAATCGCTGTTGAAGCGAGATGATGTTGAGTTGGTGAGGGTTTTAGACAATCTGGCAACTGGACATTTGAGCAACTTTGATACTTTTAAAGACAATCCGAAGTTTGAATTTTTAGAGGGTGATATCCGAAACATTGATGATTGTATGAAGGCCTGTGAGGGCATCGATGGGGTGAGTCATCAGGCGGCATTGGGGTCGGTGCCGAGGAGTATTGGTGACCCTATTACGTCGCACAACGTGAATGTAAATGGCTTTTTGAACATGCTGGAGGCGGTTCGTGCCAATGGCATCAAACGATTTGTATATGCTTCTAGTTCATCGGTTTACGGGGATTTGAATGAATCACCGAAGGTGGAATTGAGGGTAGGTAAGGTATTGAGTCCTTACGCGGCCACCAAAATGGCCAACGAATTGTATGCGGAGGCGTATGCCAAGAACTACGGATTGAGCATTGCGGGATTCAGGTATTTCAATGTATTTGGACCTAGGCAAGATCCGAATGGTCCGTATGCGGCGGTGATTCCGTTGTTTGTGAAGGCGGCGCTGACGAATGTCCCCCCCACAATTAATGGAGATGGCAGCATCACGAGGGATTTCACGCCGGTGGTGAATGTGGTGAATATAAACACTTTGGCGTTGTTTGGCAATTTGGAAGACGGGAAGCATTATGTTTTCAACGTGGCGTGTGGTGCAACCACAGATTTGCTGACAATTTGGAACATGGTGAAAGAAATTTCTGGAAGCACGGTAGATCCGATTTTTGGTCCTGTTAGAAAGGGCGATATTTTGTTTAGTTTGGCTGATGTGAGCAGGGCTAAGGAGGTGTTGGGGTATGAGCCTGTGGGGGATTTGATGGGGGCGCTTAAACAGATTATAGGATTATCCCGATAGTTATCGGGAAGATTAGAAGGATTAGACAGATAAACAATAAACTGTTTACACCTTCGGTGGTTGACGCCTGCGGCTGTTTATTGCTTCGCAAGTTTACGCCTGCGGCTGTTTATTGCTGCGCAAGTTGACGCTAACGCTGTTTAGGCTTCGCCGTTGAACTTAAACGTTAAACTTTCAATCCTAAATTTAAAGTAGTACTTTAAATAATACGGTAAAATTTAAAGTAGTACTTTAGAATTTGCAAGGTTAAATCATTATATTTGTATTTATTATGTATAAAAGAAAGCAAATATTTTCTGGTAGTGAAGGTGAGAGTTTGTTTTTTTGGGGAGCGCGACAAACGGGCAAGAGCACTTTGTTGAAATCGGTGTTTCAGGATGTGTTGTACATAGACTTATTGAAAACGGATTTGTCGTTTCGGTTCGAGAAAACGCCGAGTTTGTTGCGGGAGATTGTGTTGGCGAATTTGGGAAAATTGGTCATCATAGATGAGATCCAAAAAGTGCCATTGTTGTTGGATGAGGTGCATTGGTTAATTGAGCAGGAGGGAGTAAGGTTCATATTGAGTGGTTCAAGTTCCAGGAAAATTTTGCGATCTGGCGTGAATCTATTGGGGGGTCGGGCGTTGCGATATGAATTGTATCCTTTGGTATCGGCTGAAATTCCAGATTTTAATTTGCTTCGTGCGTTGAATCATGGATTGTTGCCACGACATTATATCAGTGAGAATCCCAAGAAATTATTGGAGGCCTATGTTGTAAATTATTTGCGCGATGAAATTGTGATGGAGGCAAAAATTAGAAATTCTGGTGCCTTTTATCGGTTTTTGGAGGCTGCCGCGTTCACCAATGGAGAGATTGTAAATTTTACCAATATTGCCACAGATTGTGGGGTGAGTTCAGTGACGGCGAAGGAGTATTTCCAAATTTTGGACGACACGCTTATTGGTCGGTTTTTACCGTCCTTCCAAAAGAAACAAAAGCGCAAAGTTGTGGCTGCGCCGAAGTTTTATTTTTTCGACATAGGAATTGTGAATCATTTGCTTAAGCGTGGGAAAATTGAGGCAGGAACTCCAAATTACGGAAATGCCTTAGAGCATTTGATTTATATGGAGTTGTATGCCTACAGCAAATATTCAGAACTTGATTTTCCTATAAGTTATTGGCGAACAACGAGTCAAAATGAAATAGATTTTGTTTTGGGGGATGGAAAAGTTGCGATAGAGGTAAAATCAACCACCCAAGTTCAATCGAAGCATCTTCAATCATTGAAGCTTTTTCAAAGTGAATTTTCTGATTGCCAAGGAATTGTGATTTCGAATGAACCATTCGAGCGTCGCGTCGGTAGTATCACCATTATGCCTGTAGAGATCTTTTTGAGCAAATTGTGGAATGGGGAGATTATAAACGATTAAACGATTAGATGGTTAGACAGATTAGAGGAGGTTTAAAGTTGAGGGTTTAATGTTTAAAGTTTCCGCAACCCTAAACGCTAAACTTTAAACTCTAAATTTCCTTTAATCACTCTAATCATTCTAACCTGTTTAACCCTATTTTAGTGAACGGCGTGTTTTTTTTGTGGGTTTTTGTGCTTTGTTGAAGTTTTGGAACGAAATTTGTGAGCAATTCTAATTAGAATGAATACTTTGTTGGAAACATGGGTGATGAAACTGCTTGGCAAACGTTATTTGCCGGTTTGGTTGATTCTCATTTTGGATTTGGCAATTGTAGCAGCTTCTTATCTTTTTGCCCTTTTATTGCTTACGAATTTTTCATTTTACAAAATTTATTCGCCGCAGCGGTTACAGGCTTGGTTGTTGTTAGAATTGTGTTATGGATTTTCTTTTATCCTTTTTAGTAGCTATCAGAGTGCTTTCCGACATACGGGTGTAAGAGATTTAACGCGTTTGATTTTGGCTTCTATTATGGCGCAAGCGCTAGCATTTTCTATTACGAGGGTGGCTGGTTTTTACGGTGTTTTCGACATCAACAATTTGAACGTTGCCTTCCTGATTTTGCAAGGATTTTCGTTCATCATGGGCGTACTTGGTTTGCGTTTGTTTGTGAAGTTGATGTACAGCAAATATGTGTTGCATTCTACTTCTAAGAAACTCGTTGGTTTATTGATTTATGGTGCGGGCACTACGGGGGTTACTGTGCGCAATGCGGTGAAGCAAGACAGAAATTCTGGATTGGAAGTGGTGGGTTTCATCGACGATAATCCGAAGTTGGTGGGTAAACGCATCGACGGTATAAAAATTTACTCTTTTGAAGAGGCTTTCTCAATGAATTTCTTGAGGAAGAATAAGGTGCATGAGGTAATTTGGTCGGTTCAAACCGAGGCGGGAACGTCGTTCCACAGGGTGGGAGATGCTTGTTTGGGTTACAATTTAACGTTCCACAAGGTGCCGAATGTGAAAGATTGGATAGGTGGTTCATTGAGTCGCAACCAGTTGAAGCGTGTAAAAATTGAAGATTTGTTGAACCGTACAGCGATCAACCTTGAGAATCCACAATTGCGTGATTTTATTGAGGGACGTCGGGTGTTGGTCACTGGAGCGGCCGGTAGCATTGGTAGCGAGCTTTGCAGGCAGATACTGTACTATTGTCCCTCAAAATTAATCGTGTTCGACAATGCAGAAACGCCGATGAATGATTTCTTGTTGGAGTTGCAGAAGCATCCGAAGAACGAGGGCAACGTAGTGGGAGTAATTGGCGATGTAACGAGGGAAAACCGAGTGGAGGAAGTGTTTAGCATGTACCAACCGGAGTTGGTGTTCCACGCTGCTGCATACAAGCATGTGCCGATGATGGAAATCAATGCCAAAGAGGCGGTGAGGGTGAATGTTGAGGGAACTAGGCTGGTTGCTGAAATGTCTGTAAAAACTGGGGTTTCCAAGTTTGTAATGATCTCGACGGACAAGGCGGTAAATCCGACAAATGTTATGGGGGCAACGAAGCGAGCTGCTGAGATTTTGGTGCAGAACATGTCGGGGAAATCGAAAACGGAGTTTATCACCACGAGGTTTGGCAATGTATTGGGGTCGAACGGTAGTGTGATTCCATTGTTCAGGAAGCAGATTGAGAACCGTGAGAATGTAACGGTAACGCACAAAGACATCATGAGGTATTTCATGACCATTCCGGAGGCTTGTCAGCTTGTATTTCAGGCGGCAACGATGGGTCATGGTGGTGAGATTTTCGTGTTCGACATGGGAGAGCCGGTGAAGATTTACGATTTGGCTGTGAAGATGATCAAGCTGAGTGGGTTGATGTTGGACCGTGACATTAAGATTGTAGAGACGGGATTACGTCCTGGCGAGAAGTTATATGAAGAATTGTTGAGCAATGCGGAGAACACGTTGCCAACGCATCACCCGAAGATATTAATTGCGAAAGTGAGGCAATATGAGGATGCTGAGATTTTGCCTGTATTCGGCAAGTTGGGGTATGCTGCCTTGAATGGCGCCACAGACCGCGATTTGGTGGTATTGTTAAAGGGGTTGATTCCGGAGTATAAGAGTCAGAATTCGGTATATCAGCAATTAGATTCTTGAGGGTTTACTGCGCCTTCGGTGGTTTACACTGCGTGGTTTACGCCTGCGGCGAGGTTTACACTTCGTGGTTTACGCCTGCGCGGTTTATTGCTTCGCAAGTTGGCGCTTCGCTGTTGAATTATAATTCGGCGGGGAATTTAAACTTTATACTTTGTATCCTATAATCCCGATAGCTATCGGCACATAAACCTATAAACCTATAAACCTATAAACCTATAATCCTATAATCCTATAATCCTATAAGCCTATAATCCTATAAGCCTATAAGCCTATAAGCCTATAATCAATGAAATTCGCTGAGATATGTTTTTGAGTTCTGAATAGAATTCGTTGGTAATAAATTGAAGCATTTCTTGAAGTTGATTGGGAAGATAATCGTGTGAAATTTTGTTTCTGATGAGCCTCATATCGAACCAGATGTCTTGATTTGTGATGATTTGAAGTTTTTCACAATTTGACATTAGATCTCCAAACGATTCGGCTATATGTAAACTTTGAAGATTGTCGATGGTTTTAAATAATTGAATTGCCGTTTCATATACTCTAACAAATCTGCTGGTTAGTGCATCAAAAATTTCAATTTCAATGGGTGAATATGTTTTAGAAGCATCGTAAACAGGACATTTGGTTACGATATTTTCAAAAAGTTCAAAGGTTTTAAATAATTTTTCTTTGTTGATTTCGAGTAATTCTTGTTTCATAAAAACAGTCTTTGTTTTTCGATAAAGTTAAAGAATATTTTTTGCTCCTTCGACATTTTATCTTCTGTTGGAAGTATTTGTATGTCGATTCTTTCATCAACAATTTGTTGGTACGAACGGGTTAATTTGAGTTGGGTTTTTAGATTTGCATTTTCATTATTAGGACAAATCAAGAGAATATCTACATCCCCACCTTTCCTATTGAGATCAACTTTAGATCCAAATAAATATAACTCACCATCGATATCTTTAAATATCTGTTTGAGTGCATTTATTTGATATTCTTTGAGTCGGTTCATGGATGGTTATTCAAAAATAGGAAATTTTTTTAGAAAGATTAAACCATTAATTAGGTTAGAAAGGTTAAACAGATTAGAATGATTAAACAGAACAACTTTTAACATTAAATTTAAAGTTGAGTGTTTAAATTTTTGTAACCCTAAACTCTAAACTTTCAACTCTAAATTAAAGGTTTACACTTCGTGGTTTATTGCTTCGCAAGTTTACGCTTCGCTGTTGACGCTTCGCTGTTTAACAACAACTTTAAACCCTAAACTTTAAACTCTAAATTAAAGGTTGACGCCTACGGCTGTTGACACTTCGTGGTTTATTGCTTCGCAAGTTTACGCTTCGCTGTTTAACAACAACTTTAAACCCTAAACTTTAAACTCTAAATAAAAAGGGTCATAGAAATTTCTACGACCCTTTTTTGTTTTTGGTTATTTTATTAGTTCTAGTCTAAAATCCTATAATCCTATAATCCTATAAGCCTATAATCCTATAATCCTATAAACCAACTTATCTTAAATCCAATTCATTGATGATGTTGGTGGCGCCACCAAGTTTTTCAACGATGAAGAGGGTATAGCGGATGTCTACGCTGATTGTGCGTTGCACAGACGGCATGAAGCCGAAGTCTGAGGCAATTGCTTCCCAGTTACCGTCGAAGGCAGTACCAATTAATTCGCCGTTGCCGTTGATTACCGGAGAACCGGAGTTACCGCCGGTGATGTCGTTGTTGCTCAAGAAGCAGGTATGAAGTTCACCATCGGTATCGGCATAGCGACCGAAGTCTTTTTTGCGGATAAGGTTGATGAGGGCTTCAGGTGCATCGAATTCGAAATCTCCGGGGATGAACTTTTCAGCAATACCTTTAGCGGTGGTGAAGTAGTTGTAGTTCACGGCATCGCGGGCTTTGTAGCTTTCGATGATACCGTAGCTCAAACGCATGGTACCGTTAGCATCTGGAGCGAAAACTTTGTCTTTTTCCATTTCAAACTGAGCGGCCATATAAAGGCGGTTAGCACGGTTTAATTTGTCGTTAATTTCACCCAAAACTGGTTTCAAGGTTACGGTGATAATATCGAGGTAACCAGCAGTGATGGCGTAAAGAGGGTCTTTTTCGAGGGACTTAGCTTTAGGGTTTGCCAAGAATTTTTTCAATTTCACAGTATCGGTGAACATTGTATTTTGGTATACATCGTTCGCCATTTCTGTGAAGTTGCGTTTGTGTTTTTGAGCCAATTTGGTCAAAGCAGCAGGTAAGTAGGTAGGGTCGAGGTCTTCGATGATGTGTTTAAACACAACGGCCAATACTTGTTTTTCGATGTTCACATTATACTCGTGGTACATTTCAGACACACCGGCAAGCATAGCATTTGCTACAGTTTTACCTTTCGAAGCGTCGGCGTCCTTCAAAGCCATTGAAAGTCCTTTCATAGACATTGCAACAGACATTGGTACGCTGTTAGAGATACCATCTTGTAGGTAAACGGAGTAAAGTCCTACTTTATTAAGACCAGCATAAGCTTCATCATACAAGCCAGTTACGTCGCCATAAACGTCTTGTTTGTTGTTGGCGCGCACCCATTGTTCGAAGGCCATTTCGGCACTTTTACGTTTTTGGTAGAATTCAGGTTTAGACAATTCTTTAGCTTCACCATTGAATTTGTTCCAATAGTTACCTAAACCGGCCAATTTAGAGGAGTACATAAGACGAACGTCTTTATCGGCTTTCATGTATTGCTCGTAAACATCCATGATATCGCGGCGAAGTTGAACACGCATTGGGCGTTCTTTTCCAGCGAGGTAGCGGATACCTTCAGAGTATGTATAACGGGTTGTTCTACCAGGATAACCCATGGTCATGGCGAAATCACCTTCTTTCACGCCTTTAAGGGAGATAGGGAAGTGGTGATTTGGTTTATAAGGGGCATTGTTTGCGTTGAAATCTGCAGGTTTGTTGGTACCGTTGGCGTAGATACGGAACATAGAGAAGTCGCAAGTATGTCGAGGCCATCTCCAGTTGTCGGTTTCGCCACCGAATTTACCCACATTTTCAGGCGGGGTACCTACTAGGCGGATATCGCGGAACACTTCGTAGTACATGGCAAGGTATTGGTTGCCATTGTAGAAAGAGGTGATTTCGATTACGTAGTTTGCTGCATCTTCGCCAAGTGCTTTAAGAAGGTTACCTTTAACAACGTTTAGTTGAGCGCCAATTTTCGCGGTGCGATCAGCTTCAGGAGCGTTGATGGCAACACCGTTAAAAACTTGAGCGGTTACATCTTCAATTTTACGAAGAAGTCCGATGTTGAAACCAGCGCGGCGTTCTTCTTGCATAGATTTAGCCCAGAAGCCGTTGGCGAGGATATTGTCTTGCGGGGTTGCAATTTCTTGAATTGCGTCGTAACCACAGTGGTGGTTGGTAAGGAAAAGTCCTTTCGAGGAAATGATTTCACCTGAGCAGAACATTCTACCTTGTTTCGACATTAGACGAACAACTGCATCTTTAGCAGAAGATTTGTTGATGGAATAGATATCTTCTGCAGATAGTTTCATTCCACGGGCCTGCATTTTGTCTTGAATTTTGCTAAGCAAGTTCAAGGGCCACATTCCTTCATCGGCGCGCAACGATAGGATGCTCGAAGCTGCCAAGAGTAAACTTAGAATTCTGTGTTTCATAAAAAAGCAAAAATAACTAAAAAAATTGGATTATGGGATTATAGGCTTATAGGATTATAGGCTTATAGGCTTATAGGATTATAGGATTATAGGATGCAAAGTATAAAGTTCAAATTCCCCGCCGAATTATAATTCAACAGCGAAGCGTCAACAGCGTAGCGTCAACCGCCGCAGGCATAAACCACGAAGTGTAAACCGCCGCAGGCGTAAACCACGAAGTGTCAACCGCCGCAAGGCGTAAACCACGAAGTGTAAACCGCCGCAGGCGTAAACCACGAAGTGTAAACCGCCGCAGGCGTAAATCACGAAGTGTAAACCGCCGTAGGCGTAAACCACGAAGTGTAAACCGCCGCAAGGCATAAACCACGAAGTGTCAACCGCCGCAAGGCGTAAACCACGTAGCGTCAACCGCCGCAGGCGTAAACCACGAAGTGTCAACCGCCGCAAGGCGTAAACCACGAAGTGTCAACCGCCGCAGGCGTAAATCACGAAGTGTAAACCGCCGCAAGGCGTAAACCACGAAGTGTAAACCGCCGCAGGCGTAAACCACGAAGTGTAAACCTTCATAAACTTTATACAATGATCTTCTGGCTCAAATTTTTACAATATTTGTGCATTTTTTGGTTATTTTGAGCTATATTTGGTATAAAATTGAGCTTTAATGATGAAATTGCAGAAATCTGAAATCAAAAATCAAGTATTGGAATATGTTGGGCGGAAGTCTGGTGTGTCGTCAATGGAAATATTCGAGGGGATTGATTTGGGTATAAGTTATGCAACAACGAAGCGCATATTGCATTCACTTGCTGAAGAGAAGGTCATTTATATATCAGGGAGGGGGAAGGGCACAAAATATCATTTGGATAAGGATTTCAAATTGGTATCTCCGGTTGATATGGGTTTATATTTTTTAAAAGAAGCTGACGAAAGGGAGATTATTCCGACTTTTCATTTTGCACTTTTAGATAAAATTAAAGCATGTTCGTCTATTTTTTCAGATGCTGAGATTATAAAACTGAAGAATTTGCAGAACGAACATAGACAGAGAGTTGAGAAATTGTCGGACTGGGATTATCGGAATGAGATGGAGCGTTTAGCGATTGATTTGAGTTGGAAATCAAGTCAAATCGAAGGCAATACCTATTCACTTTTGGAAACGGAAAGATTGTTAAAAGAGAAGACAACGGCTGAGGGTAAAACCAAAGATGAGGCTGTTATGTTGTTGAATCATAAGGAGGCAATTGATTTTATTTTCAATTTCCCGGACTATTTGAATCCACTTACAGTAAAGGCCATTGAAGACATTCATGCATTGTTGATCAAAGAGTTGGGGGTGCCAAAAAACATTCGGAATCATCGGATTGGCATAACGGGAACGAATTATTATCCTCTGGACAATGATTTTCAGATAAGAGAGGCACTTTTAAAAATGTGTGATGTTATTGAGGGACGCAAAAACGTTTGGGAGAAAGCGATGTTGTTGCTGTTGATTTTATCTTACATACAGCCTTTTTCGGACGGCAATAAGCGGACATCCAGAATTTTGAGCAATGCAATACTGATGAGGGAAAGAGTTTGTCCAATGTCGTTCAGAACTGTAGATTCCATTGAATACAAAAAGGCGATGTTGGTATTTTATGAGCAGAACAATTTGTGGGCTTTCAAGCAAATTTTCATCGATCAATTTGAGTTTGCTGTGAAGAGGTATTTTTAATTAGGTTAAACAGGTTAGACGGGTTAGAGGATTAGAAAGAGTGCACAATTATTAAGATTGGCGGAAGATATACTAATCTTACTAATCGTACTAATCATCTAATCGTTTAGGATTTAAAGTTGTTAAACAGCGGAGCGTCAACCTTTAAATTTAGAGTTCAAGGTTTAGGGTTTAGAGTTGTCAAACAGCGAAGCGTCAACCGCCGCAGGCGTCAACCACGAAGTGTAAACCGCCGCAAGGCGTAAATCACGAAGTGTAAACTGCCGTAGGCGTAAACCACGAAGTGTAAACTGCCGCAGGCGTAAACCACTAAGTGTAAACTACTGAAAATTCAATTTTGAAATCTCTGTACCCACAGATTTAATTCCGTCGAGTATTTTGAGTTTTTGTCGTTTTGAAGGATTTTTTTTACCATTGACATATTGCGACAGAAGGGTTGGATTCATGCCAATTCGTTTGGCTAAATAACGGGCATTGATTAGTTTGTAGAATTCGAAAAACTCATGTAAATCAACATTTAATTGGATATTTTTTTCATCAACGAATGCTGATTTATCGGAAAGGAGTAAATTGATAGATTCAATAATATTGAATTTTAATTGCTCTAAAGTGTCACCAGTTGTGTAAACCTTTTCATTTGGTAAAACTTCGCAGTATGCCGAGTAACCGGTTTGGGTTATTTCAACATTTACATTGATTGTTTGATTGAATCTTTTCATTTTAATGTTTTTTTATTCCGGCTTGTTTTAAAATCGACTTCTCTAAACCTTTTCCAAGTTCTTTACTTCCATGATTTGGAAAAATGATGATTCCAACTATTTCACTGTGAATCAATTTCAAGTGTGATCCTTTTTGAGAAACAACTTGCCATCCATTTGTTTTTAACAATTTTAAAACCTCTGAGCACTTCATACAAAAGTAAACTATAATTGACATTGTTTATAAATAATTTGTAAAATTAATTGCTGTTTTATCTCTTATTCGTGTCTTAAACGGGTGGATACGATTTAAACGGATTAGAAAGATTAGAGTGATTAGAAAGATTACAGGAAAAATCTACTAATCTCCCGAATCGTTTAGAGTTGAGGGTTTAAAGTTGTTAAACAGCGGAGGGTCAACCTTTAAGTTTAGAGTTGAAAGTTTAGGGTTTAAAGTTGTTAAACAGCGGAGGGTCAACCTTTAAGTTTAGAGTTGAAAGTTTAGGGTTTAAAGTTGTTAAACAGCGGAGCGTCAACCTTTAAATTTAGAGTTGAAGGTTTAGGGTTTAGAGTTGTCAAACAGCGAAGTGTAAACCGCCGCAGGCGTCAACCACGAAGTGTAAACCGCCGCAGGCGTCAACCACGAAGTGTAAACCGCCGCAGGCGTAAACCACGAAGTGTAAACACTCACAAACTTTTATAAACCTTTTTAAACTTTAAACTTTAAATTTGCTTCATGAAACTTACGTTAATTGCTGGGGCTAGGCCGAATTTTATGAAGATTGCTCCGATCATTGAGGCAATTGAAAATGCAAAATTGGTTGGTGCGAACATCGATTATCGTTTGGTGCATACTGGTCAGCATTACGACAAGGCCATGTCGGGCAGTTTTTTTGAGCAGTTGGGAATTCCGGAACCGCATGTGAATTTGGAATGTGGCGGCGGAACGCAGGCTGAGCAAACTGCTGCTATCATGGTGGCTTTTGAAAAGGAATTGGTTTCCAACCCTGCGGATATGGTTTTGGTGGTAGGCGATGTAACCAGCACCATGGCTTGTGCCATTGTGGCGAAGAAGTTGCATACAAAGGTGGCGCACGTGGAAGGTGGTATCAGAAGTTGGGACATTGAAATGCCGGAGGAGGTGAATCGTTTGGTGACGGATAGTATCACCGATGTATTTTTCACAACTTCGGAAACAGCCAATACGAATTTGCGAAATGCGGGTTTTTCCGAAGATAAAATCAAGTTTGTTGGAAATACAATGATTGATACCTTGTTGAAAAACCGTAAGAATTTTGTGGCTCCCGAGTTTTTTCATTCTGAGGGACTTCAACCGAAGGAATATTATGTAATGACGTTGCACAGACCATCGAATGTGGATCATAAAGAGCAACTTACACAGATTTTTGAAGTGATAGCAACTACATTGTCGGGCAACAAAGTGATTTTCCCGGTTCATCCGAGAACCAGAAAAAACATGGAATTGTATGGTATTCAGCCGAATAATGTAATCATGGTAGATCCATTGTCATACTTTGAATTTAATTATTTGGTGGAAAATGCGAAGGGTGTAATTACTGATTCTGGTGGTATTACTGAGGAAACAACGGTGATGGGAGTACCATGTATTACGATGAGAAACAGCACTGAGCGTCCAGAAACTTGCGAAATTGGAACCAATGAATTGGTGGGAACCAAGCCTGAGGATTTGAAAGAAGCATTAATCAAATTACAATCGGGCAATTGGAAAGCGGGTTCAATTCCACCATTGTGGGATGGGAATACCGCAAAAAGAATCGTTGAAATCCTTACGGAAATTTAAGGTTGGGGGTTTATGTCCTGATAGCTTATGGGATTATAGGCTTATAGGCTTATAGGCTTATAGGCTTATAGGATTATAGGATTATAGGATTATGGGATACATAGTATAAAGTTTGATTTCCCCGCTGAGTTAACAATTCAACAGCGTAGCGTCAACCGCCGCAGGCTCCACTAATCTTTCTAATCACTCTAATCTTTCTAATCGTTTAAAATGGCAATTTGAAGTTTTGCATCAAGACCGAGTTCAATAATTTTTTGGAGGGTTGAAATTTTTATTTCTTTTACATCGTTCTCAACTTTAGATATGTAGTGTCTATCCATACCGCATTTTTTGGCGAGTTTTTCTTGGGTGAGTCCACGTGCAATCCTTGCCTCTTTTAATGTTTGTCCCAATTTAAACGTTTCATATCCTTCTTCAAATTCTGATCTTTCGATGCTTCCTAATTCACCGATTTGGGTGTCAATTATTTGATCGAGCGATTTTAAATTCTTGTTCATATTCTTTTTTAATTTTGGAGGCTTTTGATAGTTCTTTTTTAGGCGTTTTTTGGGTTTTTTTCTGAAAACAATTTCCAATTACAATGCAGTTATTCTCTATAAAGAAGCAGAATATTCTATATTGATTATTTCCAAATTGAATTCTTATTTCGTAGATACTGTCGGTATTTTTTAAGTGTTTGAAATAGTCTTTATGAATTTTGGGTTCGTTTTCAATCAACTTTAATGTCCACAGAATTTTCTTTTTAACTGGTTCACTTTGAATTGATATGAAATCTTGAAAGTAATTTTTATAAAAAAGAAATTTTCTAGGAGTAAAATTGTTTTTCACAGCAAATATAGACCTTGTTGTCTTAAAAGACAACATCCATTTTTTAATTTTACAAATGTCACTTATCAGTAGACTTAATATTCGTGTCTTAAACGTTTAGATACGTGTAATTTAAAGTTGAAAGTTTAGGGTTTAAAGTTGTTGATAAACAGCGAAGCGTCAACCTTTTAGTTGAAAGTTGAAAGTTTAGGGTTCAAAGTTGTTGATAAACAGCGAAGCGTCAACAGCGTAGCGTCAACCGCCGGAGGCGTAAACCACGCAGTGTAAACCGCCGGAGGCGTAAACCACGAAGTGTAAACCCTCATAAACTTTTATAAACTTTCAACTTTAAACTTTAAATTTGCTTCATGAGAATTTCAATCAACTGGTTAAAAGATATTTTACCAACCTCTGTAAGTGCGCAGGAAATCGCTGATCGATTGTCTGTTAGTGGGTTAGAAGTAGAACATTTGGAGGAATGGCAGAGTTTAAAAGGTGGATTGAAAGGATTTGTGATTGGGGAAGTTTTGACTTGTGAGCAACATCCCAATGCCGATAAATTAAAATTAACCACCATAAATGTAGGATCAGGAGATGCTTTGAACATTGTTTGTGGTGCACCGAATGTTGCTGCAGGACAAAAAGTTGTGGTTGCAACAGTGGGTACAGAAATTCATATCAAGGGAAAAGAATCTTTCGTTATCACCAAATCAAAAATTAGGGGTGAAGTTTCTGAGGGAATGTTGTGTGCTGAAGATGAAATGGGCATGGGAACCAACCACGATGGAATTTTGGTGCTTCCGAATAATGCGGTTGTTGGTACAACGGCGGCCGATTATTTCGGTGTAGAAAACGATACAGTGATTGAAATTGGATTAACAGCCAACCGAGGTGATGCCGCTTCGCATTTGGGTGTTGCCAGAGATTTGGCCGCATTGCTGGGAGTCAATGTCCCTCAAAAAGACATACCTCAATTGCCAGCAACAGGCTTGTCGCATAGAATTAAAGTTGAAGATGCCAATTTGTGTGAGCGATATTTGGGAATCCGAGTGGAAGGCGTGAAAATTGGTCCTTCACCTGAATGGCTTCAGAACCGATTGAAAGCCATTGATATAGACCCTAAAAACAATGTGGTAGACGCCACAAATTATATTTTGCATTCTGTTGGTCAGCCGGTTCATGCATTTGATGGAGATCAATTGAAGGGTGATATTTCTGTTCGTTTGGCGAAGGAAAACGAGAAAATTTTGTTGTTGGATGGCAGTGATAAAGTGTTGAATGTGAACGATATAGTGATTTCAGATGCACAAGGTGCTGTGGCACTGGCAGGCGTGATGGGTGGCAAAGATTCGGCTGTTTCAGAAAATACCACGAATTTGTTTTTAGAAATTGCCCATTTTCACCCTGGTTTGGTGAGAAAAACGGCGAAAAGACACGTGATCAATACAGATGCGTCGTTTAGATTTGAGCGTGGCATTGACAAGGCAAATATTGACCTTTATGGTCGCGCATTGGCGGATTTGATTGTTCAAATTGCCGGTGGCAAAGTTGTGGGTTCAAGCGATGTTTATACAAAGCCTTATGAATTGAAAAACATTCATTTGGATCTCCAAAAATTGAATGATTTTAGTGGCATCAATGTCCCTCAAAATGAAACTGAATCTATTTTGAACAACCTTGGTTTTAAATTAACAAAGGTTGAGGGTGGATTTGCTGTTGAGGTTCCGTCGTGGAGAAATGATGTGACGGAAGTGGTTGATTTATATGAGGAAGTGATGCGAATTTATGGTTTCGACAAGATTCCAATGAGCGGCAAAATGCAGGTGTCGTTGGGGACTTTCGAGGGAATGCGACGTCGCAAAACAGAGAATAAATTGAGACAATATTTGGTGTCGCAAGGAATTTTCGAAGCTTCTACAAATAGTTTAACATCAAGCAGTTGGTGGGATGAAAGCGAAGCTTTGGTACATTTGAGCAATCCATTGAGCCAAGATATGGGCGTGATGCGCAAGAGTTTGATACCGGGGCTATTGAATTCTGTGGCGTTTAACAAGAACCGTCAAGCCGACAAAGTGGCGTTGTTTGAAATTGGTAGAACCTACGAAAAATCGGAAAATGGCTTCAAGGAAAATGCGGTTTTGAGCATGGTTTTTTGGGGAAAGAATACCGTTGAGAGCTGGGAATCTGCGCAGAGAAATGTTGATTTTTACGATGTAAAACGTGTGATTACGGGTTTGTTGCAAAGTATCGATAGTGGCATGAATTTGGATGATGTTCAGGTGGATGTGGTGAAAGGTGCTTGGATGAAAAAAGCAGATTTGAGTGGTTCTGTTTTTTCGGTAGAAATTCCTTTGAAAAAATTGATGAAAGCTGGCCGCAAAGCGGTAAAATATATTGCGCCACCGAAGTTCCATACCATGAGAAGAGATTTGAGTCTTGTTGTGGATAAAGGTGTGACATTTAATGAGTTGCAGAAGATTATCAAGGGTCAAAAGATACATTTTTTAACAGAAACGAAGGTGTTTTCGGTGTATGAAGGCAAACCGTTAGAAGATGGTAAAAAGGCTGTGGCATTGTCGTTTCATTTGAACAAAGCGGATGCAACTTTGACCGATAAAGAGGCGGATGGTGCGATGCAAAAATTGATGACAGCGTTTGAGCAATCTGGTGCTGTAATTCGTCGTTAATTTCTGATTATGAGCTTGATAGCCACTGTTGATATTGGAAATACCCGAACCAAAGTGGTGATATTGAATGCGGCTGGCGTGATTGTGTCGGCGCATATAGATCCAAATTTGAAGGAATTGTTTTCGAAATTGGAAATCAAAAAGTGCATTTATTCGTCGGTTAGGAACCATGAAAATGGGGGTGTTAATGAGGGACAAATGGCTGTATTACAAGAAATTTGCGCGGTAGAATTTGGGCCTGAGCTTTGTGGTTCTTTGAGCATTGGTGTGCAGCGTGTTGAGACATTGGGCAGAGACAGGCTAGCTGGGGTTATGGGGGCTAAATTTTTGCGTTTTGCTGAAAATTGTTTGGTGATAGATGCGGGCACTTGCTTGACTTATGATTATTTGCATGAAGATGGCTTTTATGGCGGTGGTGCCATTACGTTAGGAATGGAAATGCGTTATAGGGCATTGAATGAATTTACTCAGAAATTACCGAGGTTGTCTGGTGTCGAAGATTTGGCGGAAATCATGATTTCCGAGGATGTTGGAGACTGGACGAATGCGGCGATTCACTCTGGGGTGATGGGGGGAATTTTCGATGAACTGGGGGCTAGAATAGACCGATTTAGGTCGAAATTTGCGAATTCTGCAATTATTTTAACGGGTGGGGACGCTCAGTTTTTGGTGAAACACATTAAAAACGAGATATTTGTAGAACCTCATTTGGTACATTACGGATTATATTATGCACTTCACTCAGTATAAAAGGTTTCTTGGAGTTTGTTTTTTGGGATTGGTATCTCAGTTTGTTCAAGCTCAAGGGAGCGGTCAAAACGGCACTAGGTCGCCATTTAGTAACTTCGGCTTGGGTGAATGGACGCAAAGCAATTTCATGGAATCGAATACCGCCATGCACACGCATTCTGGGTATTATTCCTATAGTTTATATAATCCGGCAACTGTTGGAAGTATTCGTTATACTACTTTAAATTTCAGTGGTTATTACAAAGAGGGAATTGTAAAGTCAGGTAGTGCGGGTCAATCTTTTACTGGAGGCGGTTTGAATTACTTGAGTTTGGCATTTCCAATTTGGAAACATTTGAGCAAAAAAGTGGTGGGTTATGATAGTGCTAAGAAGACAAAGTTGTTCAAATATATTCCTTGGGGAGCGGCATCGTCTTTGGTGATGCGTCCTTTAACAACGGTAGGATACAATTATTACATCGACAATGCGTCGCCAATTCCCAATAGAACTGCACATACTGGTTCTGGTGGGGTGAATGTATTGCAGTGGAATACAGGTTTTAGATTGACGAACCAGGTTCAATTGGGTTATGGATTGGGCTATGTGTTTGGTACGTTGAAAGACAATACGTTGTTCAGTATCATTGATAGTTTGGATTTGGGATTGGTTGAGGATGCGCAATCTGTGGTTGTGAGGGGTGTTCAACATCAATTTGGATTTGTGAGCAATTTCAAAATCGACAGCACGTATCACAAGTTTGGTGGTTCTTATGAAATGTATTCTGGCATGACTGGTTCGGAGAGAAGATTGACGCGCAGCTTGAATTATTATGCTGGATATACTTCGGTTCGAGACACAGTTTTGAATGAAGAGAGAGATGCTCAAACGTTCAGTATGCCAACGGCTTACGGGTTGGGTTATAGTTTTCAATATAGGAGGGCATTTAGCATCAGTTTGGATTACCGCAAGCAAATTTGGGGTGCAAATCCATTTTTTGATACCAAGGGTAAATACACTGATAGAACAGATATGGGTGTGAGTTTGGTGATCAATCCGAATGATGAAAAAGCGGCTTCTGAACGAAAAATGAAGATTCCTGTGAGATTGGGTTATATGATGTCGAATACTCAGCAAATTTTTAATTCTGGGGGAAGTGATCATCAGATTCAGGAGAGCCGCATTACTTTTGGTTTTGGGTTGCCTTTGACACAGCGTTATTACGACAATTCGGTGATCACGAACATGGTGAATTTCAATGTGCAATATTTGCGCCGTGGCGTACCGGGAACGAATTTACCGAGTGAGCAATATTTGGTTTTTGGAATTGGCTTACAACTGGGTGATATTTGGTTTGCGAAGCGCAAATACGATTAAGCGATGGCATTATTTAGGGTCTTTATTTTTCTTTTTTTTGTGGGACTTTTGGGCTGTACAGAGCTTGAAACGTCTGCATATAGGAACAAGAAGCGGGATTCTATTGTAACGAAGGAATATGCTGAGAAGGTGAGCATTGATTACACTGATTCTGGAAAAATCCGTGCTAGGGTATTTAGTCCGCTTTTGGTGGCGGTAAAGCAGGTTCAACGTCCTTACATGGAAATGAACAAAGGATTAAAAGTAGATTTTTACGAGGCAAATGGGGACATACAGAGTTATTTAACGGCGGAGTATGGCATCAGTTATCCGAATGAGAAGCGAGTAATAGTGCGGAGGGATGTTGAGATTTTGAATGTAAAGGGTGAGCGGTTAAATACTGAGGAATTGATTTGGGATCAGGCGAGAGGAAAGATTTATACGCAGAAGAATGTAACGATCACCACGAAAGACCAGATTATAATGGGTGTTGGGTTGGAGAGTAACCAGTCGTTCAGCGACTGGGAGATATTGAATGTAACAGGATCACTAAACGTACCACATGATAAAATACCACATCCTCGCTCTGTTGTGCCTGGTCGCGGCAGGTATTAGTTTGATAGAACTAATGTATATTTTGCAGACTCAACCTATGTACCACAAGGATGGTAGGTTTTGGGTGATGTTATTTGTTTTTGTTTTCAGTTTGGTGGTTTATTTTCGTGTGAAGGGACTGAGGAAGGTAGCGATGCGGGAGTCTGAGCAGAAGCATTTGAGCGATGCGTCGAAGAAGAAATCTGGCAAAAAATCTTAGAATTTTAATAGGTTTGGTTGTGGAACGTTAATGGTTTGCACCAAATTGACGCGATAATCACATTTTTAAAAAGATGATTATCAATTATTTGAGAAATTTTAATCGAAATTTCACACTTTTTCCACATATTTATTCACATTTTTACCGACTAGTTGGTATATTTGCCAAATATGATAAAGAATACTACACGCGAAAAAATTCTAAAGCGCTGTTTCGAGGCGATGGAGGTGGTAGGATTTGAGGCATTGAGGGCTGACAAAGAGGTGTTGAATTTGAACATTTCTAAGGGTGCATTATACCATTATTTTCCAACGAAGTTAGACATTGGATATGCGATGGTAGATGAGATTATCAAACCGATGTACGAGCAGAAATGGTCGGGGTTATTAGATCGGAGTGAGGGAATAGCGGGTATGATTTATCAGATTATTGAATCGGAAAAAACGCAGGCCACTGAAAAGAAAATTTTGCGTGGAGATGTATTGTATAATTTGATGTTGGAGATGAGCGGAGTTGATTTAAAGTTCCGTCAGAAGTTGGAGGAGGTATTGGAGATGCAGGTAAAGATATTGCAAAGGGCGTTGTTAACGGGCAAGAACTCTAACGAAATCAAACCTGGGGTAGATTCTCGTTCAATGGCATATTTGCTCATTGGCCAGTTGCATGGATGTTATGCGATTGCAAAAACGCGTGCTTCAAAGGATGTATTTGTTTCGATGGTAAATGGATTGCAGAAGCAGTTGATAGAGGTGCTATATGTGAATGATCCATCGAAGGTGTTGGTTTATAGTGGCTCTTAAACAGATTAGACAGATTAGAGAGATTAGACAGATTAGAAGAATCGGAACATCCTAATCCTTTTAATCCGTCTAACCCTGCATAATCTTTTATAAGGCGATAGCCTTATAAATCAAGCATTTTCTTTTTCATTTTATAATCTTGTACCAAGAATTTATTGCGGGCTCCTTGTCCGGTTTGGCTTAGCAATGTTCCATTTTCTTTGCAAGTTTTGAGCCAATGTTCGGTGGAGCAAACCCACTGGGAGCAATCGCTTACAACTACACCGCTCATTTGCGAGCAAACCACGGCAGTTTTGTCTTTCACGGTGTGAAAGATCATGCTGTTATCGGAATTGATCATGGGGGTAAAGTATAATTTGTATTTGGCACCTTTAAAATTTGGGATAAAAGGATTGAGTTTGGCACCCACTTCTGCTTGGTTGTGAATGAGTTCAATGAGTTGATCGTACTCATGGAGTACACGTTTGCAAGTTTCTGTATTTTCAAACATCCCACATTCTTTATAATGATGAATTTGGTAGAGGGTAGAATATAAGGTTTCATAGCTCCATATTTCGTGGGATGCCACTTTGAGATATTTTTCTGCCAATTTGATGTGTGGACTTTCGAGTTTTGGGTCGAAGTTAAAGGCTCCAGTATTGTATTTGGGGTTTTTGATAAATTCTCTGTTCCAGATATAGGTTTTGAATGCGGCCAAGGCGGGGAACCACATATAATAGAAAAATGGAATTTCCTTGGCGCCATAGGTAATTTGAGAATGTGGGAAGTGTATACAACGGTCGAGTTTAGATTCTAATTCTTTATAAAAGTCGGTGGATGTATAATTTTCAAAATTGAGTGGTTTGTATTCACCGCTGAGTAAATTTGGATTGGTTTGAGCAAGTTTATTGAGATCTATGTCGAACTCTTTTGCCAAAAGTATCAATTCATCTGCACGCAAGCTTCTTGGATTTTTAATTCTGCGATAGGCGGAATCCTCTGAAATATTTAAAAGGTCGGCCATCATTGAAGCTGTTCTCAATCCCATTTTTTTGGTTTTTTGAGTTAAGATTTCTGTAAAAGTGTCAATCATCATTTTTGTTATTTTTTAGGTTTTCGATGACTTATACAAGAAAGGTATATATGTCACCCAAACGATTTGCGAAAAATGCAAAAAATAAAATTGGGGGAAGATAAAATTGGCTAAAAACGCCAAAGACAAGCAGTTATAGCGTATGAACTTTGAAGTATCAAATTGAAAAACTATGATTAAAATTCAATCAATGCGAAAAGAGTTCACAAATTGCCTTCTCACGGGAGTGATGATGGAAGTGAACATTGTGATTCAAAAACGGGTGTTTTGCGCTCCGTTTTTCTGGAAGAATGATGAATTGAAAGGAGGGGTTATATGAAGAAGCATTATCTAATGATGTTGTTGGCGGGTATGGGAATTTCCAAGGCTTCAGCGCAGTCGGTTTATCATGAAATACTACCGAGATTTAATAAGGTTCAACCTGTTGGTGAGCGCTGCATGGAGAGTGTACTTCCTTTTGTAGACCCGGAGCGATCGGCGGGAAATGCACTTTCAGATACCCTTTCTTTTTATGAGGGACAAGAACTGTTGCGACAAGTTATGTGGTTAAAGACCAGCAGCCATGAGGATTTGGAGCATTTAGACAGTGTGCGTAAAAGTGTGGAACAGGATTATATTTCTAAAAATATTTTACCCATTACGGTCATTGACTATAAGTACAAAGCCATGCGAGATTCCATTCGGGAATATGGGTTGGAGCTAGACAAAGATTCAATTTTTCAATTTAAAAGTGGTGTAAACAGTGCTTCAGTTTTTGAGACCAAGTATGTGTTTAATTTCGTTGTTCCATTGGAGCATGTGAGAAGTGATTTCAATCAATTTGTGATAGACGAAAGATTGATGCTGAGCAATATCCAATTGAATTCAAAGGGAAAATGGTTCATGAAGTTTGGAATGACAACGTTGCCTATTCAGTTGAATGTTCCGTTCCAGGTGCCGTTGGGGGTAGATAGTTTGGTTGTTGCTGAACTCTGTTATGAAGTCCCTCAAGAAGATGTGCGTTTGGAGTTTATGGAAAACCCTTGGTATAATACTTCGAGTACCGCAAAAATTGTGGGAAGTAGAAAGATCGGTGTGAATGTAAGCAAGGAGATTTTGGATGTTTTTGATGGACAAGGGTTGCATTTAAAAACGGTGAATGCATTTCCGGGATTGCCGGATTTAAGGGCAAATATTTCGATACATTATGGTAAAAATGCAACGGGTGGTTTAAATACATGCATTCAAAAGCCCATCATTTTTGTAGAGGGAATAGATTTTGGTTATAAGGGATATCCTATTGGAGAGCGCGATGCGAAATGCGGATCTATGGGATATTTAGACTTGCTGAAGGGCAAGCAATGGAATGTAGAAACTCAAAAATGGGAAACCAATTTGGGAATTGCTCAAGCTCCTGCAATTTTGGAAAAGTATAGAAAGGCTGGGTATGACATTGTGTACGTAGACTTTTTTGATGGTGCTGCTGACATGGATTTCAACTCAGAGGTTTTAATCAAAGTAATACAAGAAGTGCAATCTACAATGTGTGGCGAAAACGTGCATGTTGTTGGAGTGAGTATGGGAGGCATTTTGGCGAAGATGGCGCTCAAGAAAATGGAGAATCGAAAATTGCGAAATTGTGTGGTGAGTTATACAAGTTTTGATGCGCCGCAGCAAGGTGCCAATATTCCGTTGGGTGTTCAAAGATTTGTATCGCACATGAGATCAATTAGTTCTGATTGTAAGGATATTCAAGACCGTATGTTAAGAAGACCGGCAGCTCGACAATTGTTGGTGTTGCATGAAAGTATGGGTAAGGGACATGACTGGGCGCGTCAACAATATTTGCGTTGGGATAGTTTACAAGGCGGATATCCTAAGAATATGGCATTGTTGGGAATTTCTAATGGCAGCGGTCTTGGCGATAAGGGTGTGATTCAAAAATTGAATGGTGCTGCTTTAAGCCCTGGAGATGAAATATTGTCGATTCGTTTTAAAGTTCCTATTTACAGTTATTTCTTCAAGTATTTTTCTGTGAAAACCGTTGGCATTTATGCAACGCATAAAAAAGTAAATTTGAACACAGCATTGGTGGCAAAAATTTATGGAGTTACGGCCGATAAGTTGTTGTATAGCCATGTATCGAATGCACAATTAGATCATGTAAGTGGCAGTTGGAATGGGGCGGTTGGAGCTTTTAAAGATTTCGGTAAGCTTGGTAATATTTTTATCAAATCTGTTTTCAATACTGACAAAACCACGTTTGTACCAACAGTAAGTTCATTGGATATCAAACCAAAAAATCCATCAATGATGCCCATTGCATCAGATATTTATACCAAACCGTTTAGTGTAAATGAAAATACTTTTACGGATATTTTGGGGCCTAAATTTACAAGTCCTTTCCAACGAATTTTTGTCCCTAAATACAATCAAGAACATGTATATTTAGATAGTTCTGTGAATGGGAATGCCATTTGGTTGTTGAGGGAATTGAATAGGATAGACAGTGCGAAGCACAATACTGTGGTGAAGCAAGATTATAATTTTAGAAGCGTTATGGGAATGCAGGTTAAATCATTGGAGTTATTGAATGGGTCTAAATTTGAATTGAATGGGGTTGGGAATTTTCCCAAAATCAGCAAATCTGATTCGATGTTAAATCGCAGTATATCAAAAAGGAGATTTGTATCATCTAGTTGTGGAGATAGCAAGTATTTGATTTCAGATAGTTCGGAGTTTTGTGTTGGACAAAAGAATGGCACCACTGAATTTGAGATGAACAATGCTTCAAAAATGATCTTACAGGATGGAGGTAAATTGTTTTTGCCAACAGGATCTAACAAATTAATTTTAAAGGAAGGATCAAGTTTAGAGGTAGGTGAAAATTGCATTATAGAATTGGGCAATGGTTCAATTTGTGTAGTAGAGAGTGGTGCAAGTATTTACTTTAAGAGAGGCAGCAAATTGATTTTGAATGGAGAGGTATCGCAATTACATGTCAAGGGTAAATTAATTTTGGATTCGGGTGTGATTTTTGAGCCAGTTGGTAAATTAGGGTCTCGTGTTGGTATGGTTAAATTCACGAATGTAGGATATGGTTATGGGGATGCCAAAATTGTAGCGAAGGGCAAAAATGCGAGCATGAAATTTGTGGGCAATGGAAAAACAGCTTATGCCAATTTACAGCTTGAGGGTAAAGTTACCTTTCCATATATGAGGAATGCTGAAACTTATGGATTAGCGGGTATAAAAGTTGCAGATTCTAGGGTTTATTTTGGTGCGAATGGTGCAATGATTGCTGGTGATAGTTTGACAGTTGAGAGCTCTCATTTTGAATCTGCAGATTGGGCCAATGGACAGGGCAAAGGATTGGTTTATACCGGTGAGGTGTTGAAAATGAGTGGAAGTACATTTAACAAGCTAGATACGGCTATCAGGATTCAAAATTCAGGTTTTGCATGGTACAACCAATTGTTGAATGTGGTTGTGAAAAATTGTAACATTGGAGTGGTTCAAGTTGAAGGTGGTGCAAGGGTTTCTAGTTCCAATTTTGAAAACAATAAATTTGGATTAATATTTAAGGATGTTGAAAAAGAGTTGTGCGTAGAAGATTGTATTTTCTCTGATCATGATGAATCTGGAATGGTGATTGAAAATTCTAGTTTGAATGGTAAGTTTTCATTTGTATTGAGAAATGAATTTTTAAGAAATAAGATTGGTTTGAGCGTTAAAAAACAGCATATTTTATCGAGATGTAATTATTTCACATTGAATCAAATAGGTTTGTATTGTGAATCTTCTAAGTTGAATTTGAACAAGTCGATTTACAAATGGTCTGACATATTGGATGGAATGAGCAATGGTGGAAACAATTCATTTTCGAACAATTATACGGCTGCTATAGAATTGAATAACGGGATGCCATTTTTAGAGGGCAACAACAACTTTAACCTTGTGTCAAATTTTAGTGGGTCTAAAATTCAAGTACAGGGAACGGTTAGCATGGATAAAAATCAACCATATTGGGATGCTGCAACACAAACGAAGGTGTTGATAGGATTAAACTATTGGTCTGGGGCCAAGAGCAATTTCAATGCTGATTCTATTGATTTGAATTTTGTGGATTTAAAAAATGCCAATTCTGGTTCAAGTTTGAAGCTATATGGCGGATTATCTGCCAAATTTTCACCAGAATTGTGTTTAAATGCTGGGAAAGCCACTGATTTTGATGGCGAGTTACAGGGTGAGAAAAGAGATAAGACGTTGGAAGGTGGTCCTGATGCGGATATTTTGGTAAAGGCAACGTCGGAAGGATTTAGTGTTGAGGGTGAAAATGTTCAGATTTATGTGTATAACACAAACGGTCAGGTGGTGTTTAATGGTATTACGAAAGGAAAAGGCTCACATTTTTATCATTTATCGACCGGAGTTTATTTTGTGAAGGTATCAGGAAGTGCTGGAACTCAGTCTAAAAAAATACTTGTAACAAATTGATTAACTATTAATTGATCGATATACGAAGACCTAAAATTTCAATTTGTTGAATACATTGTGGTAAAGAATTGTGAGCAGTTAACAATGAATCAGACAGATAGCGTTAATTTTGTAGAATGAGATTGACATTTTGGGGTGCCGCTAGGCAAGTTACAGGAAGCATGCATTTGCTAGAACTGGCCGGCGGCACACGTATATTGATAGATTGTGGGTTGGATTATGAGAACAGAAAGGAATTTGAAAACAAAAATGCCAATTTTCCTTTTCAGGCATCATCAATAGATTTATTGGTTATAACGCATGCACATATTGACCATACTGGTAATGTTCCAAATTTAATTAAGCAAGGCTTCGCTGGTGAAATATTGTGTACGGCTGCAACATTGGAATTGAGTGATTTTTTATTGCACGACAGCTTGAATATTCAGAGGATGGAGATACAGAAGAAGCGCAAAATGACATCGCGCAAGAGGGGAAAAATCAAGTTTGGCAATGTGCCGCAACCTTTGTATGCGAAGCGACATATTGTTGATATGTTGCAGATGGCTAGAACGCTTGAAATTGGAGAAAATTATGAGTTTAATGATGAATTATCGATTAGTTTTCATACGGCGGGACACATATTGGGTGCGGTGAGTGCTAGGTTGGAAGTGAAGGAAGCGGGCAAAACCAAAGTGATTGGATTTACTGGTGATTTGGGGAATTTCAGGTCGAAATTAGTCCCAGATCCAGTTCCAATGAAAGGGTTGAATTATTTGATTTCTGAGAGCACATATGGCGGTAGACGTCATATTACAGATAGTCGTTTAGCGGAAGAGAGTTTGTTGGAAGAGGTTTTGGATGCTTGTGTAAAGAGGGGTGGCAAAGTGGTGATTCCGGCATTTAGTGTGGGCAGAACCCAGGCCATTATTTTCACCTTGCATCAACTTTACAGAGAGGGAAAATTACCAAATATTAAGGTATTTACTGATAGTCCTTTAGCAATTAAAAGCACAAAAGTATATCAATATAATTTGCAATACTTAAATGATGAGGCGAAGGAATTCCAAAGGAAGCATGGCAGTTTGTTTGATTTCCCATTGTTGCATGTGATTGAAGATGAGCGTCAAAGTGAAATTTTGAGTGTCATACCAGAGCCATGTGTAATTATTTCGGCAGCCGGTATGGTTGAGGGAGGTAGAATTCAAATGCATGTGCGTAACAACGTTGGGCATGATGAAAATACCATTTTGATTGCTGGTTTTTGCGCTGAGGGAACATTGGGGGATCGATTGTTAAAGGGACAAGATTTCGTTGAAATTGACCGTCGTCAGAGACCAGTGAGAGCGGTAATTAAGAGAACGGATGTTTTTAGTGCACATCCAGATCATCCACAATTATTGGAGTACTTCAAGCGTTCTAATGATGGAAAGTTGCAAAAATTGTTCTTGGTGCATGGAGATGCAACCCAGATGGAAAAATTGGCAGGGGATGTTGAGGGATGTGAGGTTGTAACACCAACAAAGGGACAAACATTTGAATTAGAGTGATCAAGTCATTCAACATATTGCTTTGGCCATTGTCCATTTTGTATGGTGGAATTGCTGGATTGAGGCGGTTGTATTTTGAATTGTTTGATTTGAGAACTGAAACCGAAATACCAACGGTTATTGTAGGTAATCTGACAGTGGGTGGCACTGGTAAAACCCCAATGGTTTTATACTTAGGAGCCATTTTGAAGGATCATTTTCAGTTGGCAATTTTGAGTCGTGGATACGGCAGAAAGACCAAAGGTTTTTTTGAGGTTCTAGAGGATAGTTTGGCTGAGGAAATTGGTGATGAACCGAGGGAAATAAAGTTGCAAAAGCCCGAATTATCGGTATTTGTGAGTGAAAACCGTTTGGAAGGTATTGAAAAGATACATCAGTTGCATGAAGACGTAAACTTGGTGGTTTTAGATGATGGTTTTCAGCATTTGCCTTTGAGAGGAAAAGTGAACATCATTTTATGTAATTACCACAGACCATTTTACGATGATTTTGTGATGCCGGCGGGAAGGTTGCGAGAGTTTAAATCGGCGGTAAAAGGTGTTGATTTGATGGTGGTGACCAAATGTCCCTCAGAATTAACAAAATCTGAATCTGAGGCAATGAAGGAAGTGTTGAGGAATTATTGCGAGCGGGTATTTTTTGCGTCGTATTTGATGTCGGAACCGAAATTGGTTCTGGGTAAAGGAAAAATGGCAGTTGGAGACAGGGCGATTTTGGTAACTGGTATAGCTGAAGGTGGTAAGGTAAAGGAGGGATTAGGGAATTTTGATATAGTGAAGCATTTCAACTATGGAGACCACACCAATTTTGGCCTGGTTGAATTGAGGGAATGGATAAAATACTCGCAAGATTTTGAGGTGAGGCATTTGTTAATGACGAGGAAGGATTGGATGAGGGTAAGAGATTTAACATCAAGCACCGGTGAGATAGGTGAATTGAGCATTTACGAAGTTCACACAGAAGTGTCTTTTCTTTTTGAGGAGTCAGAAACATTTAAAAAAGTTTTAATTGATTTAATATGAAACACATAAAAATATTGAGCATTGGATTTTTGATTGCCATTTTTACGGCAATAGTTCCAAGTTGTACCACATCAAAGAACATAGTTTTTGAGGAATTTACTTCGGTGGATGCAGGTGGTTGGGATTGGAAAGAGCGTAAGAAATTCAAATTTACGGTTACAGATGAACAGCATTATTACACATTGAATTGTGGTTTGCGAATTACCGGTGATTATGCGTATAGTAATATTTGGATGATTTACACAATTAAGGGTCCAAATAAATTCCAGCAAAAGAATCAATTTCAGTTGGTTTTATCTGATAATTTGGGAAAATGGACAGGAAAGGGAGTATCAAATTTGGTAAGTTTTCAGGAGCCTTTTTTGAAGAATTTAAAATTAGCGAAGGGCGAATATACCATTGAGTTTAATCAAAACATGCGCGATGAGAAGCTTAAAAACGTGAACAATGTTGGGCTTCAGGTTGTGCGAGGGCAAGTGATTTTATAATTGAAAAAAAGTAGCGAGAGATATGGTAGTGAAGGGATATGCATCGGCGTTGCATGGGGTGAATGCTACAAAAGTAATTGTTGAGGCGAATGCCACAACAACGCCCGAATTTGCAACATTTATCATTGGTTTGCCAGATGTGGCTGTGAAGGAAAGTTTGTTTCGTTGCGATGCTGCGATACGAAATTCGGGATTTGAGCCATTGAGGCAAAAGATTGTGATTAATTTGGCTCCAGCGGATATCCGCAAGGAGGGAAGTTCTTATGATTTGCCAATTGCAGTTACAATGTTGGCGGCAAGTTTTCAGCTATCTGCCGATAGATTGGCTGATTATGTGATTATGGGGGAACTCGGGTTGGATGGAAGTGTAATGCCCATAAAAGGATCATTGCCAATTGCCATCCAGGCGATGAAGGATAAGTTCAAGGGTTTTATATTGCCAAAGGAGAATGCCCGTGAAGCGGCCATTGTGAAAGATTTGGAAGTGTATGGCGTTGAGAATTTGAAGCAAGTGGTTGACTTTCTGGCGGGAGATTTGGAATTGACCCGTGAGTTTGTTGATCCGCGGGCGGAATTTGAAGCCTCTTTGAATGATTATGATGTAGATTTTAGCGATGTTCAGGGACAGGAGAACATTAAGCGTGCAATGGAAATTGCGGCAGCAGGCGGGCATAATTTGATTTTATTTGGTCCACCGGGTGCAGGTAAAACAATGTTGGCAAAGCGATTGCCATCGATCATGCCACCAATGACCTTACATGAATCATTGGAAACCACAAAAATACATTCAGTTGCAGGCAAATTGGGCCGAAATTCATCATTGATGGCAGTTCGGCCGTTTAGGTCGCCACATCATTCGATTAGTGATGTAGCTTTGGTTGGCGGTGGCAATACCCCACAACCTGGAGAAATATCACTGGCACATCATGGGGTTTTGTTCTTAGACGAATTGCCTGAATTTAAGCGTTCGGTGCTTGAAGTGTTGCGACAACCTTTAGAGGAGAGGAAGGTAACGATTTCTAGATCTAGGTGGTCTGTGGATTATCCGGCATCGTTTATGTTGGTTGCCAGCATGAATCCTTGTCCGTGCGGATATCACAATCATCCAACAAAGGCATGTACATGTGCTCCAGGGGCTGTGAATCGCTACATGGGAAAGATAAGTGGTCCTTTATTAGACAGGATAGACATCCATATAGAGGTAACACCGGTTACACATGATGAATTGACGATGCGAAAGAGCAGTGGAGAAAGCAGCAAGGAAATTCGTGAACGTGTGATTAAAGCTAGGATTCGACAAGAGGCACGTTTTCGTGAAGATTCAGGAATTTATTGTAACGCTATGATGCCGGGAAATCGGGTACATGAATATTGCATCATACCGGCGGCGGGTCAGATTTTATTGAAGGCAGCGATGCAAAAATTAAATTTGAGTGCTAGGGCGTATGATAAAATTTTGAAGCTCAGCAGGACAATTGCTGATTTGGCGGATTCAGACACTATTGAAATAGAGCATTTAGCTGAAGCGATACATTTTCGGAGTTTAGATAGAGAGGGAATGTTGGGGTGATCTTAGAATACTGGATTAATCAATGGTTTCAGTTTCTTTTTCGGTTTAGAAAACTTGTAAGATAAATTCATCCCTGAGACATAAAAAAATCTGTTATATGTAGCTTTGGCATAATCTTCTCGATAAACAAAGTAAATGTCTGTTTTCAAGTCTTTAGTGATATCATAAGTTACACCCAGTTGGCTGCGCCAATTGTCTACAATAAAAACACCACCCACTCTAAAAATGGGTTCTATTGATGCATATACGTCGATATTTTTATTGATTTTGTATGTTCCTTTTAGTCTGCCACGATAAAAAATGAAAGATTCATCGGGTTTACTGATGTTGATTAGGTCTGTATAGTCTTGTAGTTGATTTTGGAGCAATAGTCGAGCGGCTAATTTTATTTTCGAAATTTTCTGGTCGTACTCAGCGCCAATAGAAATTCGGTGATATTGTCCTTTATCCCTCAAAGCCAATCTATATTCTGATAAAATATCGAGATGTTTGTTGAATTTGTAGGCAAGTTCCATGTGGGTATAGTGACCTTTTAGATCATTCGCATTGTTCCAATATCTTTGTTGGTATCCAATTTCGAGGGATAAATTTTTAGGCAAATCGTTAAATTTCACATCCAATCCAGCCCAAATCTGATTGTCGGAGGGATCATTGTATGAAGTTTGACCAAAAGATTGAAAGGACTTTGTGATGATGAATATAAATAGGAGAGCCCCTTTTATTTTATTGAATTTAAGGTATTTGTGTGTAATTGATTTGATCATTTGACAGGGTGTGACTTGGATTAAGGCACAAAAGTATTAACCAAAGTTATGCGATTTTTAACATGGTTCAATAAGTTTGTTTTTTCTGCTGTAAAAGAAGCACTACTGGTGAGGTAGGTATAGCCAGATTTTTCACCATCTGGACCAATTGCATACGGCGTAATTAAGGCATAAGCATTTTCTATCAGTGGGTTGATATTGGATTCTGTGAATACATTGGTTTTGAATTCGCGCAAATGATTTTTGTATTTGGCAAAATAAGCGGCATCATTGGCGATGTAATGAATGAGTGGCCATGCAGTTGTAACTTCATTCATGGTGAGAGATAGGCCAGGGGCTGGACCAGGACCGGTTTGGGTAGTTCCAGTAATGCCAGGACTTTTAGACAGGGCTTCATTGTTATCCCAAGGCAGCCACATTAATTTTTTGCTAGAGTGGTTATAGAGGTAATAATTGTGGGCCATGGCGCCATAAGTATCCCAATTTACCACCATATTGTTGATTGCTAGCCATTTGGTAAATTGGTCTACATTGAAAACCGCTTCTAAATTGGATCTCCATTGCGCTGTATCGGTTTTTCTGATGGGGTTGTTAAGTGCGGATACAAAGGCTTGTACATCTGAAAAATCACCTAGGAGTTCATTGTTTTTCTTTTCAAATTCAGTTTGTAAGAAGGATGCCAATTTGGATTCTGGTTTGTATAAATTGCCAGATTCTTCACCTAGTTGTGATTTGCACATATTGTCGTCTGGAAGTTCCACGGCACAATAAATTCCACAGTATTTAAGTCCCCCGCCAAAATCAATAGAAGTTCTATAAAAAGCAGTTTGTGGAGCTGGAATTCCGGCCATTCTAAAGATGTCGGCGGTAATTTTTTCACGGATTAGAGATTGGTCTTTGGCGCCAGGAGAGAAAGAGAGGTCTTTAAATCCGTAGAATTTTTGATTTTTTATTGAGGGATATTGGTCTTCGAATTTATCGAAATTTAATCGGAATGGTAATTTATAGTTTCCGCTTTTCCAGGCTTGAGAGAGGGTTGAATTTCCTTTTAATCTAAAGCCCACATGGTTCCAGGTTTTGCCATTGAATTTGACAGTGCAGGTAACGTAATCTGGCTCAGTGGTAGGAAAACTACCAGGAGGTCCACCGCCGCCAATGCCGAAATCGCCACCATACAGAGATTTCATGTTGTTTCTGATGGCGGTCCAATTTTCGGAACCGATGATAATTTCAAGTTGATTTACATTGTTTTGAGGGAAAACGATGCTATAATTTGGGGATGCATCACCATGCGATTCGGTTGTCCAATCGGGGTTAGTTGTATCTTGGTTGGTTTCAACTTTTCTGCAAGCAGCAAATGTTATTGAAAAACCAAGGAAAAGGTAAATTAGTTTTTTCATTATGAGGTAGGCAGAATCAAAAGTATTGAAATTCTTGCTTGTAAAACGGCGAAAACGAAAAAAAGTTGCAAAAAGCAAAAAGTTTTAGGTAAACGCGATGAATTGAATTGCGTTGAATCACAAAGAGTGAATCAAAAAAGATGAACTTTAGGGAAATTATTTTCCTTTAAATTCAGGTTTTCTTTTTTCATTGAAAGCAGTAACACCTTCGCGGTAATCATCGGATCTACCGGCAATTTCTTGGCAATATGCTTCATATTGTAACATGGTATCAAGGTCAGAATGCGCAGCTTTATTCAGCATTGCTTTGATCATTCCGATTGATAATGTTGGTGCTTGAGCGTAATAGTCGGCAATTTGCTGAACGGTATTGTCGAGTTCGTCTTCTGAAGCAACACGGTTAATCAAACCCCATTCTAAGGCCTGTTGGGCTGAAATTTTTGGTGCCATAGTTGCCATTTCAAATGCTCTGGCAGGACTTATCGCTTTGGGTAAGAAGTATGAACTACCGGAGTCTGGTACAAGTCCTACGTTTACAAAAACCTCAATGAGGGATGCTTTTTCGGAAGCTACAATAAAGTCGCAAGCAAGGGCCAAAGAAGCGCCCGCACCGGCAGCTACGCCATTGAGTCGGCAGATGATAGGTTTTGGCAACTCTCTCATAGCTTTGATGATAGGGTTGTATCGTTTGTAGAGGCTATCAGACAGGGAGCGGTTTTTAGAACCAGCAATGGCTTTCAAATCTTGTCCACTGCAAAATGCTTTTCCTGCACCAGTAAGCACCACAACGCGTACATCATTGTCTTTTTTAATTTCTTTGAACACTGCTTGCATATCGTAGCTTTGTTCATCGTTGAAAGCGTTAAAAACGTCGGGCCTATTGAGTGTTACATAGGCAATATTGCCTTTTTTCTCGTACAAAACACAGGTTAATTCCATATTGAATAAAACAAAATTGAGTTTACAAATGTAATAGAAATTCCGACGATGCTTCCAATGATTAATTCTTGGTAGTTATGTGCATTCAACACTTTTCTTGATATAAATACGAGAATTGCCATTGCACAAAGTGTTAGCAGAATGATATTCATTGTGTTGGGTTGCAGAAGGTATTGTGGCCAATGGTATAGGTTTTCGCCTACCAGGCAATCGTTTTGTATGGAAGATTTAATGTGGTTGAATTGCTGATAGGTAAATGTTAAAAATGCTGTCATGGAGAGCATGTGAATGGATATTTTGAAATTCAAGAAGATAAATAAGGTTTGGATCATGAGGGACATAACCACCAATTGCTCCCATTCAAGCAATGGATGGAAATCAAGCATTTTGCTATAAGCGAGTAAGTTTTGCTTAGAAAGCATTATTTCTCTTGTGAAATAGACGAATAGCAATGCCGACAGCAGGGCAAATGGAACAGCAATTTTTCTTTCCTTTACATGTGACAGTTGGATGGATTCGAATCGTTTTTTGTACACCATGAAGTACACAAATAACATGGGCAAAACAATGTAGAAAACCAATGCGCCTGTGAGTAAGTTGGACTTTGAAATTGCTTGAATTTCAATCACGTTGGAAATGTCTATTCGGCTTAAAAAATAAACACCTAAAACAGCCCAAATTCCGGGGAAGGTGATGTATGTGATGATTTTTGCAAATATTTTCATGTTAAAATGCGCGTTCAATGCCTATTCTGAATCTAAATTGATTGTAATTCTCGTTATTTTTCGTTATATTCATGAAGATTGGAAAGTCAACCCTGATGTTTATTGGTTTCACGTCTTTCAATACTCCTTGGGTAGATGGATGCATGCCAAATAGGGTTTTATTGTTCAGATTGATGCTGAACAAGGTACCAATTCCGGCATCGGCGATTAGTGGGCTAAACACAGGTTTGTTGTTTAAGGGGATTGAAATCATTCCGGCATCGCCAAATAAATAGGGTTGAATGGTTAACCAACGCAAGATTGCTTTTTTGAAACGCAAAGCTGGAAATTCCAATTCAAGATTCAACGAAACTCCGGAATTTCCTCTGAAAAATGCTAGGGTTGTATCATTTTGTTTGATTGCAATTGGCGTATTGGTGTAACCACGGAGATTTAGGCCTCCGCCGAAGTGGGTGGCTGCATTGGTGAATCCAAAATCACGCATGATTTTGTTGTTCATCCATTCTTCGGGATTGGCGCCATTTGCGTAGAGGGCTGATTCTGCGGTTGGATTAGATCCAGCGCCAATTTGTAAAAATGTTCTGGTTTTCAGATAAACATTGCCGAATGGTTTTTTGTGTTTCCAAGTAGCTTTTACATAGCCAAATTGTGTTTCACTCCAAGGTGAAGGCATCCTCATTTCAAATTCTAACTTTCCAAGCTGACCCCAACCGCTGTAATTTTTGTTGTAAAATAAATTGAGGCTTACATTTTGTTGGTTGCTCCAAAAACCTTGGTTTTGGATGAACCCATTATAGGAATTCTGAAATACCGAATTTTTATCTAGTTGATTTTCAGTGTTTTCTTGAAACAGGTTGTACATGGCTTTACCATATAAGCCAAATTCATGGTTTTGAATGGTCATTTTCCAACCCATTGATTGAATTGAAAGATTGTTATAGAGTTGACTTTGAATGAAATACGTTCCGTTTTTCCTAATTGTATGCTGATAATTTAAGTTATAGCTAAACAATTGTGACCCTCTGTTAGTGAAGAGGAAAGGTTCTTTTTGAGTATTTTGAAATGAATAATAGGTTTCTAGGTTAAAAACATGTTTTCTGCCTGCATATTGTCCGCTGATTTTGGCACCCAACATGGTTCCGTTGAACGGATTTTGTGTGATTGCTGGCCTCCAAAGTCCCTCATAACTCCCTAAATAAGATTCGTTTGCGCCATTGCCATAATCAAATTGCCACTGAATTCTGTTGTTCCAAATGTTGTTGGAACGGTCAATGTCGGCAAGTCTACCAGATTGATCGATCCAAAGTTGCAGAAGTTCATAACCTTCGGGGACAAATATTTTGCATGAGTAATAGGGGTTGATGCGGTCCCAACCAATCCAAGGTTCGGTATTGATGCGTTCAGGGTTGAGATAATTGGAAACTGGGATGGTGATTTTGGTGATGATAAATTGTTTGTTTTTGGGAACGAGTTCTGGGTTTTTAGCGATTAGTGCGATATCGAGATTTACGGGCATCACCATGTTTCCTTTTCGGTGTAGGGTAACGTCGTAAATGTGGTGATTGCCTGGTTTATTGATGTCTTGAAAGTCAGATTTTTTGACAGACTTGATGGCGTAATCGCAGTGGGCAGTTGTTTCAAACCATTGATCGAAGAATTTATTGAGGTCGGTTTGTGCGGATTGGATGATGGAATTTCTAAAATCTTCAATGTAGGGATGGCAAAATTTCCATTCTTGAATGTACTTCTGGAAGCATTTCTGGAAAGTAGAGTCTCCGAGGTAATATTGGAGGTTAAACAACATGGTTGCTGTTTTATAGTAAACGTATTTATAGCCACCGCCGTGACCTACAGCACTATTAAATTCATTGCTATGGGTATTGAGAGGAAGGTCGGTTCCATCGATTGCGTCGTTGATATAACCGGCATAGGCTCTGGAATATTCTGGAAAATTTTCTATACCCATATATTTCAGGCACCAAGAATTGATAAATTGGGTAAAACCTTCATCGAGGGCAGCGCGGTAAGTTTCGTTAGATCCTATCATTCCATAGAACCAGTTGTGCCCAACTTCGTGGGCAATCACATTTCTGTGATTGGGGAATAATCCACCAACCATGGTAATCATGGGGTATTCCATGCCGTCATCGGCGTCGGCAACAACAATTTTAGGATATTCGTAACGTCCAAAATCTCTGTTATACAGAGAAATTACATTTGCTAGGTATTTGGGTGTTTTGACCCAACCAGCTGCGTTGTTTTCTTGTGCAATGGCAACGCATAGTATTCCGTTGATTGTTGTTTCTCCGATTCTGTAAGTAGGGTCGGCTGTCCAAGCAAAATCGTTAACGTTGCTTGCATGAAACCACCATTTCTTCCTATTTTTCGACGGTTTGATGATTTCTGAAGGTTGTTCACCAATGGGTTTTTTCTCGAAGTTAGAAAGGTCTATTTTTTTTCTGAGGGATGATGGCAAGACGGTATTTGCGTTCATGAGTTGACCTGTGGCCTCGGCAATGTAATGAGCGGGAAGGTCGAGTTGAACATCATAAACTCCGAAATCGCCATAGAATTCTTTTTCAAGATGTTGGTCAGTGGCCCAGGTAAATTTGCGGTCGTACACACAAATTTTCGGAAACCATTGACAACCGTTGAAGTGTTTGTAACCATGGTGGTCAAAGACTTTCATACGGCGGCGAATACTGCCTCTATCGAAGTAGGTGGTAAATTCGATGTTAAAGTCTATTTTTTCACCTGGTTTGAGTGGGAAGGGTAATTTTATTTTGAGAATGGTGTTATAAATTTCGAATTTAATTGGATTGTTGTTGATTTTAAAAGAAGTGATTTCAATGCCTTTGTCTTGGCTTTCATATTGTCCATGTTGGACTTTGGTTTTATTAATTTCGTAGAGTTTGTTGGTGAGGCTATTTTGGTTAAATGAATTTTGGTAAAGGTTAAAATAGGCCTCAGTGATGGTATTTGGACTATTGTTGTAATAGGTAATACGTTCGCCGCCTTTGATATATTCGAAGGTATCATTGAGGTAGGCGTAAATTTTATAATAAACGTCTTGCTGCCAATAACCTTCGTACGGTTTTTTATTTTTCCAATAAAGGGGGTTTTTAGAATCGTGGAGATCGTCGAAGTCGGGAGTACTCCAAATATTCCAATCATAAACATTTTTTGGCATGGTTGAATTTTCTTCTCCAGATGGATTGTTAGGTTCATCGGAGATGATTTGAGAAAACACAGGATTGCAAAAAATAAATGTAAAAAAAATTGCAGAAAACGTAAGTTTTTTAAACATGGATGCAAGATAATTAAATCACTTGTGAAGTCGGTTTAAATTGTGCAATTTTGCTTGAATGAATTTGTTGTGGGAATACAAGAGCGAGAGTTATCAAGTTTCGGACTTGGGATATTACATTTTGCACGACAATTTGGTAGAGTTATTTTCGGTTGATTTATTGGGGAAATGCAGTTCTCATTTGATTGGTAGTGAAGTTGTTATACCCGAACATTACAAACAAGTAATCTATAGTGAAAAGGCATGGTTCATGCCAAAGGAATTTATTAAAACGGTACTTCCGGGTGGTGAATTGAATGTTAAGGCATTGATTGACGAAGGCATTTACATTGCGTACAATGCAAAAAATGGGGTAACAGTGCATATTTTACAGCCTGTTTATCAGAAGGCATTGCAGGTATTGCAAAAGCATAAGAACTTGGTTTACTTTTGGGTACACGAGCAGACGTTAATTTTGCTTGTTTTTAAGGAGGGACAATTGTTCCTAGGAAATATTTTTGAGGTACAGAATCACACCGAGGTGGTTTATTTTATTACGGCAACCATGCAGGAGGCAAAATTTGATGCATTGCCGTATTACTTGGTTTGTGATGCCAATGAGCACGATTCACAGGTTTTGGGTGGAGATTTTGAGAAATTGGGCATTCACATGGACATTATCAACAGCGAGAAGCCGTATATGGTTCAAGGAAACATGCCTGATATGGTATTTGCGAATAGTTTGATGTATTTGTTTTCATGCGCGTTACCGGAGGCATATTAAAGGGTTGGGTAATTCCGGCAAAATTTGCTTCGCATGTTCGTCCTTCAACAGACAGAATGCGAGAGAGTTTGTTTAATTCTTTGGTGCATCAGTTTGGCATTGATGGGAAACGCGTTTTGGATTTGTTTTCTGGATCGGGTATTGTTGCGGCAGAGTTTTTGAGCAGAGAGGCTCAATGGGTTACTTCGGTTGATTTGGATGGCAAGAACATTCAACAGCAGAAGTTGATGCAAAAAGAAAGGATGTTGGAAAATTGGGAAATTTTAAAAATGAACATTTACAAATTTGTCCCTCAAAAAGAAGAAAAATACGACATTATTTTCGCTGATCCGCCTTATGATATTCCGAACATTCAGGAGTTTCCGAAGATGTTTTCAGAATGGTTGGCAGATGATGGAATTTTAATTTTAGAGCATAAACCTCAGTTGCAATTCCACGAACCGTATTTATTAAAAAAGGATTATGGAAGTACAACTTGTACTATATTCGCTAAACAATGACAAACGAAGTTCAAAGAATCGCTGTTTTTCCTGGCACATTTGACCCAATTACGAAGGGACATGAAGACATTGTAATGCGCGGGTCGGAATTGTTCGACAAAGTAATTGTTGCGGTGGGCATAAACTCAAAGAAAACCACCTTATTTACTTTGGAAAAGAGGATTCAATGGATCAAAGAGACTTTTGCGGAAAATGCAAAAGTTGAGGTCATGAGTTATGAGGGATTGACTGTAGATTTTTGCAAGAGTGTTGGTTCTAAATACATTTTGAGGGGATTGAGAAATGGCACAGATTTCGATTATGAGTCGCACATTGGACAGTTAAACAAGGCTTTAAGTGGGGAGATAGAGACGGTGTTTGTGTTAAGTAGTCCGGAATTGAGTTATATTAGCAGCACGTTGGTGCGTGATTTGATTGTGCATCATGGGGCGTATAGGCCATTTTTACCTGAGGCTGTAAACCTTAACCAGTAGGGGGTTAGAGGGTTAGAGAGATTAGAAAGATTAGGGAGATTAGAGAGATTAGAGGGGAGACTCAACTTTATCTAGGGCTTTTTTCACGATATCACGAACGCTGTTATAAGATTGAAATTCAGGAGATTTGAACCAATCGAGGTGTTCGAATTTCACTTCAGAAATACCTTCTTCAACTTGTGGTTTAAGGTTGGCTTTTCCAGAAGAGTTCATGTTGTACCAATGGGTTTCTTTGAGGAGGAGAACATCATCTTCAAAATAAGCATGGTAAGATTCTCCTATTTTATCTGAAATATTGATCATGTTGATACCAGTTTCTTCCATTACTTCACGAAGTGCTGCAGCGCGTTGATCTTCATGCTTTTCAATTTTACCTTTAGGAAGGTCCCACAAGCCATTTCTTTTGATGGTAAGGAGTTGGTTTTCTTTGTTGAAAACGAGTCCGCCAGCAGCTTGGATGAGGGTATAATTATCGGCGAAATCTTTAAAAGTTTCATGGGGATCGTAAGCAATAAGTCCGAACGTCATGGCTTTACCAGAGCTTTCACTAGAGGTAAGGATTTTAAAGCTGGTATGCAGATCATCGTCGCCTATGTAATATAGGTTAGGAATTCCTTTAAGTGCATTTGGAGAATCTGTGATGATTAATGCTCCTTCATTAAAATAAATTTTGTAGGTTTGTGGCTCCATGTCTCAACAAAGTGCAAAATTAGCAAAATTTCTTCTTGAAATAAAGGCAA
>JACCDW011878904.1_pt1 | contig 51193 bp, 77 predicted proteins | sample 7449781 | NCBI WGS metagenome assembly JACCDW01 (sample SAMN15323449, study PRJNA562643) | freshwater metagenome | isolation source: river surface water | place: USA:Blue River Watershed | collected 2017-08-18
AAATTTTGGGGACATCAAACCCACGGTCGCCCCAAATACGCGGTGTCGGATGGGTAAGGGAATAAGGAAAGTAGTTATCGAAGGGAACCTTCTTGTTTTTATATTTCTCAAACCTAACAAACCCAGGTTCTAAACCCAGTGGTTTCAGACGTGGCCGCCACTTAAACCAGTACTTGAAGTTATCTAACGTCAAGTGCATGTCATTTTCCTGGTAAATATAAAAATCTGCAGCGCGGTTCAGGATCGCCAGCGCGAGATCCGTCTTATGCGCCCAAGTCAAATACCAGTTTTCGAATCCAGGGGGCGCGATTTTTATCTCAACAATCTTACTTGAGACTCGACTTAAAACCTGTTGAAGTTGATCCGCAGCCTCTTGGGCATCGTAATTGATGTAGACGTATATATTAACATCACAGGGGTAATTTGAATACTCCTTAATTACACCAATTAAGCAATCCAACCTGGATAACGGATTATATGCAGTTATTGCAACCCAGAGTTTTTTGCCCTTCATATCAGGCTCGGCCGAGCCGAGAGACTTTTGCACTCTAGTGTCGCCCACGTGGGGAAAATCAATATTCAATCGAAAACTCTCCCCGCCGCTGCAAGAACGTCACCAACCAGACGTACGCATCCAGTAAGTCATCGTGCGCCGTAGCGCCCACATTAATCAGCTGATCGAACAGCGCATCAAACTTACGATACTTATTAAACGTCACCTTCTTATTTTCAAGTAGACCCAATGTGCCGCGGAATCGTGCAACCTTATCCCCGCGGAAACCCTTGATCTCGTGAATATGGAGGTTGCCCAAATCTCGCTCGTTGATTAAGACTCGCTTGATATCAGCCGCCAACGAAGCCTGATACGCCACAGATTCAACCACGAGGGTCACCGTGGAGTATGTCGGCATGAACTGTCCATCATGCTGAGTCAGAATTCCCCACTCCAGAAGCATGTCGCACAACAAATCAATCTTTTCCAAGTTGCCAATTGAACGGCACTGGTGAGCATCGATGATGTAGTACTTGTCCTTAAGGCGCCCACCAAGCACAAACGCCGTATAGTCACTTGTCTCATTCTTACTAGCCGACAAGTCAATCCCTACGGCGAGCGAATCAAATTCCGTAACAACTTCTCCTTTAACAAGAAGATCCGGCGACACAACCAGATCCGAAGTCATCACCGGCTGCTGCTGGTACTGGAAAGCAAAAGCAACGGGATCTAGTTCCTTCTGCTGCAGCAGATATTCAGTAGACCACTGTTCGGGCCAGTAACTCACCGGCTGACCCTTATCGTCGTATGTAATAGCTTCTTGTACTACCTGTTTCCATCCCTTATCTGGAATGAACATAGTCTTATGAATATCCAGAGGGTGGAACCTGGTGCCTAAACAGATAGAGCGTCCACCCTCGAATATAATTGGTGCTATAACGCTACTCCAGTTATTATTTTGCTCCTCGCGAATGGCCGGGTTCCTGATGTCGGTAGACGACTTAATCGGGTCGTCGACTATACAGTTACTTACGATTAACCCATTAGCAATAAAGTTGTGGTCTGCATGTTGCACCTCTAAATCATAGACATACTCCGACTTAGTGCTAGTTCTTGTAACTCCGGAAACGGTGAAGGACGCCCAGCTTTGTCGGTTACCTGGTGATGAGCCACGTGGCATTGACGACACAGAGTTATCAGATTCGACAAAATATTGTTGCTCCGGTTGTGATCTATATGATGCGCACAGAGATTGGTCCGGGCCGATCCATCGTTTATAGCTAATTTCTTCTCCTTCGTATTGCATCCGGCGCAAGTGAAATTGTCCCTCTGCAGGGTTATCTTCCGGAGAGTTTTGAAATCCCCTATATAGTTTCCGTGACGATAATTCGGATTCTGAACCCCGATCATCTGGTCTGAGTGATTCCGATCCGCACACTCCCTGGAACAGAACTTGCTCAGATGCGACAGAGGACGAAACGTTTCTCCGCACTGAAGACACCCGACCGGAAGAAGGGTTCTCTGAAGCTGTCCCGAGCACTTTCGAGAACACGTGATGATCGTCGGGTCGTTTGATAGACGTTGAGCTAATCGAGACGACAGAACTGAGAAAAATTTCCGACAAGCTGGGCACTTGATTTCGACTTCGAACTTGCCCAACTTCGCCCAACATTCCGCACATATCCGTTGCGTCGGACGCTTGGGTTTTCCGCAGCCCAGACAATTCGGAATGTCCACGGCGGGAGGGTAGTCCGACAAGGGTTTCCCCTGCACTAAGATCTCCCGCCCGTTTATACCGTCCCTCTGCCGTAAAGAAAGGGTGCTCGGGAGTTGCGGAAATTTGACGACCACAGGTTGTTCTAATTTGAACAATTTCTGAGGCACGACGTTTTGTAACTGCTCCCAAGCAGCTCCAATCAAGGTCACCTGTCCGTTGATTGCGGACTGCGATTCTGTAGCGTTCTGGGTGCTCATATACTTCTGAGACAGGTTGATGACCTTTGTCGGTCAGCACAAGGGTATCACCTACGAGGCAAAGGTGCGCACGTTTTGACGTAATGGAGCCTCGAAGACCGGCAGCTCGTAGGGTGAACTCCTCGTCGCCCACGCGGGGGATGCCTGCGTAATCAAAATCAATAGACCAGCCGATATCGGACTGCATTCCAGGTTTGAGACGACAAGTTGGAAAAATCTTTTTAAAAGTTGAACTGTCGACGATTTGCTTGATGATGCGACTTTTAGGGATTGCAGTCGCGATGTTGTAAGAAACGTAGATAATTTGTAATGGACGTTTAGCAGCTGTATGCCGTCCAATACACCAGGCAGTAAACAAGTTCAACGCCGTGGATTTAGCCGAACCGCGTGGGCTGAGAATGTCTACGTTCGGTCCAGCAATATCTAGAAGATACCTGTTACTCTCCCCGGTAATCAAATGATGGTGCCATTCCAGCATATGCCTCGCTGGAGGCTTATCCATAAGAGTACAGAACGTGTGAAAATCATCGCGTGCCTTAGTAAATATAGTTTCAACCGTCTGCAATGAACTATCCTGCGCCTGAATAGCCCGCATCTGCGCACCACGCCGATAAGCGAAAGTTTCCCGGCTAGGCATATCAGTAAGTTGACAGTGTTGCTATATTAGCTGCATCTGAATGATACCTCAAGAATGGCGAAAATTCTCTGGTACGGAGACGCCTGCAGCAACACCGGATTCGCAAGAGTAACACACAGTATTCTGCATTACCTCAGTCAAGAACACGAAGTCGTCGTTCTAGGTATCAACTACGCCGGGGACCCTCATGATTACCCGTACAAAATCTACCCAGCAGGAACCGTACATTGTCCGGACAGATTTGGCTTGCCGCGAGTCCCTGAGATTATCGATAAAGAGCGCCCTGACTTTGTCTTCTGTCTAAACGACATCTGGATGGTGAACCAGTTCTGGGAGCGCTGCCAATTCCAGAAGCACACACATAAATTTAAATTTGTAGCTTATTTCCCAATCGACAGTCAGATGTATTTCGCTGACATGTTCGAGAACCTTAAATATTGGGATCTGGCAATCACCTTTACCCCCGAGTCCGCTAACCGAATCCTGGCTCACGGACCTGAGGTATCCAAACTCGCGGTCATTCCCCACGGGGTCGACACAGGTCGGTTTACTCCGATGCCGCGTTACGAGGCCCGCAAGCAGCTCGGGCTTCCTCTAGATAAATTCATCGTCCTGAACGGTAACCGAAATCAACCCCGCAAACGAATCGACCTGACAATCAAGGCATTCGCCAAATTCGCAAAGGACAAACCTGATGTGATGCTGTACGCACACATGGGCGCCAAGGATATGGGTTGGGACATCGTGCCTTTGTTCAAGCGCGAAATGGAGCTGAACGGAATCAAGGAACAGCAGCGGCTCATCCTGACGAATGAAAATATGAACTACATGGCTGCCCCACCAGATGAATATCTAAACAAGATCTACAACGCGACGGACGTGGGTCTGAACACAGCCGACGGCGAGGGTTGGGGTCTTGTCAGTTTTGAGCACGCAAGTTGCCGAAAACCCCAAATCGTTCCGAATCACACAGCGTGCCGAGATATCTGGTCAGACGCAGCTGAACTCGTAGATGTATCCACGTGGATCGTCGAAAAAGACTTGGGTGTTGAGCGCGGCCTTGTCGACGTGGATGGAGTTGTAGAAGCACTAAACGGGCTGTACTACAACAGAAATCTATATGATGAAGTAGCTGCCGCGTGTTACGCTGTGACGCAACGGCCGGAGTATCGCTGGGAATCCGTTGCCGCCGGTTTCAGTCAAGTCATTTCGGATCTCCAAGAATGAGCACGCAAACAACACACCGGTACTGGTACGCCTACAGCGACGTTATCTACCCAAACAAACGGGAGGAACAGGGCGTACCCAATATCTACACGCAGGCTGAAAACCTTGGCGGAACATTCACTCGCATCAGAAAGGGACTGCCGCGAGACACGCTATTTAACTTCAGCCCAAGTTTGGTGCGGCACGAAAACAATACCTACATCGCGTGGCGCGGGCAAACAGAACCATTCGGATTTAGGTACGACTCCAAGTATTTCTACCTAAATGGAGCTCCGACCGATATCTACATCGGCATCCTCGCCGAAGACAATACGATCATCGGCGCCAAAAAACTCCGCCCTAAAAAACACCGGCTTAGCTACGAGGACCCACGGCTGTTTGTCGGACCAGATAACAATTTATACGTACAGTTCGTAGCCTCGACGTATGCCAGCCGGTTCGATAGCAAGAGGAACACATTATTTCAGCAACCGAAAGTCGTCGTCTGCTACATCGACGAAAACTTAAACGCAGTCCAAGCCACCATTCCTCCAATCGGAGACAACTGGAATAAAGATCGAACCGAGAAAAACTGGTGTTTTTTCAGTCATAAAAACGAACTGAACTGCCTGTACTCCACGCGGCCTCTCGTGATCGAACGGGAGAACGGCGAGCCGCTGGTTGTAGACACATCAGTCTTAGATGAGACTACAGGTAAGACACCTACCTTCAATTCGACAGCACCCATCAATCTGGGTTACGGGCATCTGATTTTGTACCACTGGAAACACATGCAGTTCAAACCAGATGGTATGCAATATCTGCAATATCACCTGGGTGCGTACATCGTCGATCGAGACTTTACAGAAGTCTTGTATACGATCAAAGAACCTTTGTTCAGCGGTTCTTTAAACGACAAGCTGATCAGCTGGACGGATTATGCGGGGACTCCTGTGTCTACCCAACCGGCCGTGATTCTACCTTTTAGCGCTCATCTGGAGAACGACGAACTCGTTATGCCTCTGGGTGTTAATGATGCGTACATGGGTATCTTCCGATGCCCGCTCGCAGCCATTATGAAGAAGATGGAGCGAGTTGCTTAGCTCTTCTCTTCTCGTTCCATTGTGGACCACACGAGGAGGGACGAATCTTCGAGGAGAGCCTGAATCGTTGGCTGGCCGTCGAAAGTCTGCATCAACTCGCGCAGACATCTATCGGCGCCAGCTAACAGCAAACCCCGCCGATCGACGCCGTCAGAAATAGCACGAACCGCTTGGATATGGCTGCGAAGTTCTTTCTGTAAAGCCGAAACCTTAGTGGCGGACGTGGCGGCATCCAACATACCCTTGTTGACCATATCCCGCACATCGGTAATATCCTGCTGCAGCGAGTCAATCTCACGAAGAAGGATCTTACGTAAATCTTCTTTGGGGTACTTCTCTTGAACCCACGCGGTCAGATCCGAAATACTCCCGTTGTACGGCGGACTTAAAAACCGAGCGTACAAGTATGCCTCAATGTCGCTTGTCGAATTCTTCGCATAGAAAACGAAAGCGTCTTTCTGCGATTTATCGAGCGAATCCAACCACGCTCCAACGGTGGTGGAATCACCTACGGTCGATTTGATCATGCAAATGCCGCTTGACCGGCGAGAGCCATGCCAGCACCATAGCGCTTCAGAGCGAGTTGTCCCTCAACCTGAGCTCGCTGCAACGCCATAGCGTTACGAGTATTTTCCTGCTGTTTGCGGATGTCGAGGTTAGTAGCTCCGATGTTAGCCGCCAGCTGGTTTTTAGCTTGTTGAGCAGTCTGACCGGCCGCTGCGGTTGCAGTCGCGGTGGGCAACAGCATTCCTTGCTCACCAGTAAGAATCTGGTTCTGCAGGTTAGCCGCAGCAGTGGCGTAAGTATTAGCCATCTTCGCCGCAGTTTCGAGACCCATCGTCTCAGTGGCGATCTTGGCTTTGTTTGCTAAATCCTGATTACCGATAGCTGCGTTGGCATACTGAGATGCGATTCCGGCAAGCATACCGGACGCAGTCTGATCTTTAGTAAGTGCGTTCTTAAACTGATCGTAAGACGCTTGCCCATAGATCTGGCTGAGAAGACCTTGCGCCTGACTAACAGGCTGCATGGCTGCTCCCAGCATGTACTGCTGAGATGTGATCTGAGCTTGACCCGGAGCTAACTGAGCGTACAGAGATGCGTAATCAGGTTGCTGCGAACTACCGGTCAAGGACCCGATGAGGCTGCCCACGCCGGGTAAAGCGCTACCTAAACCTCCGAGGAAGTTCCCGATGTTGGCTAAACCTTCGTATTTAGCAGCCATGTCACCTCAGGGTAATGGGACCAAGAACTTGTTGAGCAGCGGCTGCACCTTTTCCGAGTACATCAGCCATAGCAGCACTGGGCTGCTGGGAAGCAATTAAAGCTTGACCCAGCAGAGCTTGAGACATCAGATTAGCCGAAGTTGTCGTCTTAGCTAAATCAGTCCACTGCCGAATCTTCTCTAATTCAACCTCGCGACGACGACGCTGTTCAGCTTTCTCGGATCCGAGAGCTTCGGCAACCGTGGAAGTAACCACGAACTGACGAATGGCCTCGTCCGTGCGCCCCTTCAAAAACTCAGGACTCAAGGAACTCTTAGCAGTTGCCAGAAGTTCCTCTAAAACAGGATCTTTACCGGTCTGCTGAACCTGAGCGGGGTAGCCTTCAGTGGCAATATCTTGAGGACCGCCCCAATCTTCAGTCTGGTCCCCGATAGCCGCGGCAGCACCAGCAGCAGGAGTTTCCCAATCAGCGGAAGTTACAGGAGCAGCTGGAGTAGCTGAAGTCGGAGGTTTAGCGGCAGGGGGTTTAGGAGTGCCAGCAGCACCCGAAACAGCAGGGAAAGTACCGGGAGCTTTAGCGCGAAGTGATTCGTAAGATCCTATAGTCTGCTTACCCCACGGTCCGGCATAAACCTCGTAAGGTTTGCCATTAAGGTAGGAAAGAACAGTGCCAATTTTGGGTTCTTTCTTATCGCCAGCTCCGAATAAACCTGCAACAGAAGGGGCGGCTCCGTACCCAGCAGCCATCCCTAAGGGCCCTAAAGGAGCGGCGAGAAAAGCTCCAGCAAGGCGAAGTCCAAGGTTATCAGTAGCCATCTCAGACTGCCCTCGCTAACTCGGTAAGAGTATTGGCTGACTCAATCTTATCGCGGAAAGCAATGTTTTTGATTGCTGCGTCTAATAAGTTTCCAGCTGTGCTGTACTGAGATTGCAGGCGTTGACGCTGAACATCACCCAACGAAGAAACTTTTTGAGTCTCCACGCGGGCTTGTGCGTCGGCGAGAGCCTTGACTTTCTCTCGTTGAATGCTGGCTTGAGCTTCAGCTAAACGGGCAGCGTAATCAAACTCCTTCTCAGCTCGGATCCGTTCGATTTCACGACGAGTCAGACTCTCAGCCTGAGCTTCGCGAAGAGCGGCGCCGCCAGTAAATTGACCGTCAACGAAACCGCCAACAATATCTTCCCGCGTAGGCATAGGGGGAAGCACATCCCCCATCCCAGGAATAATAGATAACAGGCCGCGACGGAAGCGCTCGTTATTTAAGTATTGTTCGACAGCAAGCTGCTCGGCAGTGCTTGTAAAATACTTACTTCGCCCTACAGGCTCGGCCGTGGCGTAAGAGGAGGGCCCCATTGCCTGACCAGCAGGCTGAAACAAAAGCTTCTCAGCACCTTGTGTAGCAATACCTGCCACGAGGTTTGCAATAATGCCCTCAAGAAGACCCGAAGCTGCAGGAGCGGCAGCACTGGCAGCGGCAGGTGCCGCAGCAGCAACAGCAGGAGCGAGAGCTGGGATAGCCATGGTTTAACTCACGCAACGGGAAGACTTAGTAGCGATCTGGACGATCAAACGAAGTCCCCGATTGAGGTTTCTTCATGTAGTCTATCGCATCCTTTTTGGGCTGCATTGGAACTTTCTGTTCCTTCTGTTCTTTAGAAGGATATGCAGATGTTTGAGGGAAGTTTGAAGCTAGATAAAGACGTAAAAATTCATCCGCCACAAGAGACGGGGAGTCGTTACGAACGTCTTGTTCCTTCAAACGAAACTCAACACTGTTCATCAGCTGAGCTCCTGATAATGCTGCGACGGAGGAATAGAAGACGAACCAGGAGCATTCAGCATTGAATACTGACCACCCAGTCCAGGTACGTCGTACTCCACGGGGCGCTGTTGGCTGTAGAACTGACCAGCGTCGTTGGAGTTCTGCTCAATATTGGCAGCAAAATCCATGAAGCGCTCCATCATCTCGGGATCCGTCATCAGGATCTCAAGAAGACGACGAACCTCGATATCGTCATCACGTGTAACTAAGCCAGCACGCAAACGATGCGCCAGCTGATCACGAGCCTCAGGCTGAGACACACGGGGAGCCGCATTCAGAGACCGCGTGGCTGACGTATTAATACCATCACCCTCAAAACCCGGCATAGGAGCCGGAGCTTTGTAATACGACCGCAAAATGGTGGCGGTCATGGGAGTAGCAGCTGCGCACTCAGCCGGAGTTTTGGGAACCGGAAGCCCGAGCAAACGAGCAGCTAATTCATAATCCTGAGGGGAGAACACCGGAACCCAACACCATTGCTACTGATGTCTCCAGTTTAGGCCCTATTCGCAGAATATCGCCAGGCTGAATATTGAGTGTTATGCAGATTTTTTCTAACACATCTGGAGACGGTATGTACGTAGGATCTGTATAGATCTTCCTAGTAGTCGTAGGTGATAAATCAGACGACTTACTTAACTTAAACGAGGATAAACCACGCGCATCTAGGACATCCCGCAGGGTGTTAACGAGCTGCCCGTAAGTTGGATGCGACGAGTAAAAAGGCATTGTTTATGCCACTATAGTGAGTCGTTCCTGTAACTATAAGTTAAAATCCTAAATTTTTCCGACGAACGAATTCCAAATCATATGTTGTGAAATCCAAGGGAATAGCTGGGTTATTGAAAGGAGTCTCGTAAACTTCCCCTTCAACATGGGCTTGCCACGCTGGAGACCACTTGGCGTGCAGGTACGTCTTATTCATCTCGTGCGCAATATGGATGCGCTCCGCTAACGCAGGTTCGCTGCGCCAGGTTTGAGATCCATCCAGATAATCACCGCAGGTTTCGCCGTGGTAGTACGGCACACCGACGGAGAGCACACGCTTCAACTCCTTGTGTTTGAAGCGCATCCCGTAGTCCATATCTTCACAGTACGCAGGATATAAGTTCTCATCAAACAAACCGTACGCTTGAACAACCCAATCCTTAATCAGGAAGAAATCCCAACTGCCGTTCTCTCCGTGAACAATACCTGTTTCCGCATCTTGTGCGTGCTCGACAGCCGTTTTTAGAAAACCCGGAGTGTACATAATATCATGATTAGTTATTATCCAATACGGCACATTCATAAAACACTTGATAATTAAGTTCCACGCTCCCGAACACCCGATGTTTGCCGGCATGTGGCACACAACAACTTTCTTTACATATTTATGCGGCACGGATTTCAGCAAATCCAATTCCGTGGTGATCTGGTCTCGTCCGTTGTTGTCGAATACAACGAAAGTGTCTACAGGATAATCGATACTGTAAAACAACCTGTAAACCCAATGAGGTGCGTTAACACAAGCCGTACCGATAACAGGTATAGAGGGCGCGGTTTTATCCAAATACCTAACAAAGCTGCTACTATGCTAACACTTGATCAAACCTTGTGACCACATTCCTCTGGGGTCCCAAAAGCTCACTGATCGTCCCCACACCGGACGTCGCATTTCTGATGCACGACGACGACTCCGGTCGTTGCCAGATGCACAGCGTGGGCATCCCAGAGAAACACCTAATCGACTGGGCTAAGCGCTTCGCCGACAAAAACAAAGTTTTCATCGACTGTGGCGCCCATATGGGCAGCTACTCCATCCTGCTCGCAGACCACTTCAAGGAAGTTCTTGCATTTGAAGCACAACGTCGTACGTTTTTTCAACTCTGCGGAAATATCTTTATTAACGAAAAAACGAACATCACACCCAGACACGTAGCCATTACAGACAAGATCCACGCGCATCAAACCGTCACGTTGTCCGTGGTATCTGAGGATGGCGGAGGCTCAACAGTTCTGATTCCTCGCGAACCCGTGCTGCACAGCGAACGAGTCGAAGCAATGAACCTAGATGCGTACCATATCGAAAACGTCGGACTCGTCAAATTAGATATTGAAGGCAACGAGCTTCAAGCAATCCGCGGCGCGGAACTAACCCTGAAGCGCAGCGACTACCCGCCGATCATTTTTGAAGCAAACAACGACAGCTGGTATGAGCCCCAGAAGAAGGAGCTCTTCAACTACCTGCGGTCTCTCGAATACAACATCGCCGAGATTCGGCCGTTTGACAATATGTATATAGCTGTAAAAGGATCTACGGAAGGACTTTAGAAGCAATCCAGATCAACGCAAAGCAAACCAGAGCGTACCCAACAAACAGCTCAATAATCGGCAACCCCAGAGTCACTCGGGAATCTCCAACAGAGTCAACTCAACCCTAGCTTCGTCGAACATCGATTGCGACATCTTGAAACTCTCTTCCCATCGATCTGGGATGGGGAAGTCCGGGGCAACGACACGAGCAATGCCAGCCTGGATCATGAGCGTGCAGCAGTTGCTGCAAGGCAAAAAAGGCCATACATACACGGTAGAGCCCTCCAAAACCACGCCGTTTCGAGCTGCGTGGGCGATTATGTTCGCCTCAGCGTGTACTGTGCGCAACAGCTTCTCTTGACGATCCAGGAGGCGACCAGGGAGATCCGAGATACCGTGAGGCAAACCGTTGTATCCAGTACCTAAGATCCGCCGATCCTTGACGGCTACGGCGCCAACCTTCGTAGATGGATCCTTACTCCAGTTAGATAAAGATCTAGCTAACTCTAAAAACCGCAGGTCCCAGCTCACGTCCGCTGTCGGAAGGCACCGAAATAATAATAGGAAACGTCAGCACCCAATACCCTCACGCACAGAATTTGTTAAATTTTCCCAATCAGACTCAAGACAGAGCCTGCAGTGCGCGTGGAGTGACGGAGTTTGCTGGTAATCCCACAAAACCAGGCAGTACTTCAAATTTTGCCCGCTCGTGTTTTTCTTGATGACGATATCTTTGATAACACCAAAACGCGGTTTGCTGTTAGCTGCGATTACATCGACCATCTCCTTACGGACGACATTCAACGCGGGACCGCGAGGGCGTTCTGCAACACGGTCGCCAACTGCGAATCGATTAGTAACCTTACCCATTCAAGAATCCAAATTCAGCGTTAGCAACTCAAGCTCAGGGGAATCAGCTACCCAACGTGCGAACTTGAGCGCTCGGTCCCACGCGGCAAACTTGTGCTGACTGTACTGCTTCGTGTCCCTCCGCTGGAACGAAACAGAAATAGTGTTCTTTACGGCGACACTAGGTTTAGTTTCTAGTTTCATTAGATGGGTTCAGCGGAAGATAATCAGGGCAGTTAGGACCGGGGTGTTCGGAGATAAACCAGCTTTGACGAAACGTAGGCTCAACTAAGTACCTGCGACACTTAAGTCGTAGGGGGCATGTCTCGCCGTTGGCGCACTTGGTAATGTCAGCCATTGTTAGACAGATACGATGAGCACTCTTCCGCGAACGTTCCGCCCGCCTCCGGGAATCCTAAATTGCACTCTAATTTGTCATGATCCCAAAAAGAACATGAAGAACATTCTCTTAAAGTTTCTGTTAAGCCTGTTAACATTTGAGCCGCGAGTCTAGCCCGCATCTTCAGATCTTTATAATCTTCTAAAAGAGCTTTGGTGACGACGTAAACAGTCTCTTTATTCCCACACTGGCACAAGAATCGTTGGCGTTGAATGTCATTGGATAGTGCGGTAAAAGATTTGTGAGATTCAATACACTTCAGTGCAATAGCACCGCAAACAGAGCACTTCAAGCTAAAGAAAGTAAATGTGCAGAGTTAATAGCCGAGGTGGGATTCGAACCCACACTGGAGCGATTTTAAGTCGCTGGTCTCTTCCGTTGGACTACTCGGCCGGCTTTACCTTTGCGAAACTAAAATAGTAAAGAAAGGTGCGCGTCGTGAGGATCGAACTCACCTGTGGCGAATTATGAGTTCGCTGCCTTCACCAGAGGGCTAGACGCGCCTGCAGCCTACAAAAGACTAAGCGGATTTAGCGAGAAGTTCGGTTTCCTTTTGTTTTTTCTTGAGGAGCGTGGGGGCGTTTTCAATGTTGCTTCGGCAGGAGCAGTGATACGAGCAATAAGGACCCTTCATAGCAGGATTACGAAGGATCGCTTGCTCATACCTGCGAAGACGAGAACCCTTCAAAACAAACGGAGTGAAGCACCGAGGGCAAACAGCATACAGACGATGCTGAGACATCAGAGGCGGATGGCGGACCTCTGTAGTAAACCAGGAAAAGCGCAAAAGCGCAATGCCTCAAATGCGCATCCGCCAATCTTATTTGAGTCTCAGATCAGGGATACTGAAGCTTGGCTTGAGACTTGCAGACAGCGAACCCGGTGTCGCCACGCATTCCGTTGTTGTCGATCATGAACTGAGCCAGACAGAGCTCAAAAGCTTGGTCGCGCATCTTGTCTTGAGGAGTTTTACGAGACTCGGCAGTGGCGTGCCAACCAAGAGTCATAAGGACGAGAGCGCCGAAAATACCTAGGAACCCGGAAGCAACTACAACGGCGATGATTTTCCACGCTTGCCATGCGGCAGCGGTCTGAGGGAGGTGCTTGCTGTCGAGATTGATTTTGATGTCGGTAGCCATGTTGTGGAAGTAATTCCATGCGTACTATAGCACTCCGTCAAACCCTAGCGACGGTGGGCAAAACCGACGGCCGCTGTTACTATGCTGACGGTATCCTTGTTAGCTGTGTCTTTTTTCTTAGATAAAAAATACAAAGTAACCCATGCTTGGTACGAACAGCTGCTGGGCTCCGCAAAGCTGTTAGCTCAAGAGGAACGCGCCAAAAAGCTACACTTCGACCCGAACGAAGATCGATTAATCGTAGAGATCGGCGTCTACGAGGGCGCATCAACTTGCTGGTGGTCTGACAACTATTTAGAACACCCAAACAGTCGATTAATTGCGATCGACCCCTTTACAGGCAACGACGAGTACAAAGATCGTCCGCAGGACTTCCCCACGCTCGGCAGTATTGAGTTTATTGCGCGATCTAACGTCGCAAAGAGCAAAAATGCAGGAAAAGTTGACATCCGCAAAGGTTGTTCGTGGGATTTGTTCCCTTTAATCAGCCGAGAGCTCGATAGACCCATCGATATCCTGTATATCGACGGAGAACACACGCCAAATGCGCTGTGTCGCGATATTTCGCTGTATCTACCTTTGGTGCGATCAGGCGGAGCTGTGATTTTTGACGATTACGGCCACGCGGACGTCAAACGCGGGGTAGATGGAGCTCTAAATGGGTGCGGAGAAATGGAATTGGCGTTTATGACGGGTTGGCAACTCTGGTGTGTCGTTAAATGAGTCGAGTTCCTCTTCTCTGGTTCGGCGACGGAGGTTATCCGTGGGGTAGAAACTGGATTTTGGAGCTTCTACCTCCAGATTCGGTCGAAATTAGGGTGTTTGAACCGAACGAAACGCCAGACGTCGTTGAAAACTGCATTGTTTGCGCCAACGCAGGGGCGGGAAACGCATACATACGAAAGCTATGTGCCCACGGAGGCAAATTTGGCGTAATTTTGCTGTCTGATGAGTGCCTGCTAGAAGACACACCGTATATAGACGAACCTGGGTGCGTGTTCGTCGCCCGAAATTACGCACACCCTAAGGTTTTGAACCACTCCAAGGCATTTATTTTCGGTTTGGGGTGGCAAAACATGTATGAGACGTATGCAGACTCCTCCAAAAAAGCTAGCGAACGGAAATTTAAGTGGGGTTTCGCTGGAAGTCTCAAGACAGACAGAGCCATAGCGTTAGAGAAACTTGATTGTCTCGAACCTTATGAAATTTACGTTTTCGAAAAGTTTAATGATCCGGCGTATCTAACCCCAAAAAGGTACGCTGATCTGCTGAACGATTGTGTTTTTGTTCCCGCCCCTTGCGGAGGAGCTAGTAACGACTCGTTTCGGATTTACGAAGCGCTCGAAGCAGGAGCAATACCGATTGTTCTCAAAAACGACAGGTCGTTACGGATAGATCCTTCATACTGGCACGCTGTATTCAGGGGAGAATCCGAATTGCCGTTTGTCGTAGCCGACACGTGGGAGGAAGCAGCGCTAAAAGCTCAGGTAGTTTTAGAAAGCGGAATGGTCGATCTAGTTCAAGAAAGTTGTATCAGCTTTTGGCAGCACTGGAAAAATAATTGGAAACAAATGTTTGCTGTTGCAATAGATCGAATCAAAAATCATTCCAGTGTCGAATGACGCCAGCGACGATGAATAAATTAGTAACTAAGTAAGAAATAAAAATAAGAGTACGAATGGCTGCCACGCGGTCGGCTTCCTTATCGTGCGAGGAAGCTTTTTCACCGAGAGCTTTTGCCCAGATTCTCCAGAACCTGCGTTTCAAATGCCGCGAACTCCGCGATTCTGACGGATGTAATCGGACATGCTGCCGTGAGTATCTAAAAACTGCTGAAGGCGTCCTTCACGAAGATCCCGGCTGCGATTGACCCAATCTCGGAATTGATCTTGGCTCATTGGTAAGTTGGGATCTTCACCGACGGGAATACCCTGCGCAACTTCTACCGCAGAAGGAGCGGCGAGTTTAAAAATAAATTCCTCTAACAACCCGCTGGGTTGCTCTTTATAGGAATGGAGCGGGCTGTCGTTGTGAACCACGCGGGATCTAAGCCGGTGTACCTAGTTTATTCGATTTCGGAACCTTGCGACTCCGTACCTCTAAACCACTTACGTTTTTGACTAAACCACTCAGCCAGCGTGGTCGGATCCTGCGCTCCTTGTAGCTGATCGCTTGGATCTGGCTCGCCTAGATCCATACTTTGCATAAAACCGTCCAAACTATCTGCCGGCTGCTCCCCACTAATCGCAGTGCGCCGTGCTTTTCGCAGCATCGCCTCCACGGAGTGATTGCGGTTCGCCCATTTTTGAATCCACTGCATGTCGCTCAGCTGAACTTCATGCCCTTTCGCTATGCGCTGGCAGATGAATTCGACTTTGAGGCGCACATCCGTGGACAACATAAGCCTTAAGCCGACTGTTACAGCCTAAGCGCATCTGACAAAAGGTGTATTAAGCGGCAATAAAAAGCTGGGCGCCTGTTAGTATATTAACACTCGACAGATTTAGACCCCAAATTGCCAGCAAAATAATTTTGGGCTTCTCGCGGACCCCGTCGACCTAAGCCCCTATATAAAAAAAAGACCAAATCGCGGGCAGGTTGCGTACACATAAGCGGGGCCTGGGTATCACACAGCGCCGCACTATGTATCATTTAGTGTTGTTAAGTTCTACATTTATCTTTCTGAAGCTGTACTAGTTCATCTGTACCGGCAGGCAGGCTTCCTATCATTTCGTAAAGAGGCTTGACGGCTGCGCCCGCTGCGTGGTAGTTGCGCGTGCGCTCGCGTTTCGTTCTCTCACTAGGTGCGAACCCTGACACTGTGTGCCAATCGGTGAGCCGGCTGGGAGGGGTTGACGGGTGCGCCCGGTTCGAGCGATCCTTTGTTCATCGGGGCGAGAGCTTCGATCGAACCTAGAAAACCCAAGAGAACCCGCGACGGCCGAACGGCCCCCACGCGCTGCTGCTGATGGTAAGGCGCTCCCACCAGGGAGAGCCCGAAGTGTAGGCAAGGGCAGGCATGGTGTGACTGAACGCGAGCGGCGGGATCTTAAAGGTTTCTAGGTTTGCGAACCTTGAAAACGGAATAGGTGTGAGCGTAGTAGGAACCCCGCGAGGGTAGTACGAAACCTGCCGCGCCTATTTCTTTATAACTTCCCATACAGTGTGGGCAATGCAGCCGAACTTAAGTAGGCCACCAGGGAGAAGCACCCTGCACTGTATGTTTGCCAGTATCTTGTCTGTAACTAAGACAATCTATGGGCGCTAAATAGCAGCCACGCTCGCCCCGTGGCACCTGAATACAACCCAACTTGTCAGGCTGCAGTTAGTTACAGCGCCAGTTTCTTGTCCAGCGTACCTGTCCTTAGAGCAGGTACGCAGACTCTGGACACTATCCCCCCACGTCGGCGTCGATCCGTACGATGGCGGGGTTAGTTATCCGCCAGAGAGTGAGACTGTACGCTGTAACTAACTGTGTGCTAGGCATTATGTTTCAACTTTTTCTGGGTGACTGTTCTCTTGTAGGGGGCAGATTAACCTTAACTTGTCAGCTACCAGGTACAGATTGAGATCATCTTGGATCAATCTTGATCATCAACCTGAAACGATTCTCTCCCCAAGCTTGTCAGTTTGGTGAGGGATTCTCCCTCATTTGTTGTCAGCTGCCAGCCATGTTGCTGGTGAATGTTATGAACATCCGCACAAACAATGTTCCGCGTGAGCTGAAGTTCTTGTCTGACTTCAGCGCATCTGATCAAGATAAGATCCGCAAACAATACGATTGGATGGAACCCAGCGACCTTGAGTGTAACTACGGGTTCTTTAAGTATCGCAACTGTTTCTACCACTTGTCTGACTTTATGCGTGTTGCTGATGAGTCAACTGGTGATCTTGCAGGCTGGGATGGTTACGCTGGCGATTCGTATTTCAGCGGCACACTGATGAAGCTCGTTGATAATGACTGCGATCATGTCATTGTCGGTCGCTACTTCTCCTGATTCCTCTAACTAACCCCATCGCATCTTGTCACCATGGCATCAACAATCGGCACTCAATACGTGTTCAGCCTGCAGTTCTTAACTCCCACGGCTGAGGGTTCTACTGCGTGGGTCACACATGTTCAAACTGACTCTGAGGATTGGGCCTGGCAGTTAATCGACAAGCTCGAACGTAAGTTCCCCCGCCGTAAGTGGCGCTGGGTTCGCACAATCGAAGACACAAAGTACGCACAGATCTAGTCACCAACCATCTGTAACTAACCATGAAACTCTCCAAGACTGAGTGCGAGTTCCTTGCACAAACTATCCTGGCGTGGGCTGAATCTAAACCCTGCGTGTCTGGTGTTCCTTTGATGTTCACAGATGCTGCAGGTGAGAAGTGCTTACTCACCCACGATGAGATCGAAACACTGTACAAACGCCTTGAGTATGCGCCAGGAATGTAACTACGTGTCCCGCTAACGCGGGGCCGCCGCACACAATTATCCCATCAACATCATGTCACAATTCAAACACTACTGCACACAGAATGATCATAACGGCAACCCTCGCCGTTGTTACGTACTGATCGACAGCGAAACTAAAGATCCCATCGCCGTGTGGGATGAGGGATACTACGGCCACGATGCCGTGCCAGGTATCTGGAGAGAAGCGGCCTATCATGCGCCCAGAATTGACTGCTCAGTGAGGCAGTACAACAAACTATTGCGCACACTGCCGTCACCTAAGTGGGCACACGATGTGCCTGGTTATTCTCACCTTCGCACAGTTTCTATCTGACATGTACAACACACAAACTACACTCGACCGCGACTTCATGCGCCGCATGATTCGAGCATACGAACAGGATCTATTGCAGCTAGTTAATCAAACTCCCGATCATCCTGGCGGCGATTGGGCACACGACCATCTCAACATGCTCAATAAATTACGCAGCGCCACATTCTCTTCATTCACCCAAACTGTTACGTTCTGATCATGACACAAACACAGTTCGACAAACTCTACACAGCTATCTATGAAGCTTACGAGTTTGCAGCCCTCAAAGATGAGTATGTTCGCTCAACTTTAGGCGATGCACTCGATCACATGATCTTACTCAAACAACAGAAACTCATTCACCCTGACAATGTCTGACTTCAACATAGCTGAGGTGTCCGTAACGCATACTTGCCACTACAACCCTGCAATCTATTTAGAACACTGTGAAGCTATAGGTGTAGAGCCTAGTGAGGAAGAGTATTTGAACTTCATCCAAGATGAAATTAGTGAAGACTTTCCCTCGTTTGCTTACCACAAGCTGCACATAACGTACAGCGATTCTTGCACTGGCGGCCCAATCACAATCAACCAACAAATTCACACACCATGAACAACGAACTCACACCCAAACTTGTTCTCTCTGACTCCCACGGTGTCTTCATCCCGCAGATTTACTGCGAGACCGCAGATGAAGAGTGGGCACAATCTGTAGGTGTTGACTATAGAGACGTCGAAACTTGTCAGGCCGGCCCCGATCACGAATGGTATTGGGAATCATGGGAGAACATCCTCAACAATGCGCACACCGTAGTTGATGGTGTAACATGGCGTCTTGTTCAAGATGGTGATCTGTACGAAGTGCCAGACGGTTACGAATGGCCTGAGATGTAATCCCTCTCCCGCTTCGCGGGGCGCCAACTTACCTAATCACACCAACATCATGAAACACATAATCAACATCAAAGCTGCATCATCCGGCATTGAGTATTCGTGCTCTGTACCTGCAAAATGGCTCGGCAAAGCATTAGCTGTCCACCGCCCAGTCAAAGACTGCAAGACCAACGAGATTCACACGAAACCCTGTTATTGGACAATCACACATTTAGAAACAGGTTATGCCGCCGCCATCATCTACAAACCAATCCAAGATGCTGTCAAGTTAGCTAAAGCGTGGGATGACGCGTTCACCGACATTCACTCTCCCGAGGACATAAAAGAATGGGAGTGGCGAACAGAGTGGCAGTATCAACTAAACGGCAGCTCGCCTATTCGTGATCCACGCTCGTTCGAGAATGTTGCGCAGCGTTATGACGCAGCCGCCTAAAACACAACACACAGTTAAACCAACAACAACTCACATAATCACACTACACTAATATGCGCACACTAACTAAGCAGCAGGTTCTCTCCACATTCCGTGAACTATGGCGTGAACAGGTAGAACACAACCGCGCACTGCGTGGTGATGTTGTCGCCAAACGTGAAGCCTTCAACAACTTCGTGGATGATCTACACCGCCAACGTTATCTAACTGATCACCAAGTTTTCAACTGGTCTAATCCTTTCTGATCATCACCATGTCCTACCAGAATCTGCCTAGCTACATCTCCCACGGTGTCGAGATTGAATACGAACCTCGTGCCTGTTTGTGTAGCCTTGCTCGCTACAACATCGCACAATGCGCACGCCAACGTATGGCTGAAGCACACAATCACTACACAGAAGACGGAGGTTTCGAACTGTGGAAGCGCGAGCGTGTGTCCTTTTGGTCAACACTTCAAGCATCCATCCCGCCACACTTTTCTGTAACTAACTGAACGCGCCCCCAACAACACACAAGGAGACTAACCATGCGTAAAATCGAAATGCAGATGCTTCAAGCTATCCGCAACAAGCAGCACTTCAAGTGCGCCAACACTGAAGTAGTTCCCACGGTGTTCGAACACGGCGACCGCAAGATCGACCGCATCAATGTCTACCTGCACGGCAACCCAATCGCACAGATTCGCCCTGATTGTGTGGACATCTGCGATTGCGGTTGGCAAACAACAACCACAAAGTCACGCCTCAATGTTATCCTGCGTGAACTGTGTGGTGCTGGTATCTACCAGAAGAATCACACCTGGTACGGTACAGCTATCGAAGAAGACGATTGGGAGATCGACAAGAACTCCCGCCATTGTTTCGTCCGCGGTTAATCAAACAACGCGCCGATGCCTAAACCAGCCAACCCACCTAACAGTTCCGGCTTACCAATACCGGGCACTTTCTCTCCGCCGGGGCCGATACCAGGAACACCAGCGAGAGATCCAACCAATCCCAAAGGCATCCGGCCGACAACACCAAACGGACCCACATTCTCTGTGATGTACTTACCTAGAAACTCCGCCGCTAACTGTTCCACTACGGTTAAAACAATTATCTGAAGTCTAGCTCAGTGCCTTATTACATTCAAAAGCGCGACGAATCGAACGTCGTGGTGACGATTGAAGAATACGAAGACTCGAAGGAATCTTATCAAGCTGCACGTGAGTATGGGCTGCGGGATCCCACGGCGCGGTATTACGTAGCGAAGAAACCCTGCAAAGCTTGGTTAGAGAATCAAACTCCTATCACAAATCCGCCCGCACTCTCAAATGAACCGCCATCAACGACTCGCTCAAAAGTATCGCGCACTGCGTCGACAGTTTCGACAGCAACAGCGACTCATTAACCAGCTCACTGTGTCAACAAATACGCCGGTTACGAACGACATCGTGATCAACGGCGGCTCGATGTCAGTCACAACTAGCACCGAGCAAATTATTCCCATCTATACCGAAATCTACATCCCCACGCCTGTCGCCCCGAAACCTCCGATCCCTTGGATTGAAGATTGCGACGATAAATACGAAGGCGACTACCGGAACCGCCATCAATTCGATAACTAATTCAAACCGGCCTTCGATTGGCCGCCGCATAGTTTCACTTCACAATCACATGAAACGTCTGCTTTTCTTGCTTCCCTTTGCGATCGCAACTACAGCTGATGCACGTGTAATTAAAGCTACTGTTTATCACGAATGGTATGACAACAGAATCACATATTGCGGTACAGTCTACAGACACTGGGGGGTCTCAGCTGCTCATCCGTGGTTGCCCTGCGGCACAAAGGTTCAGGTTACCCACGCTGGCCGCACGCTTACAGTTCCTGTATTAGACAGGTGTGATTGCAACTCGCTGGATTTGTCGGCAGGTGCTGCGTACAGATTAGGTATCCCACTTGACGGCACGCGGCCAATTCACATCAGATACTGACCTGTCCCGCTTCGCGGGGCCGCCGCATGGTGTTATCTCCGCTATGCTGCAGCTGCCTCACATCAACACACGCAAACGCTAATCTCATGAACACTCAGCCTCTCGGTTATCTGCAGAAGCAGATGGTTTCTTTCATGAAGCGCCAGATCAACCTTTATGGACCTGGTATTTCTAGAGCCTTCAGTATCGACACAGACTCAGATTCACGGCGAATTGCCACGTCGCTTGAACGTCGCGGGATCATCTGGGTGGATCGAGCTTACGAAATGTGGACAGTCGTTCCAAACCTCGATCATCCTGTATTCTCCGAGTGACCTGTAGCCTCAACACCATGTCACCCAAGTTTGCACACATTCAGATTGAGATTGGCTTGTCTGAAGCAGTCGAAGCTGAAGAAGTCACAGCCATTTTCAAGAAGATAAAGGAAGTTGTTGAGGCTAAAGATCCTCGCAACAAATACTGTTTACTAACTGAACTCTCTGTAAATCTCAAAGATGTCTAAGCGAACAGGTTTCAACATGTATCTCGCCCTCGCTGCTGGGTTCTTTGTACTTACCTGCGTAACGATTCAGGTTCCTTACAGTTCGCTGTTCTTACTGGCAGGTTTTATCTGTGTGCTGATGGATTACAGACGGCACAGACCATAATCGGCAAATTACGTTAAGTAAATCCTTTAAGAATAGAAGTTTATTATAAAAGCCGGGTTAACAAAGTAACGCAGCACGTGTATTCATAACTACAAACGCAAACCTTAAGCATACCTAAACAAAGTCAGGCTTTAGAGTATGATCTTTTTCGGTCACGTTTCAAACTGTGCATCCCCACAATCAAACCGTCGAAAAGGAATTCGACATTTTTTCGAAAGCACACCGCACGAGCTGGGCCTACCAAGGCTCCCTGAAAGCAGAATCACCAGAAAAGGCGAAAGTAAACTTCATGCGCGAGAATGCAATACAAGACCCATCCAAAGTGGCGGTTTACCAGAAGCGCTGAGCCCACGCTGGCCTGGTAACTTGTAAAGGTAGGCGGCGGCGTGCCTGGAGGCTGCTACCCCAGAAGCCAGATCAGGGGAAGCATGAGCGGGTTCGATTCCCCAACGCCGTCTACACCCCTTTACAGGTGCTCCTTAAGCGTATAGTATGAATGCGGTGCCACCGACCGCACAAAACGGGGTGGGCTCACATCACTTGATCACCAACATGAGTATCCGTTCTAGCGAGCTGGTTAAGTTGGGCGAACTCGCCGCCGAGACTTTCAACGAGAAGGAGACAGCGCAGACCGCGTTGGATGAATCCTTCGGACTTCCCTTCGAAGCTTCTCGCGACAATCTGTTGCGAGACATTCAGATCGCCGAGTCAGAGGGACTCGATCTCAGCGTGTTCTCCGGCGCAGAGAGCCGCTTCAAGTTCCCCATTTACAACACGAACATCGTCGTTCGGATCTCCAAGATTCCCACGCCGCACGAAAAGCTGGAGAAGCTACAAACCAAGGTTGCCAAGCTTGAACAAGAACTCAAGCTGGCCAAGATGGCGTTGAAGCACACAGCCGAACAACTCGTGGCGGCACACGAGTGCGATGAGCTGACGGATCGTATCTCATTGGCATTCACGCGCCTTCGTAAGGGCTGACATCACGAGTCTTTATGAGTGCCATGCTAATCCGTGCTTTTCCTGTCTCCTTACGATAAGCTCACGTCGGCGGGGGACGACCGTCGAATGGGGACACAAACCTCCGATTTTCGGAGGTTTTTCACTACACCCAACCATCACATCTAGTTAACTAACCGCGATGACGACTCACTACCTTTTGTCTTGCTCAGTTTCCGCAAACGTACGCCAAAGCGTACAGATCAAGTTTGACGATCTTAAGCTTCCGCAATCAGTTATCGAGACTCTTGAAAAGAACAACACCGTCAGCCTCCGGCCGAATCTCAGTAACGCGCTTAAAGGAAAACTTGATTCACTGCGCGTTATGCAGCGTGAACTTTATGATGGCTATTGTATTCATTATAATGATTGTCACTTTGTCACTGCTTCCTACTTTGAGTGCGCTAATGCGCTGATCAAGAACATCCGTAAGGAAGCTGACGCAGCTAACGACGAACTCAAAGACCTGTGGGAATCTGAATTCCAGAACTGGAAGGAGACAGCAGAAGGTATTCTGCGCCCACTGTTCAAAGATGGAGAAGAGTTCCAACTAGCTTACGAAGCTTATCTTCGAATCTTCCCCACGCGGGCTGAATACAAAGCACCGATTCGCGTGTCGGTGTTGGGACCGCTTCCGGTGTCTCTGACTCAAGTCGATCAGCCTGTTGAGGGCGATCTTGAGAGTCTGGCCGCGTTTGAGAATCAGATCAACACGGCACAAGTTCTAGAGGCCGCTAAGAACAGCGCAGCCGACAAGGCTTTGCTAATTAGCGCAGAGCTGCTAGACGACCTGGACGTTCGGTCAGAAACCAAGATCGGCAAGCAGCAAACAGGCGGCGACAAGAAACGGGGATCGTGGCAGATCACTGCGGAAAAACTGCAGCTAATCAGCGACTCTGTGCCAGGTTTTGAAGTCCTATCATCGCTCGCTCAGCGCTTGCTGCAGGCGGGTATCGACATTCAGGACCCTGATCGTTCTGTGCGCAACAAGGGCACGGAGGAATTCTTCAAGGTTCAAGACGAGATCAAACAGGAGTTGCAAGAAATCTGCAGCAATAGGCAAACCTCTAAAGGGTTGGATCTGCTGAAGAAATCTCTGGACATGTCCAGCACTTACAAAACCCTGTGCGAACGAATCCAAACTGTAGAAAACCCCGAAGCTTTAGAGCTCTTAGTAAAAGATGCCAATCTCGAACTAGACATCTACGAGCAGCGCTCCAAACAACTGCGGAAGCTGATCACACGGCGTCAGGAACTCATCGGCGTAGCTGACGAGAACCTGGACAAGCTAATCACATCCGTCAAAGACGAAAATGAAACGACAGCAATCGAAGCTGCCGACTTCTGATCCTCACACAAACATCAAACGAACAATGGACAGCCTTACTTTCGTCAAGCTTCAAGGTTTTCGCATGTCGCTCAATGCTGCCACGCTGGAGCGAGAGCACATCATCGACGGTCTGCTGGCTTCGCTAATCAGTCGCCAGAATGCGTTTCTACTCGGTGAGCCGGGAACGGGTAAGTCGGATCTGGTGCGAGCCATCTGCGGTGGCATCTCCGGGGCTAATTACTTTGGTTACCTGCTGACTCCAACTACAGATCCTTCTGAGATTTTCGGACCCGTTGCCGTAACCAAACTCCTCCAGGATGAATACAGCCGAGATGTTGAGGGATACCTGCCCTCCGCTCACATTGGATTCCTGGACGAGATGTTCCGGGGAAGCTCAGCGATCCTCAACTCGCTGCTGATGCTTCTAAACGAGCGTACATTCAACAACGGCAAGGAGTTTCTGCAGACGCCTATCGAATCCATCATCGCAGCCACCAACAGCTGGCCAGAAGAGGAGTCACTCCAAGCGTTTGCAGACCGTTTTCTGTTCAGGCCCACGGTTCTGCCCCTTCGCAAACCCGTCTCAAAGAGGACTCTGGACAGCTGGGGGTTGGGCATCACGGAGCGACCTAAGGTTGAGAAGAATCTCTGCTTAGACGATCTGAAGAAGCTGCAGACAGCTGCAGAATCCATCAAGATCTCCCCCGAGTTTCTGGATAAGTTCAACTCTGTCTGGGAGCTCCTGCAGCAACGATCAATCACAATCAGCGACCGCCGCCGTGTGCAGATTCTTAAGTTCCTCAAAGCCTGGGCAATCGTCCAGGGCGACGACGAGCTGTATCCAGAGCACATGCACAACAGCCTGATCCACATCGTCTACAGATCTGAGGAGGATCAACTGACGATCAAGGAGATTCTGGAGCAGGAAATTCCCACGGCGGAGGGGATCTTGGCTACAGCAAAACGAGCCGCTTCAGGAATCCTGTCTGAATACACGGCAACATCACATCGATTCAAGTCAAAAGGGTTAAGCGATCTGAATGAATATGTAATGTTCTTGCGGCGCTGTCACAAGGATATGGATACGATCAAAGCCAAGGTCTCCGAGATTCTGGATGACGATAAGAGGAGGATCAGCGTTGGCACTCGCGCCGACGGCGTGAAGCTAATCCAGTCCCTGGAAACTCACAGCGCAACATTTGCAAAAGCCATCAACGAATTCAGCAGGTAGTCATGACTTCTAAAACAAACACAGAGTTCATTCGTCTAACACAGAACGAACCTCTAACACTGGCTTGTTCGGCACTCGCCGACTTCCTGTGGGAGGATTTCGTCAGAGAAGCTAAGCCTTCTGTTCGTTATCTGATTGAAACGTACAACGTCAAACAGCTCTCCCGGTTCGGCAAGGAGTTGTTTGAGCGGCTGTACAAAGCAGACGATGTTAACTGGTTGGTGTCCCTGGAAGCTTACGAAGAGTACTTCCGAAAGGTTTGCGACGGAGATAAAACCGCGTTACCTGAAGGCTACAAACCAGAGAACGGATTCTGGTACGCCGTTATGGAAGATCTCTCCAGGGCAGCAGCATGGCCTCAGCTACTGCATCACTGCAGCGGCGAGCAGTACAACAGCGCAAACAACGCTGTGCTTCTGCTCAACAAACTGTCCGAAGAGATCGAGAAAGCAATCGAGGAGCAAACCATAAATATCGAGATGCTCACCCACGCTGGCCAAAAGTTAGAGGAATTGCGGAAGCAGTTCTCTGAGGCTCAAGCTCGCGGCGACAAAGCCGAGGCAGAGCGGCTGCGCAAAGAAGGGAAGCAGCTGAATCAGGATTTACACGATGCGATTGAACAAGCGAAGCAGGTTATCCAAGGGAGCGCAAATAAAATTGTGGACTCTACGCTAGCTGAAAGCCAGGAGACTAACGAAGCTTTATCTACAATCTACGGAACATCAGCAGGAACAAAACAGCGAACGCTGGACATCGAGAAGAAGAAGGAGCTGGCTCAAAGATTATCCAATAACACGAAGCTTCGTCAGATCATTAAGAAGCTCGGCAGCCTGCAGCGCATTTGGCAAGAACGGAAAAGAGCGAAGCGCTTCAAGTCAGATTACGAAGCAATCACAGGTGCTGAGTTCAGCAACAACATCATCAAAGCTTTCCCATCGGAGATGGCTCTAGCAGCTACCCCGCAAGGCAGAGCTTTATTCGCTCTCAAGTACTCTCAGAAGACACTACTTACGAAAGACTACACAGCACATCGTAAGGACTTGGGGAAGGGGCCCATCATTATGTACATCGATGCGTCAGGCTCGATGAGTGGAGAACTAGAGATCTGGAGCAAAGCAATCGCTCTTGTGATCGCCGAGCAGGCTACGAAGGAGAACCGAAAGCTTTACGTAAATCTTTTCGATACCGCTGTCGTCGAACTCTTCGATGCGGCGCCCGGTCAAGTAAACAAGATGGAAATCCTCGAAGAGCTGACGGGCTGGACACTGGGAGGAGGAACTTCCTTCAACGCAGTTATCAACCACGCGGTGGCCAAAGGTCCTAAGGAACCGAAGGCCGACATCATCATCCTGACTGACGGACACGCTGACGTCGGTGATAATTTCGTCAAGAGCATAAACAACTTTAAAAACAACACAGGCACTCAGGTAAGCACTGTGTGTCTGAACATGGCCATACCTGACGTCTGCAAATTGTTTAGTGATGAGACATTCAGCGTAGATATCTCAAAGTCTGTAGATACAGTAGATGCAATTCAAAAGTGTATCCGTTGAATTGTGGAAAACTTTCAAGAGTCAGTTGACGAGCTGCTCACGATTGCGGAGTACTACGAACGGGGACAAGCTGAAATAGCTTTCGTCCGGGACAAAATAGATAGAACAGCACAGCACGTAGGAGCTCTCCATTTCAATCCAGAAACTGGACAGTACTACATTTGCTACGGAAGGATTAACGGAGAATACAAGTGGACCAGATTAAAAGAAGTAACCCCAGGATTGGATTTTGAAATCTCTTTTAACGAGGACCATTATTAATGGTTTCGACACCAGTTAAAGTCCTAACTCAACTAAAAAACAAGTACTGCAAAACAACTAAGACACTAGAAGATCTCAAAACTTGGGTGACCTTAGCCATAACCCATAAGGATCACGAGCCATACCACGGGTTCGATTTCTGGTATCACTACGCTCACTTAAAGTTTTTAACGGAAACTAAAACGTTTTCTATGGTTGTTACCTGTCCAAGGAGAACAACTTACTGCGAAGTATGCTTACCTCTACGTCACTACTTAGAACACCATTTTGGAATAGATGACTTCGATCATCTGATTTCACTGACGACGTTGACGGATCCGGACTGGGAACAGATTATCTCTGAGATCACAGAACAGATCCACCTACACGCAGTCGCAGACCTGGACGAGCAAGATTACGACAGTCTGTTTTACTAGATGAGCGAAAGCTTAAGAAAACTAAACGCACCTTGCCTTTCATAGCATTGAACTCTACTCTTCTCACTGTTCAAACCGTCACCGACATGAACTTTCAATTCCACCTTCAAGGCACTCCAATCGAGACAAAGGAAGCTGCTGCTCTGCTCATGGCAACGGGAGTAGACACCTCGGAAGGGTTGCGCATCGACCTGGAGAAGTTCCTAGACATGCGCAAGATCAATAGCCGCACCCTGTTTGATCTCTCGGTTCAACAAGAGAGCCGCGAACTGGCGAACTTGGCTTGGCGGATCTCCGTGGGTAAGGCTGACGCACCTACGAAAGTCTCCTCGCCACGCGGGACCAGTTTCGGCCGGCCCACCGCTTTCAAAGAGGAAGCTCTGAGTCTGGAAGACCTGATCGACAAGATCAACCGGAGCGACGCTTACTGGGCTGCGGGGGTGGCGATGATCATCTCCGACATGCACCAGGAGGAGTGGACGACCCTTCGCAAGATCGCTACCGCCTTCGTGAATGAATGCTGGGAGCAGCGGAGCTTGCCTAACAAATCCATGGCGTATCGCGGGTTCGTTCTACGTGATAACGGGAAACTGCAGCCCTACGAGTACGCCAAAGGCGTTAACCGTAAAGAAACTTTCCACGTCTCACCGATGTACATCGGTCTGCGAGAGGGACTGATCTTCTGTCAGAAGCACAATCTTGTGGAGGTTCGTAGCGCGGTGTCCGTAGGCTCCCAGGACGATGAGAAGAATGCGAAAGCTCCGGAAATGCGTCGCGTGTTCTACAAGCTGCGGGCAAGCGGTCGGGGCTTAGCTCTCCGGGAACTGTGGTCCGATTGTGACGACTTCGCCAAGCTGCTGTTCCAAAAGCGCCTCGTAGGCTGATTCCAGTAAACTCACAGCATCCTCGGGACTCCCGAGGGTGCTTTTATTTGTCTTAACACTCTCATGAACATCCTGTATCTAACTGAGCAAGAGCAAGCAGACAAAGCGATAGCGGAGCTGCAGGGTATTAAAAAGCTCTGCTTGGATACAGAGACCACGGGGCTCCAAGCGGGCCTCGCAAAATTGAGGTTGCTTCAGGTCTGCGACGCGACCCCAGTTGTAGAGAACAGGACGATATATGTGTTCGACTTATTCAAAACAAAGCCTACAGAAGCCCTTAAGAATTTAATCGAATCTAGAGAGCTTCTTGTTATCCACAATGCCAACTTCGATTTACAATTTTTGTTCTCCGTTGGTATCGATTTTAAGAACAAGATCTTCGACACCTACGTAGCTGAACGTGTCCTGCGAGCTGGGTTTAAAGAAAAGAAAGTCTCCCCGAAAGCCAACAAACCTTATTTCGCAGATCTGTCATGCTCGCTGAAAGCAGTGGCGGAGCGACGCTTAGATAAAGAACTGGACAAGGAGCAGCGTCTGACGGATTGGAGCGTGAACAACTTGACGCTCGAACAGATCGAGTATTCCGCCACGGATGTGGATATTCTCCCGGCGATCGCCGCGGCACAACTAGCGGAGCTTAAAGAGGAAGCTCTCCTGCAGATCTACGGTATCGAATCTAAGTGCATACGCCCCGTAGCTAAGATGTGCTACACAGGATTCAAAGTGGATATAAATAAGTTGAACGCATTAAAGGATCGCATCGAGAAGGAATTAGATCAGAAAACCGCAGAGTTCCTACAGGGGCTGGATCAAAGGCTCCCGGAAGGTTCGAAGCTCCCCCGGAATGCGGATGGCGAAGTTGCCATCGGAAAGAAAGCTAAGAAAGAATTCAACCCAGGTTCAAATGCACAGGTTGTGGCGGCATTTAACCTTTGCGGAATTGCTGTGCCGAAAGACGAAGCATCCGGCAAAGCCACGCTCAACCAGATCGCTCTGTCGGAATTCGACAGTGATGACGAAACGCTAAACCTGTACAGGGAGCGAACGAAAATCGAGACTCAATTAGAGCACGTTACCAAGCTGATCGACAACATCAATCCTTTAACTCTGCGAATTCACAGCTTTTACAACCAGGTGGGCGCGAACAGCGGGCGGTTTACCTGCTCCGGTGCGGCTCGTGGAACTAAAACGAAGAAGAAAACAACATATGGAGTAAACCTCCAGCAAGTTCCCAGATCAAAAGCATTCCGAGAGTGCTTTGTTGCAAGCGAAGGTTACTCGTTAATCATCGCTGACTACAGCCAGATGGAGCTGCGACTGCTGGCAGAGTTAGCCGACATTCCGCAAATGCAGGAAGCCTATAACAACGACATCGATCTACATACGCTCACAGCAAGTCTAATTAACAACTGCGACATCAGTGAAGTTACAAAGTTACAAAGGCAGCAGGCTAAAGGAGCTAACTTCGGCTTCATCTATGGACTAGGCTTCCGTAAGTTTAAAACGTACGCAGCAGCATCCTTCAACGTCCACCTATCACTTTCGGAAAGTAAAGTCCTGCGGAGTAAGTTCCACTCGGCGTATCCACGCCTGCACGAGTGGCATCAGGAACGCAACGCATTAGTTCAGGACGGCTGGTGTTACGTACGAACTGCGATGGGGCGGAGGCGCCTTTTGGCATACGACGATAGTCGAATGACAATCGCCTCAAACACGCTGATCCAAGGAACAGGTGCTGACTGCTTAAAGGTTGCGCTGGGAAACTTAGGAGAGCATCTGTCAGATGATGTACGCTTAATCGCTGTTGTTCACGATGAATGCGTGCTCGAAGTGAAGGAGGGATTAGAAGATGTGTGGATGGAGAAATTGGAAAAAATTATGGTAGATGCTGGTAAAACAGTCTTTAAGAAAACTAGATTGGTCGCGGAACCCGGCGTAGGCAAAGACTGGTCGGCGAAATAAAATCCACGCAAAACTGCACACGGTATGGACTTAGCACGCTTCCCCAAAAACCCAGAGAAAGAGGTGTTCACCATCAAGGCCAACGGGGTTTATTTGGCTGTGATCACCGGAGAGGACGATATTTACGTCCTTCCGGAGTTGTTTAACTCCCCCTTGATCGCAAGTAACAAAGCTAGAGCGCTTAAAAAACAACACAAAATTGAAGTAAGTTTTAAAAAAAGTTCTAAGCAAACAAAAGAAGTTAAAGTTAAGCAAAATTGTGTTCTGTACAGCGACGCGGAAGTGGCCAAGCTGACTCACTTGCGTTTCAAGGAGGCTTGGTTAATTCTGAGCCCTAATGGTCACTTCGTAGAACAAGTTCTGAATAAGAACAGCGTGGTCAAGTACACGAAGAAAGTAAGCGATGCCAAGATATTTAAAAGCTACGAAGACGCAACGTCCTTTATAAAAACTCTAGACATGGTGATAAAGAAAGGACATGGATTACGCAGGTATTACATACGAAGCGACTCTGACCAAGTAAGCTAACATTTAAGAAGGGTTTTAAGTTAACCGTGGCTCGTCAACGTCGTTTTGCTGGTCAACTTCCGCAATTCGGCGCTGCCACGCCGGAAATGATGGAAGCTGCGCAGGAAACAATCAGAACTGCAGGGCAATTTCTAAAACCTAGTCGTGGCGGTCGATTAGGAACAAGTTCAGCAACCGAACAAGCCGAAGGTGCTGCAGCTCGATTAGCGAATCCCCAGGTGTTCCAACCAGGGAGTCCTGGAGCAAGCAATCCTTTACAAGACATAGCGAAACTTCGTAAGGATTTAGGAATCGACGAACTGATCAGCAGCATCTCTCAGTTACGCAGTCAGCAGGGAACACAAACACAGACAGGCGGAATCGCCGATTTAACCTTCCCTGAATTTGAGATGCCCGAATTCGATCTGCCAGATTTCGGATCGATGCTCCCTGAAGAGCAGCAATTCGGTGCTCAGCAAGAAGCGGCTCCTCAAACACAGCCAAGTGCGGCGCAGCCACGCGGTCGTAACCGTGGTCGCGGCGGTGTGAGCTCCTATAACCTCAGCAAATTCGGCGGACCTGGTCTGGGCGGGCGCGACGTCAAAGCTCTGCTAAGCCGAGGCGCAACGAAGGCTCAACTGAAGAGCGTCGCAAAGACTGCTCCTAATATTTCGGCGAGTGGCGCGGCTCAATTACAAAAGGCTGGGGTTAAGATCGGGGGCGCCACTCAGAAAGCCTCTAACCTTTCCAGCGCCGGAGCCAAGGTCATTGCAAAAGCTCAAAAAGCTAACAAAGCAGGACAGAAGAAAAAATAATTAATGCTTGAAAATTACACACTTGTAGTCGTAAAAAAGACAATAAAAACTAGATTAGCTTTAAAAGCGAACGACAACGGCCACGCGCAGGCCCAGGCGAAGGATATTGTGCGAGCGTTGGACGCTGATAAATACGACATATCGTACGGTCCTTATAGAAGAACGCCGCTGTCCCAGCTGTTCGAAGACTTAGCCTTCAATAATTTCTCACACAAAGTCTGCTACGAATGGACAGCAGGACAAACGAATGAGGTTCCGTGCTGTTACGTAGTTGGAGAACGGTACTACTTACGAAGCCTGATCCTCAAATATCTAGACATCCCAAAGGAAGATTTTATAACTAAGAATAATTGCAAATGTAAAACCTGTATAAATCCATATCACTTTGAGTACGTTCGTGAGAAAAACGAGAAACTGTCTAGCGGGGACGAGCGGTTGCTAGTAGCCTATCTGAGCCAAGGCGTGGAGGTTTCCCAAATCGCCTCGGCACTCAACGTCCATCGCTCAACTATTTACCGACGGCTAAGACATGAATCTCTTCCTACTCGGATTAAAAATCACGGGTGAAGCTCAAACCAAAGACGGCATCACGAACGTAATCGCAGAAAGCCTTCCCTCGAACGACAAGAGGGTCGCCACCAAAGTTCAGGTTCTGCAACAGGAGAATCACTACGTAGGCAAGATCTTAAAAACCTTAAAGGAGGGTCAAACCGTACTGGCTATGGGTCCGACGAAGCCCACGCCGGACGGGGTCTTGAAAATGCAGGCGATGCTGGTCGTCACGGAAGACAACTTTCACGATCTTCTGGCGATCAATTGCTTCATGGCGACCGGGGGTCTTGGTCCGAAAACTGATGAAGTTGAGCTCAGTGACACGACGGTGACAAACCGTTCGCTCGCTTGGCAATCGGAAGAAAACGAAACCTCGTGGTTCAAAATTGCGGCTTGGGGTGAGCTGTCTTCGCAACTCGCGGAGCTTGCGCCCGGCACACCAACGATCGTGGTTGGGAAGGTCTCCACGAGTGAAAAGGATGACAAGGCTTACCTGAACTACACCGCCGAGAAGATTCTGTATCTTCCCAAATCCACCAAGAGCACTCCCAAGAAGGCTGCCGATCCTGAAAAAGGTAAGGTTGCCGCTGCTGCTATCGGTTCGATCGACTTCTCCCTCTGATTTCTCTGGTATCTACCCATGGTGTTTATTGCTGGTCAATTTTCTCAGGACGAAATTCTCTGTAACGTCCCGCCGCACACTCTGCGCATCGATCTACAAGCTCGACGTTGGAAGTCCGATGTGGACCCCGATGCCGCTATTGTAGATAAAAACGATAACGGTATTCCTATTGAGTTTGTGCTGCTGGGCTTTACTCCGTACTTTGGAAACCTCGGTATGCGCAATCAGGAAGAATTCCTGCGCATTGCCTACATAGGTGTATCTCCTAACCACAGGCTCCTGCCGCCTCGTTGTGTCACCACTTCGATGATTTCCGGCAAATCATCGCAGAAAAACTTCATTAGCTATTTCCAGACTCTGTACAACAACCGCATCAATTGCGCGAGCGTTATCACAGCTACTAAGTTTGTGACGCGTAGCTTCAACGAGCGCGATCCCATGACCGGCGCCGACGGTGCGAAAATCAACTTCAACGCTCTGGAATTTTCAGATCGCCCTGCCGCAAACGCAGAGGAAGAGAAGTTGATCGTCGACATCAACGAGTGGTTGGAGGACAAAGGCGCCAGCTTCTGTTCGTCAGCACTCAAGTCTCACATCCCTGGTTCCGATCTTGTTGAGCTGCCTTTGGGAGCGGACCACAACGAGATCAAAGCGCAATTCGCAGCAACCCGAGGGGACGCTCCTCGTCCATCCTTTGCGGCGAAAGACAAGCCTAAAGAGTTGAAGTCTGCTGCTCCTGAGCTGCCCACGGGCAATCAGAAGAAAGCTCTGGAGTTAACTGAAGAGCAGGCGAAGGCTTTGGGAATCGACTTTTGATTTCCTCTCTGTGAGTTAAACTCATTCAGTTGGACGACGTAGAGGGCGGGTGGAGCTGCCCTCTTTTTTTTGGCTCAGCCTTCCAGCGTCTCAAGAGCCGAGGGGTGTGATGACTCCCTGGGGGACAGCAACTCATCAAATCCAGGCAGAACGACCGAATTGTGAGCACACCAAGAGGACAGCCGTGCAAACAGGTTTGAGCGGATGAGGTATTGTTTGTGGACCATTTCGAAAATCTGCAGCAACTGATCCCGATCCAGCTTGGCCGCATCCGTCATCACACGCTTATGTAAAAACTCTTGCTCCGTATTCATCCATTCTAGATTCAACATAATCTACAGAATGTCTAAATCAAATCCTACGGGGTAAACACGAACATAAAACGAACTTGTCGTTAAGATCTGACAGATCAACATCCTCACCCATGACAGAGTCTTTCTACACAATCCCGAACGGCGTCACCCACGCGCTGATCAAACACTCTTTCATCACCGGAACCATCCTTGTTCCGCACGATCCTTTAAATATTCTCAGCGATCAGCTGAAGAAGCACCGCCTCAACGTCACGAGAAACGACGATGAGAACAACATCCTCGACCCGATGTGGTGGGTCACGCAGAAAGAACGTAAATACGATTGGATTGTTGCAGCTACTACAGGACTAGGGGATAAGGCTGAGTACATATTAGAATACGGTATCCAAGTAGCACAGCAAGGAATCGCTGTGCTCGATCGCCTATCATTCCTCGAACCAGTAGCTAAACGTAAAAGCTTCCTGTTGGCCAACAAAGTCAGCAATATTATTGTGCTGAACCCGCGGCCGAAATTCCGTTCGATGGGTTCGACCCGCGACTCCGTTACCAGTTGCTGGTTCCTGTTCCAACGCCCAGAGTGCTGGCACGACGGAACTCAGATAACATACGGACTCGACTGGGACCGTGTCGATCCACTCCCTCCGCTGCCATGACATTATCTAGACAACAAAAATTTGATAAATTCCAGCGGGACGTTCTGGACAAACTTACAGAAACCAACAAGCTTCTGGAAAAAGTCTGCGCTCTCCTCGTATCCGATCAACTGCTGCAGGAATGCGTGTCCCCGTCTGGCGAAGCACGTACAGCAGAAGCGTGTGCTGAGATCGTCAACGAGAGTTTCTGTGCAGGCATGTGCTTGAGTGAGGAGCTCAATGATCACGCGCAGGTTTTTTCGTATCAGAAATCCGAATTCTTCATTGACTCAGATGACGAGGAAGACGAAGAAACAGCTGAAGACGAAGGTGACGAAGATGAAGATGATGATGGAGAATCTCCGCCATCTTTTTCAATGGCTTTTTAACAAAATCGATTAGAGTTGGTCTAATTCGACACAATCACGTGTCCCAAACTAGATTAACTCTGAATGGTTTACGGCACTACGTATGTCACGGAGTGCCTAGACCGCTACCTTCTGTTACATCGGTTCTGTCAGCCACGCAGACTGAGGAAACTCGGAAGAAATTAAACGCGTGGAACCTGAGTAATCCAGGAGCTCTCGAAAAAGCAGCCGAACGAGGTACCTGGATTCACTCAGCAACTGAAAATCACATCAGGGGCTTAACCGTAAGCCCTCCGGAAGAATACAAACCATACTGGCGAGGTGTTCCGGAAAAACTAGACGAACTCTTAGGCAACGGGAGAGTGCTGTGGAGTGAAGCGCCCTATAACCAACCTCAATGGCGTAAGTATGTAGGAGACGATGGAGTCGGTCGTCTGCACTACTACAACGAACAAACGGGTCACGGATACGCTGGGTGCCCAGACTTAATCTATAAAGATGAAAACGGGGAAACAATTCTGGCTGACTTCAAAACCAGCACATCTCCGTATTCTCTTAACTTCCCGAAGGCAAATAGTGACATTCCGGATAATGTCAAAAAAGCTTTAATCGGTGGAGTTTTTAAAGCTAAAAAGACGATGATGCAAATGGCTGCGTACGCACTGGCAGCCGAAGAATGTCTAGGAATAAAAGTGGATAAAACGAGGATTATCGTTTCCACGCCGATCCCGGAATATGACGTGCAGGTATTCTCCTTTAGCCGTGCTCAAGTAGACAAACATACAGAACAGTGGCTGAGCGTTCTCAAACAGTTTTACGAACTTCAGAATAAGTAACTGCTTGGAAAGATACCTAAGAATAAAAAAGCTTAATGCCGACTTCCGCTGCGGCGCAGGCAAAGTCGTGGCACAATGGCAGGACTAGGAGGCCCCGTGAAATTCGTCTACAGCCGCAACGCCCAAGTAAAAAATGCTATAAACCCCAAAACCGGCAAGATTTCGGCAGGCGGCAACTTCCGCGCGTTCAATGAAAATTGGATTGCGGAGGAGGGAGATATTGATGAAATAGTTAAATATGTATGCGATGAGCAGAATGGACTTTGCGCATGGCATTTAACTTCAGGTAAGCGAGTAGAAAAGAAAACAGGTTGTATTCAAGCTGGCTTAATTATTGTCGATATCGACAATCAAGCGGATGGTAAAGATAAAGACGGCAATAAAATTCAAGATCAACAACTGACCGTAGACGAAGCTTTAAAGCTGGAACTGTGCCAAAAATATTTAAGCGCAGCGTATCTGTCACCTAGTCATACTCCGACGTGGCCACGCTTCCGCTTGGTGTTCGGGCTTGAGAAACCAATCATCGATACCGGGTTTTACCAGTGGTTCACCCGGCATATTTCCGATCAAATTCCTGGTTCGGACCGACGTGCAACCCAGATCCCCAACCTGTTTTACGGCGGATCAGGCGTAGAAAGCATTCTGGGTGTATTTAGCAACTACATTCCTTCGGAAAAAATAGATGAAGCTTATTCCGTCTATCTAACTCTGCCTCAGGAAACAGAAGCTGAAAAGGATGCAGATCAATTCCTGAAGACAGCTAGTGACGAATCCGGCGTAGAAATAGTTAAATTACTGAGCCAGACCGTCAAGAACATGTTCGACGGGGAGCCGGTAGAGGACCGGTCATTCTCGATGACGGTGGCTCTTAAGGAGATCCTGGGCTGGTGCAACTGGCTGAACGCTGAGGGGATTGCGACAAGCGACGACCCCTTGACAATTGCACACACCGTATTCGAGAATATCTACGAATACAGCCCAGAGCTTGATGGCAAGTTTTTCAGAATCCTAAACAGCATCAGCGATCCCAAGGAGCTGAAGCCAGCCATTGCCATGGCGGCAGAAGACGGGCACCTGGCCAGCTGGAAACGCATCCGAAAGGCAGCCCCGCAGACCTTCGAAAGTCTGTGCTCCGACAAAATCAAAACTCAAATCAAAAACAAAAAACCGAAGCCGATTAACTCGGTTCTGTCTTTCGAAGAGTTGCTTGAGTTCGATACCTCGAACACAACTAGCAGCGAATCAACAACATCAACAGCAACAACAACATCAACACCCACTGAGGACGATCCGGTGACCACGCCGAACACGCCAGCGCAGCTGGTTCAAATCCAACAAAACAACAGGCAGTTCTCTGAGAACGACGTAGCTGACATTATCGTCAACAACTACGGCGGAGAGTTTCTATTCGATTCCTCGCTAGATGAGTTCTTTACGTACGACTTAGATAAGAAGATCTGGTATCTGCAGGATGAGCAACACATCAAGCGCAGGATTGTAAAAACGCTAGATACGTTTGTAACTGCTGGTGTACTGCCGAGGTACAACTCGTCGACAATTAGCTCGGTATATCACATCCTGAAAGCCAAGCTGCTTAAGTCGATCGATGGCGGTCGGACGTCAATCTGGAGCAAGAGTCGCGGCAAGATCGCTTTCACTAACGGGGTTCTGGATGCCGAGAGCTTCGAATTCGACGATCAGAATCAAAAGGATCTGTATCTACGTAGCCGACTGCCGTATCCGTACGACAAGAGCGCTACGTGTCCGAAGTTCCTGCAGTGGATCGACTCTTGCGTTGGGACTGAGCGAGTCGTAATCATCCGAGCGTTCTGCCGTGCCCTGCTGACGGGCTACACAACGGGCGAAAGGTTCCTGCACCTTGTGGGACCGGGAGGTACGGGTAAGTCCACGCTGCAGCAGCTGCTGATTGCGCTAGCAGGCTTTGCGGCGACACACACCAGCAACCTAGAGATCATCGAAACCAACAAGTTTGAGTGTCATAACTTGATCGGCAAGCGTCTGCTGCTGTTGACGGATGAAGCCAACTTCAACAAGCGACTGGACGTTCTTAAGAAGATCACGTCTGCATCAGACACACTGCGTGCTGAACGTAAGTACGGCAAGGAGGTGATTAGCTTCAAGCCCGAGGTTCTGGTCTGCATCGCATCAAACGAGCACATCACCAGCTCCGACATCAGCAGTGGTCTAGAGCGTCGCCGACTCACCATCATCATGGATCGAGTGGTGCCGCCCTCTCAGCGCCGGGATCTGTTGAACATCTACCAGGACCGAGTGGAAGGAGAACTTGTTCCCGAGTTGAGCGGCGTGGTGAGCTGGGCTTTGGACATGCCCTTCGAAGAGATGCGCGACGTGCTCGCCAACCCTGTGAAGCACGTGCCCACGCTCAACGCAACGAACTTAGAAGCGCTCATCTTCAACAACCCCTATGTGGCGTGGCTAGCTGAATGCACGCTGTATGCGCCTAATAGCTACAACGTCATCGGTGGCGGTGCGTTCCGGCCGAACACAGACGAAAGTGAGCGGGGCTTGTTCGTCAAAAATGCACACAGCGAGCTCTATGCCAGCTACGTAAACTTCTGTAAATCGAACGGATATAAGCATTCAGCCAAACCCAGATTCATCGACCGTCTCAAGGAGACCACTCGTAATGTCTTAAAAATCGAGGGTGTGGGACCCAAGTTCATCCAGGGCAAATCCGTGTTCACCGGTCTACGATTGAAGCCGTACGATCCCACCACGGATCGCGCTTCTTACGGCGACACCCGCCTGCCCTCTCCGGTTGAGTGGGCATCAAACCCCGATCCACTTGCATGGAAAACAGCATTTGAAGCTCATGACAAACCCTCTGAAACACCACTTACTTAGTTCCCTTACCGGATTTAGCGCTCTTGTCATCCTTTCTGCGGCGATCGCTAGCCCTAATAGTCTTCCTGCGGCATTTGCTGGTGCTGGCTCCCTTCTGGCTGGTGCCTCTATTGCAAAAGAAGCTGCGGCTAAACGAGAAAACGAAGTGGCCGAGGCTGAACGAGTCTCAACGGCATTCACAGATTTATATGAACAATACAGAGGGATTGTAAGTCCTGACCAACTCTCGGTGCTTAGCAACATCCAAGTGACGAAAGCAAACGCGTTCTTGGAAGCCTTGGCTGAAGCTCAGAACGGACAACGTGTCGAAATGCCGGAAGGCGTGTTCTTCCGCTTCCCGCATATAGAGCACATTCTGGATCGATTGACGGCTAATGCCACGGCGTGGGCCGACAGTCGGATCGAGCCGATCATGAAGGAAAACAGCGAGCTGAAGCAGAGGTTACTGATTCTGCAGTCAGCAGCGATGCAAGCGGCAGCTAAGCAACAAATTCCCGCAGTTGCTCAAACTCCGAACGGCACTATGGGTGACGATCCCTGGCAAAATCTGATAAGATAAGAAACGCACGCGATAGCGAGCACGAGGGGGCCCATGAAGCCCCCTTTAGTTTTGCCCTAAATAGTTCCAACCAAGCAAACCGGGGTTGGTTTCAGCAGCAGCTTCGGCCATAACGGCACGACAGACTGTAGGCAATAGCTCTATGAGAGCAAGTCCAATCGAATCCGAAACAAATTTGTGCTCAGCCTGAGTGCCTGGAGCAGAGCGCAGACCTACATAAAATAGCCAGCTACGCACAGTGCCGTTCATGTGAAGTCTCGTTGGCGTAGCCATAGGCAAGATATTCCTTGCGCACTCCTTTGCCACGCCGGCCTCAAGCATGTCGTGGTAGAGAGTATCTATCTCCAAGAACAGACGTCCGATTCGAGCTCGGAACAGCTCTTCAATATCTGAGTCTTCATATTTAATGCTGTTTTGACGGTTTTTCAGATCCTGAGCGCGGAGTTCGAACTGCCAGCAACGATCCGCGTAATCCTCCAGAATCTCACTTGGATTTGAATAACGAGCACTCAGTTCCTGGAAGCTAAAAGAACGGTGCCTAAGAATTTGCTGAGATATAGCGCGTGATGTGATGATCTCAAACGATGCAGAAGCCTGCTCAAATACACTCCAGTGTGAGTGTTTTATGCAATACCTTAGAAGCTTCTCATATTCCTCTCGCTCAGGATCAACAGTGGAGACCCTGGCGTGTTTGGCCATCACAAACTCTGCCGACGGAGTAATCCAGTCGAGCGAGACGGATGTGAGGTCTGAGATCGCCACGCGGGAGCCTAAAGCTACCCGATGTTAGCTCAGGTCGAAGGATTCGCTGCCTGGTAACGAAGGCGGCGGGTCACCTCACTGGGAGTAATCCCAGTCATCTTGTAAGCGTCAAGACCGAGACGCTGGCCCGCTAAGCGAATGGGGAAGTCAGAGTCGCGCATGATCAACCAGCGTTCTTTTTGGCTTTAGCCAGGGACATTAAATTATTTACGGTGTTGTGCGTCAACGCCGCATAATCCGTGGGGATAACACGAGTACTTAAGAAATTCTGCTTGGCATTCAGCAGAAGTTCTTCCTGCATCCGCAGACGCTGCTCCGGCTTATCTTGAGCAACAGATAGCATGTACTGCTCCTGGCTCATGTCGTCGGCACTGTCGGGAGCCGCGATAGCTCGCTGGTTGTAGCCAACGGCACCGGTCACATAGTGACTGGTCTTGATGTTGCCGGGGGCGTACTCAACAGGCTGAACCGGAGGGCGGGAGTACGTGCCTCGATTGTGCTCCAACTGAGAAGCCACGCGGTTCGAGCCGTCCAGGGTAAATGCCCGACGGATCGACAGATCAGGCTCCCGGTTGTAGCCCATGAAACCCGGCATGAACCGGGGCTGACCGGCTGCATCCGGGTTGTTAGGAGTCGCTGCGCCTGGAATAACGGCCACTACTGATCCCGCCTGTTTGCACTCTTGTCCCTCATTCTAATATTATCCGGCGAATTATCTAACGGATTCTTGTTCTTGTGATCCACTTCGCGAGGATCACCTTTACGAGTTTTACCGTTCTTGACCATATAAGCGCGTGCTTTATTGCGAGCAGCGCGTCGTTTTATTTGCTCAGGTTTACCGTGGTAATCTTTATATTCTTTATCGTAATCGCGAGACATAAATAATCGGCAACCTAACCCATTTTATTAGAGCCGACATCCAAGAGTTAAATGTCGCAAATAGGCTCGCAAGAATTATCAGACGAATCGGAATCATTGGGAGGGACAACGAAATCTAATTTGAAATCACCAGCAACAATGAGACTCCTGAAAGTTTCAGTTAGATCTTTAGAGAACTGCTGGTAGAGTCCTGTATAACTGTGATTAGCAGGCTTATAAAAATCGTACAGTATATCCAGAAAATCAGCTTTCTCCTGCTCAGCTTTTACATTCCAGTTACGCAGAATCTCTTCGTAGTCAAACTCACTGAAATTTGTCGCACTGCTCGCACCGGACATCTTGAAGAAGATTTGAAATCAAAGCGCATCGATAGGCTAACATGCGGCCCATTTCTCTGGTAACCAGATCCCCCAGAGGACTATTATCTTCATCCCAATTAAAGGTTTTAGCGTTCGCTCGAATCTCGGCACAGCGTGCGACATTGAGCCACGCAGCAGGGGACATCTCCGCAGAGGTGTAGGTCACTTGGTCGCCTTGATGTACCAACCACTATTAGCACCTTCCACCAGCCAGCGAGGTCCGAGATTCTTTTTTGAATATGTAAGTGCTTTACCATTTGTGCTTACGTAAACACCAGAGACTAAATCAAGATCCCCAAACGGGTCATGCACGACGTAACCTTTTCCGTCGGCGGAACGTCCGATGACGGTAATCCAGTGCCCGTTACCAGTGGGAGCCGAAACTGGTCCCTTGTGGAGAATACCGATGGGCACGGGGATGCCGGCAGCGAGTTGCGCGTCGAGAGCTGCCCACGAGCCGTTCTGCTGGAACGTCGCGGCGACCCCATACTCCTTCAAAGCAGCTAACTGAGCGGACGCTTCTTCCGATTCCCCATATTTGTATACAGTCTTCAAAAACTGATCGTCAGACGAAATCGAAGTAGGTTTTAGATACTTCAGAAGCATCGCATTTGCGCTGCTGTAACATGTAGAAAACGCATTAGTATAGTTGTCCCTCTGCGAATAGTAAACGACGTCTAATACTCGGGGAACAGAAGGTGAAGGTGCTGTCGAAATTGGGTCGTTAATTATTTTGAAATCGGCGGGCCAGAACCACCACGGCTGATTGGGCTGTGCGGCCAGGGTGACTCGATAGTGAGATTCACCAGGAAGCATGGTGATCTCAGACCACTCATGCGCAGAGCCCTTAGGCACAAATAATTTGCGCTCCGCAGGGAGATCAGCAGACTGCTTAGGTTCCCGCTTAAGCCAAGTATCTTTCTGAGCCAGGATCGAGGTCTTCAAGAGTGGGTGGAGCACTTTCATCAAGAATACCTTTTTTTCCTCTTCTCGTCGCTTTTTTAAACCTTCTACAACAACACCATCTGCCTTGCACCATTTTAAGAATTCTGACGCGACGACCTTGCGATCCGTGTTGTCGTTCAACAGCCGAAGCAACGTGGACGACCCAAAAGCAGATAAACCAACGTTGAAGGAAAAGCTAACGAGAGCGTCGAATTCGTTCTGATTTAATTTAACTCTGACCGCGGTCGCCACGCCGTGCTCAAACCGCTGAACATCCTTTCGGAGAAGAGCCTCAGCTTCCTCCGAAGTTATCTGCATGTTCTCAGTAACGTCGGGTCCGGTATGTCCGTACCCTATAGTCAAAATATTTGCTACATCCCTATAAGAACGTAAACGGCAACCCTCAAACTTCTTGATGAGGTTTAAACCGTTTTCGGACAAGTTCACCGGACTTGGAGATCGATACCTACACGATACTCACAACCGGAGCGACCTTTAACTTGAATGTAAGCGTAGTGAGTACCACTAGCGGTGATGCGTTGCTGAGTAACAGCAGTCTTGCGGCTGCTCAGCTTGGAAGGAGATGCCTTCATCACCTCAACACCAGCAGAATTGAGAATAATTACGTCGCCGCAATTGTTGTGATCACGGATATCAACTTGAAGAACACCCGTACCGTTAACGGCGAGAGGATAATAATCTGCAATACCGTACCGACCGTCGGCGGTATACAAACGCGACGCGGTGGTATTGACGACAACACCGCTTGCGTTCAGCTGACGACGCTGGTCAAAATGAGTCGAAGTGGGTCGCTGGCTAGTTGTCGAAACACCGCTAGCCAGAATATTATCAAGCTCTAAATTTTTAGTGAACTGGCTCACAACTAGCGTTCCAAGTATTTTCAGTTTAAACGATAAATTTAGGCTTTAACAAGCAGCCGCAGAGTAAAATTTAACTAGATCAAAAATGAGTCGTGGGTCCCGAGGCATTAATAGCAGCTATGGCCACGGTGCTGGGCTTATTTACATGGTCGCATCAACAGCGACAGTCCGTAATAAATTCCCGTTTCGATTCGATAAAGAAACGAGTAGAAATAGTTGAAGACAAAATCGAAGAACTGCCGGTAAAGTATGTGTTGAAATCTGATTTAAATACAGAGCTTGGAGATATTCGATTGTGGCTAAGAAGCATTAACGACAAGTTAGATAGATTAATAATGAGCAGAAACGATGAAAAATAAAAAATACAATATATGGATAGCTTTAACGTATGAAGTAGTATTCGCTATTTGCGAACAATACAAGAGTTTAAGAAAGTATAAAATAATAAAACTAATATTAAATTACTGCAAACACGATTGGATTCTCTGGAAAATCGAATCGACGTTGATCTCCGTAGATAAGGACATAGAAAAAATTCAAGAGGCTTGGAACAAACAGGAAAAGCCCAAAACAATTTATTCCGAGTTGCCGCCAGACGGATCTAAAGCACAAAGCTTATTGGGTGGCGAAATGAGGATAACTGGTAACTACGATAAAACCTAAGTAATATAGAAGTAGGCGCTGACCTAATTATGGAAAATCTCATTAACCATGTGGAACAGCTTTTAGTTGTTCTCTTCGCTATCCACGCTCTCGCTCTGGCGATCGTAAATCTTACGGACACCCCGAAAGATAACGAAATTGTCGCCAAGTACTACAGGATTTTGGAAGTGTTTGCCGGCATTGTGACCAAGCTGGCTAAGCGCTGATCTGAAAGGGTAACGGAGTCGTACAGAGAGCTAAATACTCCCTGGACGACTCCACATTGTCATGAGACTGATTAACCCACTTTAAAAGTTTAGATTCCCTGTCGGGACACCAAAAATCTTGGGATCTAAACCAAGGAAACCAATTAAGGTCAGACTTAGATAAATTACAACAAGCGCAGGAAACAACTAGGTTGCTGCGAGCAGTTGTTCCGCCGCGAGACTTGGGGACCACGTGGTCCAAAGTGTTGGCTTTTTCCCGATGGCAGTAGGCACAACGGTGTCCCCAAGCCTCAAAGATGTCTTTTCGAAAGCGTTTTCGGGCGGTACTTCTTTGTAAACAGTGAAGCTCAAAGAGAAGATCCCCCTCGACCACAAATATGTGGAGCGGCTCGAAAACAGTCTAACTAAAAGAAAACAAGCAATCTTTAAGCGCAAGTAAATTTTGGTACAGGACGAGCAATTGTTTGAAGCTGTTGGTCCTGCGCTTTAAAACAATCGTATAGATACTGACAAGCTACTTCGGGTTTAGTCGAAAAACCGCAGGTATAAACATCGATAGCGGCGTACCCAAGTTCAGGCCAGGTATGAATTGAGATGTGACTCTCAGCCAGTAAAACAAAACCAGTAACTCCTTGAGGATCGAACAAATGAGTTCGAACATCAAGTAACGTTGCGTTCGCCACGCGGGCCGCCTCGATCAAAGCCTCGCGGACGAAGGCTTCATCGTTTAAAAGATTCGAGTCGGCTTTATAAAGTTCCTGGACGCAGTGTTTACCAGCCAACGAAAGCGCCCAAACAAAATATATTTTATAGCCGCCGAAGCTCTAAGCTATTCTGTTTACGGTAACAATGACAGAAGGAACAGCGGGACGATCAGGAGACGTCGAAACACCAGTCGCATATAGTAACATATCGGTATCTAGAGAGTGCCACCTGATTTCAGCATGTTCTTGAGTATCTAAAGTTAAGACCCAGTTCCACGCGGCAACGTAGCGAGTGCTGTTTCCTATAAGGGTCAAATTAGTAGAGGACCAAGGAACATTCTGTCCGTTTTTAGCTAGCCAGATCTCAGCGTCATCTGAACCAGCGTCGGTCTTTTCTAGCTGAGCCGAAAACTGAATGTCGTAAACACCGGAGTTAGCAACCTGGATCAAACCGCCCGACACCACGCTGACCCCGCGGGATTCCGCCGTGGAATTCAAACGCATTAAATTATAGTAACCGTTACCACTTGGGTTAGTCTGAATAGTCGTATCATAAAAACTACCGTAGTACGGGGTCACACCGTTACCTATGGTGTTCGTCACAGCAGTAGCGATTCCGCTGACTGCAGCATTAAATCCGACCGTATCGCTTAAAGAATTTTGAATACCGCTCAGCGTTATTTGCTTAGGTTGAGCGTCAGCCTCACGTTCATCTAAATCTAGAACTAGAAAAGCGTCATTCTCAGTAACTTTATTAGTGCGCTGCAGATATGTCAGGGAAGAAACAAGACGATTAAACTCCAGCGCACGTCCCCAATTCCGGCGAGACATCTAAAAAACGATTTAAAACACTACCAACAAGATAGCACCAAACAAAACTTCAGTTTTGTTTTACTAAAAATTTACGACAGTTATAATTTAGATACTGAGCCTTTAAAACAGTGGGTAAGCGGAGTTTAGACGACGCCCGGACTTTCGGTCGCAGCATCCAACCTACACACGATTTGCAACCAGAAGCAGGGTCTGCGGATGGGGACAGCGTATTTGCAATTTTAGACGTAAACGAGATAGAAGCAGACGCGCAACCTAAAAAGATTACTTTTACTGGTGTAGCAAACGTTGTCGGACCCCTTCTAACTCCGACTGCGATTCCGGCAGCGGGTTCAGACACGCAAGTTCAATTTAATGATGGAGGCTTCTTTGGAGCCGACGGTGGTTTAACTTACGACAAAACAACAGATGCCCTCAGCGCAGGCGCATTTATCCCCACGGGGAGTACTGTACCTACTAACGGCGTTTATTTACCTTCAGCAAACACAGTAGCCCCCTTCGTTTCTATTGCTGGCTGGGTGTAACAACCCAGCTTTTTTTTGCGGATATTCGCCACGTGGGGCGACTCGGCCAACTCTCGTAAATCCTGTAAAATTAAACCAGCGCATTTGACTTTATGTCCGACCTTACCATCACCTGGAATATCGCCAATCTCGAAAGGGAGACAGCAGACGGATTCGTATATACCGCACACTATACTATTGACGCTAACGATGGCACCTATTCTGCTGGAGCTTACGGCAGTTTAGGGTTTGAACGACCTGAAAACCTTATCCCCTACTCCGAATTAACTAAAGAATTAGTGGTGAGCTGGGTTCAGGAAGCTCTTGGCAGCGATAAAGTAGCCGAAATCGAAGCCGCACTTCAAACTCAGATCAGCGAGCAACGTAATCCGACAAAAGCAGCAGGCGTGCCTTGGGCATCCTGAAACTTTAAATAAATGAGTCGCTAGGCAGTCAATCTGCTTAGCGATTTTTTTTATCTAATCAGAAATTTCAGCGCTCTTTAAAGCATCCTCTAAAGCACTAATACGCTGGCTCATATCGCCAAGCAAATTTAAAAGGCGCTCGATCGAAAGATTCTCACGATCCACGGTGCAGATCTGATGGGCGATAAGCTTACCTGCCGGATTCAAATATTTAAGATCTTCAAAAGGGATAGACATTGAATTTCTACGGTGAATGGAAGTGAATGCGACTAGTGGGTCTGACTACTGGGCTTCAAGCTCGTCAGCGATGGCGTCGAGCTTTTGACGGATCTCAACCATTTTTGTCAACGGCAACGCTTGATTTCTGTCGTTGAACTCGTCTTCAAGGGCGGGTGGCACTACTTGATCCGCAGCAGCGCGAAGGGCGGAGGCAACCCAGGTTTGTCGAGGTTTTCCGCAAGGTGCGTTGAGGTACGCATCAAATACTGCTTGTGCGGCAGGAGAGAGTGGTTGGGTCATTGGGCTCCAAGTTCGGTGGCGATGGCTAAGAGTTGAAACTTTGCCTCATCTAGATCTGTCCAATCACCAGAAGGGTCAGCCTCTTTTGGCATGACCTGATTAACAGCCTCTCGAAGAGCAACAGAAACCTCGAAAGCTATGCGAGCAGCTTCATTGGGAACGTCCTCAGGGTTGAGGTCGTACTGCTGCCGAGTGACAGCATTCAAAACAGCCCACGCAACAAGTGAAAGTTCAGACATAGAAGTTGAGGTGACTACTAGCGCTGGGAAGCGCGACGAAACTCTTCTAAGAAGTCCTCTCCCATCAGTTCCACTAGGTTTTCATGGGTGGTGTTTTGAATAATACGAAGGCATTCCCTGAATCGCCGCTCGTTTTCTTCTTCACTGATCTGAGGCTCAGTGGTAGCAGCAAGGTAGGCGCGAGCTTCGTCAGCCATAGCGTGAATCCGAGCAACGTTGCCGGGAAGATCATGTTTTTCCTGAAAATAACTGGATGCATAATTCCCCCAGCCTTCAACATCATCGGCGGCATCGTGCAACGCATTAGCCAGTCGCTGGATCAAGTCGCGGGGGTTTGTGTTAGTCATGGGGATAAAAGTGGATGCGACTACTCGTGGTCGGGAAGCTGTTCGAGGGCGCGGCGGATGGTGTCTGCACCAAGTTGAGTAGAGCTGTTATTGAGAATGTGAGCTAACGCCTCTAGCGCCTGCTCCTTCAAACTCGGCGGCTTGGGGCGGCGGGCGGCGTGGAGTTCATCACTGAACTCAGGTTCTATCCAATGCTTGGCTTTCAGCCACTCACAGCACGCCTCCAGCTCCTGGTCTGCTCCCCATTGAGCAGCACAGGTGGCAATGTGGCGCTCGTAGGCATTGTTGACGGCAGCGTCCGCAGGGCCAGACCTTCTCCACTGCTGCACCAGCTCCGGTGGTGGGGTAATCGGGTGATTGTTATCAGTCAATGATTTGCTCCATTTGTTTTTCCATGTGATCTGCCCATGCCACCAAGTCACTGGCGCGGACAAGTTGCTCGCCGGTATCAGCCACCCGCCAGTGAACTGAGGCAGTGTCACGAACGGCTTGATCAATAACCTTGCGGACAAGAAGGATTGTGGCTCGACGGTGAAGCTGATGAGTTACCGTGTCAGTGACAGAGGCCGGTTCCCTGTCGTCAGACACAGCCGGTCCATCTGGCTCGGCTAAGGCGGCCAGCGCCTGCTCCTTCAAGCTCGGCGGCTTGGGGCGACGGTCGGCGCAGAGTGACGGGATGAGATCGGGGTGCGTTGCCAAGTTCTGCCAGTGCAGCCACTTACAGCAAGCCTCCAGCTCCTGATCAGCTCCCCAGCGGGCAGCCTCGATGGCAACAAAGAGAACAACATCAAAATCGTTGTCCTTGGCACTGTGCCAACGGTCGCTCCATTGCTTAACCATCTCAATAGACGGGGTGATCGGATGTTGTTGAGTCATTGGTGAACCTCGTAGTGTGTAGAACTATCAGGTTTCCGGTTTTACGTCAAAATCCTGAGAGTTTTCATTGCGAAGGATAGTGTTTTCAGATGGGAAATTTGAGTTCCGGTCTTCCTCCAAAAATGTTCCCTTAACGGATTCGACAAATTGTTCAAGGAGTTCCTTCATAGTCAAGGTTGCGGATGTGTAAATTTTCTAAGACTCAACAGTGAGTCTAGTGAGGTTGTAATGTTTAATCCACTCTACAAGCTTTAGGGTATCTGAAGCTTTTTGTAACCCAATGCAACCGCTGGTGCCAGACTCGCCGTTCTTCTTGCCCCAGCTGGGATCCTGGTGAAAACCGAGATCTGAACGACCCGTATTAAACAGAGGAGTAATCGGAACCCAGAAACCTTTACCTAACTCAGGATCCGGGAAGGGTCCAGCTTCAATACCCATTCGATCGATCGAGTAAATTCCCACGGGCAGTGGGGATTTATTCCCAGAAACGTGGCGGTTAGCTGTTTGGCGATAAGCCCGCCCTGTGAGAGCAGGTAGAGTTTCTAAAACCTGATCGCCGGACTTGAGCTGAAGCTCCCAAATCGGATCTTTCGTATCTTTTACGAAATCCTTAGTGCGAACTAAAACGAGTTTTGCGGTTTTTGGTTGGTTGAAGCCAGGTATCGGAGGGAGGAAGGGGATCGAAAACGACGGTTTTACTTGAATTGAGGGGCGGGCGGATCCGGGTTCGGGGGTCGAACCAGGCGTAGGAGTCGCATCCAGCGGCAAAACACCCGGAGGAACATTGGAAGCTAGAGAGGGATCACCCTGCTCTAAGGGCTGCGCATACATAAGATCCCGTACATGTTCCTGACGGGCATTGTGATGCGCTACATGCTGCGAAATGCTGTGAACTAAAACAGCAGAACCAATACCAGCGGCAGTGGAAAGCGCGATAATCATTGATGTTTTCATGAATTAAAAGTTGCCAGGACCGGTAGGTGCGGCAGGCGGTGGGACAAAAACAGGAGCGTCAAAATCTCCAGGACCAGTTCTAGAAACAACAGGTCGCGGAGGAGCAACGGGAGCTTCTACAACAACCGGAGCAGGAGCTGGAGTCTCAGCTGGCTGAGTCTCAGTAGACACAGGTTGAGACTGTTGAGATTCGGTTTCCGCTTTGGCGGCTTTTTGGGACTCTTCCCACGCTTGCTTGGTTTTTTCCTCAGGGGAGGGAACGAGAACTCCGGGTTTGTCCTCAGAGGCGCCGGGAACCAAAGCCCCTACAGCCATCTGTATGAGCGAAACACTAACAGAGGCAACGACAAAACCAGCAAGTACTAGGACGCCTAGTATGAGTTTCCGTATCATCGGCACATGTAGTCACTACGCATCCAGCCGACAAGCCCATTGAATTCGACGTTATACCAACGCATACCATCTCCGCCCCACACCCAGGTCAGCGCCCGAATGTAAGACTCGTTTGGGATTGATGCGATAACTCGGTTGGACTTAGAGGGACCGTTTCGAAGATTTACAGAAGAATTAAATTCGCGTGTGCAGGTCATGGCCCACTGGGCGCTAGCCGGCGAAGCGCTCAACACAAGTGCAAGTACAAGTAAAAGGGGTTTCATAAGAAGTTCGGGACGCCTCGATGGCGCTCGAACAGAAGTATACACCAAAACACTAGAGGTCCTGCAGAACTCAGGAGCTACTGGGTACAGATAATGAACTGTCCCCTCGGGACCTTTACCTAAGCCAAAAGGCTACAGACCGCCGATGTACAAAACTCCCATCGCCACGCTGAGCGCAATAACAATAAAAATAACTACAAGATCAGGAGTGGAAACCATTGCGACTAGTAAGTTTCCCTAGATGTCAGGGAACGGCGCGGTAGTAGTGCGTTGAACTACTGGGCCTCCAGCTCGTCGGCGATGGCGAGGAGTTCATACTCGTTGATGATGGGGTCACCACTTCCATCGCCATAACCCAGTTGATCCGCAGCAGCTCGCAGGGCGGCGGCAAGGCGTGCGTGCAACACAGGTGTGGCGCGTCCGTACCCACCGCCAGCTTCAACGGCTGCGTTGATTACCGCTTGAGCGGCGGGTGAAAGTTCAAGCATAAAAGTGGAAGCGATAGCGATTAGGAAAGCTGGTGAAGCTGGTTCAAAATGGCGTTGCAGGCGTCAATCCATCCATCTTCATAAGTGTTTTCATAATCTTTGTAGTCATCGGGGTCTGCACGTAGCTGCTCGATGAAGTAAATTAGTTTTTCCTTATCAGACATGGAAATAAGCTCCACTGTTATGGTTAACAAAAATACTACGAAATTTCTTTCCTGAGTTTAGCGGCGCACGACTGGTAGCCCAAGCGATCAATCCACACTGCTACCTCACGGATGACATCACGAGTAATTCGCTCTGACTCCCTGTCGCAGGCAGTACCGTTTTCAATCTCTGCAGCTATCCGTTTTTTCAAGCTCGGCAGCTTGGGGCGGCGGCACAACATCAGGTCTTCGCCATCAAGACCCCAGTCGTCCATCAGCGCACAGCACGCTTCCAGCTCTTGGTCTGCACCCCATTGGGCTGCACTGTCAATAAGGTAGTCGTACACGCTGGTGTTCGGCGCTTCGTCAAGCCACTTGTCGCGCAGTTTCTGCGGTGGGGTGATGGGGTGTTGTTGTG
>JACCDW010866366.1_pt1 | contig 51170 bp, 33 predicted proteins | sample 7449781 | NCBI WGS metagenome assembly JACCDW01 (sample SAMN15323449, study PRJNA562643) | freshwater metagenome | isolation source: river surface water | place: USA:Blue River Watershed | collected 2017-08-18
ATCATCATCTATAGCCACCGATGATGGAGATGATCCCCAATCAGATATATCAAATTTAAAATATCCTGTTCCAGGATCCATTGACGTGTCGGTATTTGAATTATACCTCCAAATTGCCAAATGTCCTTCCAAACCTTGATTACCTGATGTTCCACTTGTGCCAGATGAACCGTCAGTTCCAGATATTCCCGAAGTACCTGACGTACCACTTATACCAGAAGAACCATCACTACCTGATGTTCCACTTGTGCCTGACGTACCAGATGTACCATCAAAACCTGAAGATCCTGATGTTCCTGAAGTTCCACTTGTGCCAGATGTTCCTGATTCACCACTTGAACCTGAAGTTCCAGATGTACCGTCAATACCTGATGTTCCCGAGGTACCATCTTGTCCTGATGTACCAGAGGTACCTGATGTACCGTCTACACCTGAACTACCTGATGTACCACTCGTACCTGATGTACCAGAAGATCCATCACCACCTGATGCACCATCAAGGTTTATTGTCCAAGAATTATATGACCCACTACCAAATGATCTTGTTACTGTAACAACAAATGCACCTGTATTTGAATCATATGTAACTATTTCACCTTCCATGTAATTTGTGGTATTGTAAACCACTATTACAGATTGTACTGTTGAATATGATAATAAAGTACCTCCCGTAAAATTCAAAGTTGATCCTGACGGAGAAATACTCATTGATGTTGACGATGTGGTTAAGTATTTGTCACCACTAAAACCTGATGATCCTGATGTTCCTGAGGTTCCGTCTGAACCTGAAGTACCACTTGTTCCTGATGAACCTGTTGTACCACTACTTCCTGAACTACCTGATGTTCCAGATGAACCACTTGTGCCTGAGGTGCCCGATTCACCACTTGTTCCTGATGTTCCATCAATACCTGATGTACCCGATGTTCCATCAATACCCGATGTACCCGATGTTCCAGATTCACCACTTGTTCCTGAGGTACCTGATGAACCTGTTGTACCAGATGAACCAGATGTTCCTGATGTACCCGATGTTCCTGAAGAACCGTCACTACCACTTGTACCGGATGTTCCACTTGAACCTGAGGTACCATCGATTCCGGATGTACCCGAAGATCCCGATGTACCAGATGTACCAGATGTTCCACTTGATCCAGATGTTCCCGAAGAACCTGAAGTACCTGAAGTACCACTTGATCCGTCGGTACCTGAAGAACCGTTTGAACCAGAAGTTCCACTTGAACCACTTGTTCCAGATGTTCCATTCTGACCTGTTGCACCATCAAGATTTATTTCCCACATTGATGCTGTGGTACTTCCTGTTGAGAATGTTGGTGCACTAAAACTTAATTGTCCCGTTGAAGGATCGTAAGATGTAACAATACATTCTTGATAAGTTGTGGGATCACCACTAAGAGCAATTACAATAGATTGTGCAGTCGAATATGATAAATCAGTTGCAACACCTAATGTTCCCGAACCGGGAAGAGTAAATGCATTTGTAGATGATGTTTTATATCTATCACCATTTGATCCTGATGTACCTGACGAGCCACTACTACCACTTGTTCCTGATGTTCCTGTAGATCCTGAAGATCCTGAAGTTCCTGAACTTCCACTTGTGCCGGAAGTACCCGAAGATCCTGCGGTGCCAGATGATCCACTTGTACCAGAAGTACCTGACGTACCAGAAGATCCTGAAGTTCCACTTGATCCTGATGATCCTGATATACCTGAACTACCTGATGAACCAGATGAACCGACAGATGTCATTAAATCCCAATCATCAGGTGTGATATCAGGTGAAGTTGCACCTGGATTTGTATTATTTACACATATATATGAACTACCATTATAATAAACCACATCTCTTTCAAAATATCCGAAAGCGGATGACCATGTACCTTGCCAAGAAAACCCTCTACCAGATGTACCCGCAGATCCTGATGTGCCACTTGTGCCGGAAGTACCAGATGTTCCACTGGTTCCGGATGATGTTGAACCTAAATAACTAATGGGGATTTGCTCAGTTTGAGCAGTTGCTCCCGTATAATTTACAATTGCGATTTTAGAGTTTGTTGTGACCGCTGATAGTGAACCTGAAGGTAATTCTGTTATTTTCTTATCGTACATTTTATAATGAATTAATTATAAATATTTTATTTATGGTTCATAGTTTAAATAATCTCCATTTTCACCTAAAATTTTATTACCGTCTTCTTGTAAAATACGTTTTGTAAATGCTCCAGGTGTCGGAGTTGGTGTTGCCGTCGGAGTTGGCGTTGGTGTTGCCGTCGGAGTTGGCGTTGGTGTTGCCGTCGGAGTTGGTGTAGGAGTAGGTGTTGCCGTAGGGGTTGGAGTGGGTGTAGGTGTTGGCGTCGCTGTGGGGGTTGGGGTTGGTGTAGGTGTTGGCGTCGGAGTTGGTGTAGGAGTTACAGGTGGTTCCACAGGATTTTCATCAGGACATGGTACAGCTAAATTAGATGTCGAACATATTGTTTCATAATTTCTTGTCAATGCGGTTATACCCATTGTATCATCATCATACGGACAACATGTATCATTTGTAAAGTATTGTTGTAATCCTATGTCATCTAATTCAAATTCTTCATATTCATGTTGTAATAGAATTTTACAATCCGAATTACCATTAAATGTAATTAAGTCAGTAGGTTGTGAACTGTTTACATTAATATTAAAATAAACATTTGATTCACAATAATTCAAATCAACAGAAATAATTTCGAGTAATTCTCCATCTTCACAAATTAAAAAGTCTCCATTTTTATAATAATCAGAATAGTCACAACATGGTTCAACTTGGTCAGTTGGTTTTACCTGTAAAAATTCAGGGAATCTACTGTCAAAAAACGGTGATTTAGATTTTGAAACAACAAATGTTTCTTCATCCACATTGTAATGTGTATAAACTCTAACTTTTGTTGTAGGTAAAACTTCGAATATTTTATCTTGTGAACCATTTGTTCCTTTGGGTCTTGCAATAATCACACTCTTTTTTACTGAACCCAAACAATCAATTCTTGTTATTTCTTTTTTACTATAAGAAAAAGAAAAACTATAATCGTTATTATCCTCAGCATCAACGAATTGTTGGTGAGTAAATCCTGAACATGGTAAGTAAGATGCTGTTAATATCCAATCTCCTACCACTAAATCACTAACATATGTTGGTAAACTATTGGCAATCGTTGGTGTTGCTCCTCCTGATGTAAGTCTATATACGACTGAATCATGTTTTAATCCATGATTATATGTGTTTCTATATTGTACTTTAGGTTGTATTGTATATCCTGTTGATCCATCAAGATTTACATATTTTAATTGTAGACCTAAAATTTTAGCTTTTACTTCACAATTAGCCGCATCTGTAAAAATCAAATCAATTTCATCATCCTCAGTAACACCTGAAATTAAAAATCTACAGTTTTCATCAGAAACTTTATACATAGTTGCTAACGAGTCACCATAATTGTACGGGTCACTATATGTGTTACTACAATTTTTTCTAATATAAAACGGCCAATCGCTCCAAGATCCTTTTTGTATTGTTGTACCCGTAATATCAATAATAACATCAGATTGTAATTTACATTCTGTACTACCTGTGAATATGTCACATGGTGTTGAAAACTCAACATACATATTACATGATGGTGTTATAGACGGATCAGTTATAAAACTATATGTGAAATAATCTTGAACTGAACAATCACTTGGTCCATATTTTAAAGATGTAAATTTAACTTTGTCAATTCCATCAGAATCTGTGAAAAATTCATATTTAATTTTTGGTTTGTATTCTATTAAACCATTTGCTAAAGTTCTTGTAACTCCACTTGTGTACGCGGTATACGGTGCATAGTCTTCATATCCCGCTGTTGCGGAATACCCTGTTACCGATTTATTAACACCCTCATCAATTAATGTTGCGATAGCAGATTTCCAAAGTGTTTTTATCGCGGAAACATCAGGACTTAAGTGATCTTTATAATCACAAATCAATGGTAACATTTGTCCTGATGTAGATCCTGTACAATTTGTTAATGTATAACCTGTATGTAAAGCGGCACTAAAACCAGATACTGATGTTGTACCACTAATTACAATTGTCATTCCTGTTGTTAAATCTTCATAATCAGGACCACCATAAACAACACCATCAATTTCTATTACCGGATAATATGTTACACCTGTTAAATTAATTAAACCTCTGAAATTAACCTCATATCCAAGTAATGTTTCAATATCCTCTTCAATTGCTGTTTCAAAATCAGGATATAAATCTTCTATAAATTGTTTTGGTTGACAACCGAACTTATATTGATACTTTGGTCTTCCGAGTATAGTATTCTCAATTAAATTACCTCCTGTCCATAAAGTGGTGGAAGGTATAATTTGATCCAAAACTTTTGTCCAATATGGACTCATTCTTGTTATAAATTCATGAACATCAGGAAAGTTGTATGGAATAAAATTATTATTAGTTACATAATCTTGGTAAATGTCTTCTAATTTTATGTAATTTTTTCTATATCTAATTGTATGAGAATTGGTTATCTGTTCGTGAATAGTTTTATCTAAAAACTCAGCGAACGTTAATCCTGTTTGTGGTAATAATGTTGCACTTCCGAATGATAATTCTAAATCTCTTGATTTTCTATATATGTCATAATCTACAGTTTGTGATACTGAAAGATAAATTCCAATGTTTTTTCTATTAAGAATAAATGGTGAACTTTCGTTTAGTAAAGTTTTTTCTGTGTCAATAACAGTTTCTAATTCATATCCTGTATCTAATCCAGGTAATGTTCTATAATTGTCAAAATATTCTTCACCGAATGAATATGGTTTGTTTTTTGTAACAACAGTTTTTGTTCTACCTGTTAATGTAGAATTTTCCTCATCTAAAATAGTAGAAGATCTATGATTTGATGTTAGATCATACCAACCTGATCCTGCTTGGAAAAATTGATTTTCTGATGAACCAGATAAAAATTTAGGTAATGTACTATTTCTTTCTACAGGATAACCATCTCTATCTAAATTTGTTGATCCTGTTACTGTTGATGTATTATAAGAGAATGTATTTGTGTTAAGTGTTGCTGAGTTTGTAGTTTTAACACCATTTATAACATCAAAAATATCTTTTTCTAAATTATTTGATTTTGGAAATGATTTAATTTTATATGCATACTGTTCCAATTTCATCATTGGTTCGGCCGCACCAATAAATTTTAAAAAGAAATTTAAAGATTTCTGTGTTCCTTTTGATTTATAAATGTAAGCGAGATTTATTAACATTCTTCTATAGAACTCGTACTCGGCATCTATAATTGATGTACCGAAAGTTAAACCTGAATATTGAGTGGAGGTTTGAGTATACAAAAGTTCGTCTAAATCTGTTTCATCAAAAAGATTAATTGTATCTAACCCTAATGTTGTTGATAAATTTTTTAATAATACATCTGGTAAATTATTAATACCATCATAACTCACATTTCTCATGTAAGCAATGTTATCAATAAATTTTTTTATGTTATCGAAACTTTGTCCGTATAATTGAAATATTGATTCTGCTTTTTGATCTTGGGTATCAAATTCAAATAATTGTGGTGCAACTAAAAATCTTGTTACAATATTAGATTTATAATCATCTATTTCATCTGCTATATCAGATACATTAGTTAAGTATTGATCAAAGTCTAAACCAACGATTTGAATATTCCATCCATCTTTAGACATTGGCCAAGAATATTCAACAGTTACAATACTTGTCTTTGATTGATCAAAACTATCTCTCGGTACTTTAAATTTACTTGTGTACTTTGGAAATCCATCTCTGTTCAATAAACATTCTTGTACATCATCTAATGATAGAAAAAATTCTTCTTTTACCGCATCGTTTGGTCTTATTATAAAACTGTCACTAAACGAAGATGCATTATTAAAAGGATTTCCATTTACCTTTAATGTAATTACGTTTTGACTATTAGGTTGACTATAATTAACGACATTATAAGTTTTTCCACTTATTTCAATCACATATTTTTTGTACGATGAGTATAAATCTCTTAAAGGATTTTCACTTCCTTTCGCATTTGCCGCCACAGGTTTTGTTAACTTAATATCAAAAACGTTATATAACATCCCAACCTCAATTTTGAATTGTGTTGTTTTTGTTGGTACGTCATATGAAGCTTGAAACGCTGTAAGTCCGCTAATTGTAACAGGACTATCTTTATCAACATATAAAGCCGCAGGAAATTTTTTGATTATTTGTTCTATTGATACTCTAATTCTACTTTTTAAGGAACCGTATAAAGATTTTCCCGTATCATTTTTAGAAGTTCTAAATCTTATTGATTTTTTCTTTTGTGAGATACTTTGTTCAGTAGTTACAGGAATATTTGTTGGGTCAACTTTTAACTTCTCTAAGTTAAAATATTCTGAAAAGGGATTTGTTCTAAATTGTTTAGATTCTTTTTCGGGTGTAGATGTGTCTAAATCAAAGTTCGAATTAGTTAATTGACTACTACCATTGGTAATTTGATTACCAACGAGGTTATCGCTGAATGTATCCGCACCACTTGCCGCACTACTTGGAACTTTTCTTCTTGCCATTATACTTCGGTAATTGTATCAAAACCTAATGTTTCATCTATATCAGTTCTCTCTTCTCTAATCTCATATAATGTCTCATCAAGTTCATCTTTAATTTCATACAAGTTATATTGCTTGTATATATTATTATTTTGATCGTAAATTGTATAAATACCAGGAGTAATTGCCTTACTTTGATTACCGTACAACGCATTTGCAAGTGTACTTGCATCATGTTCAACCATTTCGATTTCTATTGTTGTTGGATTTAAAAAAGTATTTGTCAAAATAATCTTTTGACTTGGTGACCCTATAAATGGTACGGTATTTGGTTTACTTGATGGTGCTGACGATGGTGTAAGTGTCAAAAACATTTGATTGGTGGCACTTTCACTATATTGATATCTGATCGCCTTTTGTGTAGTACCATTTAGATTTGTTGTAACAGGTGTACAATAAAAAGAAGATGTTACTACTCTATAAAAGTTTGGTATCTTTTTATTATCCGTCGAATTTATATATTCAACTCTGTAACCAACTAAACCACTCGGTACGAATTTATTTCTATCTTCAGTAGGAACGTCTGCTATGTTAATAATTAAACCTCTAACCGATGGTAATGACGCTAAAATACCACAATCTGTTATTTTGGTTCTAATTTGTTTTGGTCTAATATATAAAGTATAAACTCCTAATTCAGAAAAATCCGTTGCAGATAACTTTAAATTATATAAACCACCTAAAATTTCAACATTTGATTGTCCTCCTGTTACACCATTATGATAAACAGGGGTTAGAACGTCTTGTGGCGTTAATTTTTTATATTGTACCGTAGAATTAGCCGTTCTACCAGATGCATAGTGATATATAATTTCTACATCAGCTGGTGATACGTCTGCGGGTCTTATTATACCATAACTTCCTACTGCCATAAACTTTTATTAATAAATATAATTTTTATTGTTTTTTAATTTTAAAATATCCATTTCCGTATATATCTAATTCACCAACATTGTCTATTTCACCTAATCTGAAATTTTTCTCCATAACACCTTGTTTTCCTCTTTCAACAAAAATGTCTGAGTATACCGTTGGGTCTTCAACAAATCCGATAAAATGTTCATTTCTTGTTATTGCGTAATTAACAACGTCCTCTCTTGTAAATCCTGATGTGTGACCTGTAATCATTGTGTATCCATCAGAATAGTCTCTATATATTAAATTATCTATTGTATATCCTGTATATTTGACCACACCTGTTGATCCTGTAATACTACCTGAAGTTAGAACTTGGGTATATCCTGTTCCTCCATATTTTTTCAACTCATTTAATCTACTCTTTCCGAAAGACATATATGTAAACGCCGTTGACCCCGTATTATTTGTATAATCTAAATTGTTTAAATAATTTTGTGATCCTGTTGTTCCTGTTGTATATGGAATAGTAAACCCTGAAAATGTTCCCAAAGGATTTTGAATTGTTCCATCGAACTTAGGGAATGTTACATACTTACTAACTTTTTGTTGTGTCCAAGGAGTGTTCAGTGAAATTGAGACCGTAAACCCCGTGGTGGTTGAGTATGTATATGTGTGAGATGTACTTGGTAAATTTGTTCCGAGTACACCCTGGTTTATTGGAAAATTTGATGACGTTGTTCCGTCACCCCAATCAATTGTAAATGTCTGTTCTACAATTGTTCTTAATTTCTCAGGGTTAGTTGTTCCGTATATAGTTAGAATATTATTGTTCTGAGTATAGCTAAAATTAACAATTTGATCTACTTGTTGTATATCACCATCAAACCCAACCATAACACCCATTTCATCAACAGTGCTTTCTAATGGTAATAAAATTTCATAATCATTCTGTGTTTTACCGGTATATGTGTTCCATTGTGTACCACTCCATTGATAGTAACCTGTTGGTAAACTCCCCGTTACATTCTTAACTATTGTTCCAACACTTGGTTCTAATCCGGTTTGTCCTGTCCAACTAACAAGATTTTTAAGTGCGTCTATCCAATATTTTTCTGTTAATGAATATAAATTAACATCATGAATAACTTTTTTTACAATATGGTATCTATTTTTTTTCATTAACCTCTTCTTTCATAAAATTTTATTGGGTCACCTCTCTTTCCAATTCTTGTTAATTTTGTACCATCATATCGATATACTTCGTATGTTTTATTAACTTTATTAATGTCGACTTGATAATACATATCTCTAAATTCAACCACTTGTTGACTCGCAGTTAATCCTGTAGTTGTAAAATCTAAAATACTTGCATCTTTTGCATTAAAAAATTTAGCACTCATGAAAAATGTATTACCAGTTGTACTACCACTTAAATTAGTTTCTTCTAAAACCGTTTCATCATCAAACCAAAAGAAATACATATTTTCTTTATTTCTATAATTTGATCCCATGAAAACAGGGACAAATAAATAATCATATAAATCTTCGCCGGTGTAAAAATATTTTTCTCCTAATGGAAGTGCTAAGTTTTTGGCAAAAACTAATCTTCTATTTGTTCTATTTGGTTTTTCACATGTTAAAACATTATTAACTACGGTACCAGGTGTTTTGTAAAATTCTAATCTGAAAAAACTTTCTGTTGATTGTTTTAACATTTTTATATTTTCATTTAGTGTTATATCAACTAAACTATAATCTAATCCGTTTGTGTAGCCACTTGCAGTATCAATAAAATAAAAGTTAAACCATATGTCAGTTTGTTCTACACCTGTACTGCTTGATGTGTATGTATTATGAATAAAACGAACAGTCTCTAAATTTTCGGCAGGATTTATGATGTCTCTTAAAACTTCATTTTCAAATTCTGCCATATTATCCTGCCATCCAAGATCTAATTTGAAATCCTGTTCTCCGTTTATTAAAATTTTTTGGTCTATATTTTTTCTAAGTATCCGCATTTAACATTTAAATCTTCCTTTTTTATATCTATTGAAACTGTTTATTCCATTTTGTTTATTATTAAATAACAATTCGTTTTGTAAATTAAAATTTATGTCTTTCATTACATAATGTTGGTCATTTAAATATGGGAAGTCGGTACCATTTCCTTCTTGATCAATGAATCCATGATCATAAACATCTCTCCATTTCCATAGTCTATCTTTATCATCGAATATCGTGTTCTCAGGTAAATTCAAAATATCACGAGTATTTGCAGTTTCAACAAACGGTGATAATTCTCTTAGTTTAATTCTGTGATGTGGTTGATAAAATAACCCGACTAAATTATTTTCTGATGCACCTGAATAATATGTCGGTGAATCTTGTCCATGGTTAAATAACGTAATTCCCCCAACTAATTTTCTATGTGTAATTTTATGATAAGCCTCACTAATTATTCTTTCTTTAAATTCTTTTCTATTGTATTCAACATATGCACCTGTTAATGTTGTTCCTGTTGGTAATGCGGTACCACCTGTAAATGTAAAACCACTTGTGTTGCCGGTAAATGTTTGACCTGAAATTGAAGTTTCTAATGTTGTTGACCCACTAAAATGATTATCAATCCAACTATCATGAAAATTAAATCTATATCCTATCTTTGGTGGATAATTAAAGTAACCATTTGCATTTCTAAAAATAACCGTTAGATAAACATCTGTAGGTGTGTAATTTAAATTATTTGTTATACCCGTTAAAACAAATGGTTTTTTAAAATCATATATTAATGATTCCATTCTGTTTCTTTCTACTATTACATCATTTTCTTGTAACGCATTTTCAAAAATTATTTTTCTTTCGTTTTCCCATATTGGACTTTCGAAACCCGCCTTGTCTAATATATAATCATCTACAGTTGTAACAGTTTTATGTTTATGTACATAATATTGTGATGTTGTTCCTGTTATGTCTCTATCATTTAAACATCTTTTACCCAAAACAAATGTTACACCTGATAATGTATATCCAGTTTTAAATTGACTTTTTAATAACTTTACAACATATTCTTCGGAATTAAAAATCTCATTTCCAATTTCATTTATAGAAAAAGTTCTTCCTGTTACATTTACACTACTATTAAGTGTTCCACCTGAAATAACAATATATTCACCTTGACTCATTCCATGTTTTACAGGTGATGTTAACACATAAAAATTTCCTTCTTGTGTAACTCTAAATGGTATACCATCAGCTGACGTAAAACTATATGTTGTTCCACCAGAAAAGGTATACTTCATTGGATACGTTGAATCTTGTCCGTATACATAACTCAAATATAAATTCCAATTTTTGTAAGGTGCCTGTATAGGTGTGATGGATGTGTGTCCTGTATATCCCACAACACTAAAAGTAGGATTATATGTTCCTATTGTAGATCCACTAACACTTGATGGGTTTATCGATTCTCTAAGTACGTCATCTCTTAAAAAGGCAAATTCATTATACGGAATATACCCATCATTTTTATCATCATCAGAAACCAAATATAAATTTTTTAAAATTGGGTCATATGCTGTTGATCCAGAATATATGTTTCTAAAGATCATCTTTAATTTACCATGTATTTTATATTTTTTACATTCGTTTCTTTCTACGTTAAATAATTGATTGATATCTAAAACAATATCTCTTTCGCCTTCTCTAAGTAATGTTTCATTATTATCTAAACCGATTTTAATTGTTAAATCTTCCTCGGGTGCCTTATAATATTTTTTTGATGGTAATATGATTTGTTTCTTTTCCATTATTCTGCAGATGTGAACGCTCCTTTGTCGCCAAATAATTGAATGAATTTATCTACTCCTGTTTTACCATTTCTTAATCCAAAGTAGAACATAAATGGTGTAGATAATATTTGTTTATTTGACCCACTATAATAATCTAATGTTGGTCTTATAATAAAATCTTTTGTATTATCCCACGCTAAACTTGCCCAACCATTTGTAATTGTATACGGAGATGATGTACTATAACCAACAGGTCCCACTCTTGTATACATCGTACCTGAAATTGGATTATCCACAGTACCACTTGTTACATGTAAAAAGGTAAATCCAGGATATTCTCTATCAAAACTTGAACGATCACTTGCTGTTGATATTTCATCAAATTCAAAATCGAATCCTGTATTAAATCCTGATGTTAAAGTTATACCACTAAAATTATATGTCATTGGTAATAACAAATATTGATCAGATGAATCATTAGTTCCGCCTGTGTATGTATAACCATATTTCATACCTTGTAGTGGTTGGACTTGTAATCCATTATTACTAAAATCCCATGATTGGTCATCGAGTGTTGTGGTATTATATGGACCAAATTTTTCACCTTTTTTATCCCATAAAAAGAATGGAACTTTTTGTGATGATTCTGTTAATCTTCCTTGTACAACATTTCCACTATAATCTATATGTGTCGGTTCGTTTAAACATGCTCTAACTCTTTCTCCGTCAACATCAAAATACAATGTAATTGGTAATGGTCCATATACTGTTGTGCCCGCTTTAAATATATGTGAAAGACTTGGATCATCTGGATCCAATACCTGATATGAATATCCAAGATACTTTGGATTTTGTAAATCAAACTCCTCCATACCAGCTTCATTGTTCATTGATATTAATTGTAATATATCTCCATCAAGAACATTGTTTGTAAATGAGAATCCACCGTTATTAAAGAAATCTTTAACACTAAATGTGTTATTACTAACATCCATTCTATAGTTTATTGCCAAACCTAATAACTCACCAAAACTTTGAAATGAGGTTGGTCCTATTGAACGTACAACTGAACAGTTTGGATCTAAAGATTTGTCAATACATATTTCTTTTATGAATTCATCTCTTGGTCCGAGATCCACTAATGTTGTTGGTCTTCCTAAAACTCTACTACCTCCACCACTTTTTAATGCCCCCCAACTTGTCTCATTATAATAAAGGGCTGATTTATAATAATATTTATTTTGACTTGATACATATCTTGTTACACTTGTACACGATTTTCCTTTTTTCGCTTTGAATTGTGGGAAGTATAATGATCCTGACAACCAATTGTAAACAAATGAATAATTTACTATTCCACCACAAAATAATGTACCGACTCTTTTTCTTCTTCTATACTCTTTCAATATATCCCATAGTCTTTTATTTGTTTGTGCACCTGGTACTATTGTGAAAACACCATTTCTAAATTGTGACCAACCATCATGAGTTTGTCTTTCATATGATTCACCTTCCCACCAAGTTTGTAATGGGTAAATTCTATTGTCATTATCCTGATCGAAAGAAAAATAAACAGGACATAATCTACTTCCACATGCACCATTTAAACCACTATCAAAAGAAGTTATTACATTTTTTCTATTTGATAGGTTTGTACCTTGAATATCCATCCCAAATTGGTAACTCACAGGATAAACAATAGTTTTAGATGTACCAGTATAATAATATGTTACCAAATCTTCATCATATGGTGTATCGTAAATGTCACAACCCTCTTCAACTGAAGTTGTTGACCCTGTTGAATTTGTTATTCTATCTACTATTAAGTAAGTACCACCTGTATAATTAGAATTACTATTATCCACATAAGATAGATTACTTGATGAGTCTAAAATAAAACTTGCATCAGATCCAATGGCAATTGTGTGATTATCTGCAGTATTAATTAATAAATAACTTGATTGATTAGATACAAAATCACTATTACTTGTTATTTGTCTTGGACTTGCATTATATGCACAAGAAGCAACAGGGTTATCAAATGTAACATTAGAAACCGTGAACACAGAACTTGCCGGTGCACTTACGACAACATAACCACTTGAATTTCCCGTATATGTCAAATATAAATTAAAAGCATTTGGGTTTGTTCTATTTTCGACCCAAAACGTATTGTTTGTACCCGGATCAAAAGTAAAATTATAATCAACTAAAGAATCATATTGACCTGTTGAACTATTGTAAAGAAAAACTTGAAAGGTTGGTGCAACACCCAAATTGTGTGTTATTGTAATGTTGGTTCTTTCAGGGACATTGTTATAATATAATGTAACAGGTGAATTAGTTGAAGATCCTGATAAATCAAGTTGTCCAACTCTACAATAATTTGTTGTTCCTCCTGTGGGTGGTGGGGTACCAAATTCGTTTTCCTCTCCTGTTAATAAACTAAAACTACATTCTTCACATTCGGGATAATTAACCAATCTTAAATTTCTTTGTGCAGATTCTTGAATTCCATATGTTGCTATAATTAATTGTCTACCGGCCTTTCTAACACCATTTAATCCCGTCATAATGTCTCCAACACCCATTAAAACTCTAACTAATGTATTTGCCAATGTTAATACTATTATATTAGTAAAATGTTCTAATGTTAATTTTAAATCGGCAAGTAATAATGTAAATGTTTTATTTCTAAAACCAAAATTAATTGGTGGGGTTACAATTTCATCTGAACAATCTTCTTCTTCCGCGGGTAAAAGTTCTTTTATACCAACAAATTTATCATCTCTATATGTTGTACCATTAAAAAATCCATCATGATATGATGAAATTGTATAAATTTTATTATACGTTACTCTATAAAAATAGTCTCTCGGATAATAAGAACCTTGTACGTTATATAAAATACCTTTATCCGAATCAGTAGAAACTGCTAAAGTTGGGTATGATTTCCAATTTGTTGAAAATTCATATGACATGTCTATTTGTGTCTGATACTCTCTGATATTCGGAACCAAATAATAACCAGTTTGTCTTACTCTTTCTGCACTACCATCTTCTAATGAAAATCTAAATCTATAACATGCTGAAGTTGGAATTCCTTTATTTGTATCGTTTGTTACTTCTCTTTCTCCATACTCATTTGTATAAACGTATTCCATGTTCATTGGTATCGGAAAAACAAAACCACCGTCTTCTGAAATATCCTCTTCAATTTGATAAAGTTCTAAAATTGGTCTGTTGTTTGAATCTTTTTCTGTGGTGAATCTAATCGCCTCAATGTTTCCTTTCTTTGTAGTTAGATCACATTTTCTACCTATTTTCTTTCTTATTCCACAATTTTTGTTAATTGTGTTTTTATTTCCGGCGTCAGTAAATAGACCACCAATTATAAACGCTTTAGGTTCTATTTTAACACCGGTTTCAGATAAATCAAAATCGGTTCTTGTAATTCCTATTTCACATAAATCTTCGTTACCCCAAAAAGGATAAACAATAATGTCTTTATCAAATTTTACTATTTGTGGTAAGGAATCTATGTCAGTTGATGATTTAAATTCATATGAATTTTTGAAATTATCAACACCTGAACCTTGTCTTATATAATCGTAAGGTCTTAAAGAAAAACAACCAATATCTGATAAATCAACATCAACGTGAAGTTTTTGTTCTCCAACAGGTACACCCCAAATCATGAAGTCACCAGCATCGTTAGTTTTAACAGTGTATTTGTAATATTTTTCATACACCTCTAAAACCTCTTCTCTGGTCATTATATCTATTTGATCAGGAAAAGTTCCTGTTGGTTCATGTCCACCATGTTGTTTTCTCTTAGGTAATAGATTGTATCTATAACCGTCTTCGTTTTTATCGTCAACTTTTTTATATGGATATAATTCAGAAATAACAGGATCCTCACTATCCTCATCAGATAATGGGATAAAAATTGAAACTTTTGCATTAGGTACTCCAAATCCATCGTTGACACTAATTCTACCACAAACCACCCCGTAATCTGAACAAACGGAAGCATAAATGTCTTTTTGACTGAATTTTAGTGATAAAATCTCAAGTAAATCGAAACTTTGATTTAATTCAACTAAGATTTTCTTATCCTGACCAATATTTGTTGATATTCTATGTTTTTGTATCATTCTTATAATAAATAGAAACTATGGAATTTTCTATTATTATAAACTAAAAAGATTTTAAAATGTATTGTTTTCTACCGATCTAACTCTAACTTGAATATCTTTTTCAGGGAAACGTATTTGGAAAATTTGATTGGATGCCATTCTAATTGTCATGTCTGTTTGTCTTATTTCCTTTGTTGCTGGATCTACGTATGGTTGTATAACTTGTGCTGTTGAATATTGTCCACCTATTTTATTGAAAACTTTAATTTCAATTACGTTTTCAACTCCCGATACATTTCCAATGTCTCTCATTAATTTACCAACAAAGAGTGGGTCACCCATTTTTCTTTTGTCTATAGAAAAATAATCAATTACCGTTTCAATTGTACTTCTCATGATTTCAGTTTGATTGAAATTTCTATCAACGTTAATATCAATAGTAAGAGCAAGATCAATAACTTGTCCGCTTATAATTTCTATGTAATCATTTATCATTTTATATTCTGACAAATAATTTGTAATGTTTGATTTTAGTGTATTTGAAACAACATTAGTTAAATTACCCTTATCATCATATGATAAAAGATTAACTTTTATCTTGTTATTTTCTTCCATTACATTGACCTTAGCCGGTGCACCAAATGTCGCGGGCATAGTTTCAATTAATGACTTATAATCATTTAACGTTACCGCTCTATTTTGTGCGGCAAAATTATAGGCAACCATATTTCTAATTTCTTCAATAGTTGGTTGATCTGATCCACCTACAGCTGGTGTAACATTTGTTACTGTTAATGAATTTACCACTTGAGTGTTAATACTTGAATTTGGTCCGTTAACATTAAATTCAACGTCATCTACGTTTGTAATTACATTTACACCCAAATTCGTTTCTTTACCGCCACCAATTCTATATTTTATGAATAATGTGGTATTTGTTTTTGGAACTGATCCTAATGAAAAGTTATTTAAATAAGTTGCAATATTAACTTTCATTTGATTGTTAATATAATTGTCTAAATTATCTAATGGATTTACTGTTCCTGATCCAAAAGTTAATAAGAAATAATTTTCGGGAGTATATTCTGTTATAAATTTATTAGAAACATTTATAAATTTACCAGCTTTAAAATTTTGTGAATCTGATGCTGATGTTGGATCTTGGATAAAAACTCTATCTTCAATTAAGGATTTAACTTCATACCATTTATTAACTGAACTATCAAATTCTGTTGACGTTGGGTTTCCTGCAAAAGTTGTTCCTTCTTTATGTATAACCGAAGTTACACCTAAAACATTCTGTTCAGGTAAGTAAATTTTTAAGAACGGTTTCTGATCTATTTGTGTGATTACTTTTCTGAATATTCTTGTTACACCATTTACAACGGCTTCTCTTTTTACTATTCTGTAATTTTGTAATCTATTGTTAGCATCAAAAACAGGAATTTTTAATCTATTAGGTTCACCTTTACTATTGAATGGACTTGCAAAATTACAATCCTCTATTGTCTCAAATATTTGTCCACCACCAGAAACTTGTGCTCCGGCTTTTAATATTCCTAAATAATTTTCATCTTCTTTATCACCTTTAACTGGTACATTAATTGAAAAGTCACATAAAGCAACAGAAGGTCTAACACCTGGTAATCTTATACCATATGTTTTAGCAATATGAAATAAAGATTGTCTTTGTTGAGCAAAATCCAACATTGTTTCTTGCCAAACTCTATCGATATGATGATGTAAATTATCCGCAACCGCAGCATTCAAATCCAACATTACAGAGAATATCGAAGCATCGTTTGTGTTCTTAATTAAATCAGGATAATAGTCCTTAAAAAGAGTTGTTAATTCTTGTCTCAATCCTGCAAAATCTCTTACGGAATATGATATTTTTTTTGTTGCCATTTTATATATTAATAATTATAAAATCTGAAGATGAAAATGCACCATTGTTTACGGTATAATCTATTTTCACTTTCGCGGTATATGGTTTATTTGATGCGTCAGAAACTCTAAATAATCTTTCATCCTCATCTTCAGAAAATGTTCTATCTTCATCAGGATCCTGATCTGCCGGTACTATGTTTATTGAATTTATATCAAGATTTGGTATGAATTTTTTAACACCATCTCTTATTTCCTCTTCAATTAATGTATGGCTTATCATGTCATTTTGATCGAAAATAAATTCATATAGTCTTGTTCCAAATTCGGGTAAAAAATAACGACTACCTTTTCTTGTCAATAATAAATGTATAAGATTTGCTCTAATTTCTCTTTCAGGAGTTTCCGTCATGGAAAAGAAATCACCTCTAACACTATCCCTAAATGGAAAATCTATACCATATTTTATAATCATATTAATAAATATAAAGAATAGAAAAATGGTAATAAATAAAATAGTGTCTCGATATTCACTCCCTGTATTGTCGAGACTTAGATGTTCAAGGTGACTCTTGACTAAAGTTTCCTTTGGGGGAGTCATCTAATATTTTATTTCCTTTTGTGGATTTTGGGTAATAGGGACAATTTTTACAATTGTTACCGCAACAATATCCTCTTTTGGATAAAAAATAAGAAGTCAGGATCATTAGTCCCGACTTCTTATCTATAACAAAATCTATATTTTCAACTAATTTACTCATATTTTAGTAATCTCACAAGATCCACCACTACAAGCCATAGACGCATAATCACTAATGTCTTTGTATTGTGGTCTATCTAAAATTTCACCAAAATTCACCTCTTTAAACTGACGAGTAACTGTTTCCCATTTATGGAATAGATGAACATCTTTTAAACAATAAACCATTTTTTTCATATCCCCTTTGAAATAGTTTTTGGAGAATTTTTTTGCTCTCTCAATCCAATATTTCTTTAAAAGAACTTGTTCTCTATTTCCGGTAATTGGAATAGTAGGGTCCAATAAATGATCACAAGCCGACCAAAGATTATTGTTAAAATAGTGTAACCCATCAACTACAAGTCCCGAAGCAAGAATAGATCCCTTACCATAAACAGACACCAAATCTTCTAAGTTCAATACAGATGTAAATGGTGCTTGGTTAAAATCTTTGTCACCATAATCCGAAATAAAACTTACTGCAGTAAAGAAATCTCTTTCTCTCCAAATGTATTCAACAATAGAGTCTTTATCGTCAATGATCACAGTACATGATGTATTATGGTTTACAGGTGAATATGTACATAATTCAGGATTAGTTCCTGCGTTCACCCAATGTTGTTGAACCAACTTAATTAATTCAAGGTGTTTAATACCTTTCATATCTTTTTTGAATAAACCATTTTTAGGGTTTTCAACAGGTACAAATACAACATAATCTGATTTGGTTGATGACCATACACTATCTTCCAATAAGAAAGACATGTTGTTTTCTAACCATTTAGCTGTGTTACTTTCTTTATTCAACTGCATGATTCTGAAATATTTTTCAGAGTGTTCAGGATGAATTCCTGAAGCAGTTCCTAAAACTACAGATGCATTTCCAGATGGTTTCACACAAGTTGTTCTTGCTGCTTGATTAATATCAATTAAGAACGCTAATTCTTTATTTGTGTCTTTAACAACTTTAGCACCCTCTTCTAATAATTCAGCGTTAAATAATTTAGGATTGTTCATCCAACCTGTAATGCTAACACCAAGAAGAGCTTCTCTTTCAAAAATCTTTTTTGATGTTTCGCCTAAATAAGGAAAATCAGTGTATCCCGCTTGTAGTGTACCCAAAATAGATGCGTCTTTACATGCCTTCAAAAACTTTTCTTTAGTTGTACATTTTTCGGCATTTATTTCTGTAAGATTACATCCTTGGATTCCAAATTTATGTTTGTTTGTTTTGACATATTCTTCAATATCATCATAATGAATTTTTGAAAAATCAACAGTATCTAATACAGGGATTTTTAAAATTTCAAAACATGGATTAAACATATCAAACCAACTATTAGCAAATACAAATCCAATATCATTTGCACCATCATTTAATTTAACCAAGTATTCAAATTGATCTTTGGTTACTTCTCCTCTCAAAAGTAAAACTGAGTTATTACTTCTACCTCTTTGTGGATTTTCAATGAACCAATTACCTGTTTTAGCATGAATCATCTCATGATCATTAGGGTCCACAATCATGTTCAATGCTGAACGTCTTACTCCACCTGATAAAACTGCATCGGCAGAATGACAAATAATATCAAACGCCAATATAGGTCTAATTTTGTCACCTTCTGATGTTAACCACTTTTCAATTAATGTCTCAATTTTTTCTAATGATTGTTTCAATCCCTCATGACCGGGAGCTTTAAAACCACCACTAATAAAAGATCCTTTTTCTCTAATTGATGAGTAGTCAAATCTTACTTCATATCCGGCATATTCAGGAAAGGGTTGTTCGTCAACAAAATATGATGACATCAATACTCCTAAAGAATCTGCCCATCCTTCAATACTATCTTGAATAACAAAAGTTTTTGTTCCTTTCGTTCTTTTTTGTAATCTACTCAAATTATTTACAAAAGGAATTAATAGTCCTCCTCCAAATCCACATCCACTAAGAGCTAAATAAAATATCTCTTGGAACACTCTATTACGAGCAATATGACCAGATGTACAATTAAACATTCTTGTATTATGTTTCATAATCTGTTCGTATCTATACTGTAGATTTCTTTGTGAAGCAAGTACAACTTGATCCTTCATACTATCTACGGCAGATTCCAAATATGATTCGATTTCTTTAGAATAATCAGAATATTTTTTTCTATGTCCATCGATTATGTTTTCACATGCCTCTTCCCATGTTTCATATCTACCTTTATCCTCCAACCATTTGAAATAATCGGAATGTAATTTTAAGTCGCTCAAAAATTTTTTACCCTTCTGCATTTTATTTATTTTATTTTTAGTTATTATTGACTCTCTGTTGTCTGTTTCTATACACCTCAGCAGCTCTATTTGCTCTTCTTTGTACTTGTTCCTCTTCGAATCCAAGTAGTGTATTTTGTGAATCGGTATCAATTTCAAGATACTCGTTGTTAAACTTACAATTTGTAAATATCACACCATCCCTACCAATACGAGATTTTAGTAAAGTTAATGTTGCCAAATTATGTTCCTTTTGTTCTATTGTCTTAGCAATAGAAAGTATAACGTGTGCAATTTGTGCCTTTTTAATAGAACCACCCATTTGATCACTATTAACAACTTCAGATGAAATTGATTCTCTGTTACCTTGAGTTGCGGTCCATATTGCAATATCAAATTCACCTGTCATAGCTTCCAAACTTCTCATAATAGAACCTTCTCCTTTCCATTCTTCACCTAATGCAGATCTTTCAGGACTAATACAATCAACATAATCAATAATCAATAAATCCACTTTAAACCCATCTGATATCATTTTTCTTAATCTTGATTTGATTTCAGATATTGTAATATTATCTGATGGTAATTTTAAAAGTTTTATCGAACCTTTTGATCTTTGTTGTGCATCATCAACTTTTAATTTAACTTCATCCTTTCTCTCAGGTTGTTCATCAGGTGCAATACCAGACCAAATTGTATAGTGTTTTCGTTTAATGTTACCAGGGTTATCTTCAAAGAAAATTTGAACAACATTAAACCCATGATTAAATGCAGTGTTAGCAAACTTTGTTAATAATGTAGTTTTACCTGTACCAGTTGGTGCCAATACTACTCCTAATTCACCTCTACCTAATCCACCATTTAATAAATTATCTACACCCACAACACCCATAGGAATTGGATGTCTATTGTCTTTTTCAAGAGCTTCATCAATGTTATGGAATACATCTATTGCCTCTTCATTTAACACACCGACTTGTAACGCCTTTTTGATTATCTCCTCTATCTTATTATAAGATTCAAATTCACCACTTTGGATTATGTTTTCAACAATCTTAAGTTCCCTTTTTAAATTTTGTTGTTTACAAAAATTAAGTGCGGTATCTTTTACATACGGAGCTTCTCTTTCGTCTTTTTTTAAGTTTTCTAATGTGTCGGTATGTATCCTATTATTACTACTTTCGGCCATGATTTTTTGTGCCACAGTATTGTAATCGGGAATTGTGTTATATGTTTTATACAATTCCTTAATGTTTTCCATTATATATCTCAAAGAAACATTGTCAAAATATTTACTATCTAATACATCTATAATAGTCTCTCCATATTTTTTATCTTCAATAATAGATTTAATTAATGATTGTTGAAATGATAATCCTAAGTAACCAAAATTTTTTTCTTCCATAATAAATTTATATATATTTTATAGTTCGTATTGCAAATATGTTGTTTCCAATTCCTTAGATGATAAAATGTCAGTTAGGTCTGACAAAATTGTCTTAAGTTTTGGACGAATATCTACCGTATATCTAACTTTTGGGTGATAGTAATACGCTGGAAATATTCTTGAAATAAATACGTCGTCGCCAAGCTTAATTTCTAATAAAAAATGTTCTTTTTCTGCAACTTTTGTTTCTTCCACAACCTCAGAAGATAGGAAAAATTTTTGATTTTCACATAGGTAGTTAGAACTTTTTATTTTCAAATCTTCTGAAATTTCCTCACAAATATTTTTTACATAGTAGTGAAGGTCTAAGGATTTCCTCGATTGTTGTACGTGATCTTTAACATTGAAATATCTTTGACATACAATGTTATTTTCAAGGGTTAATAAAAATTCAAACTTTGTTACGTTTTCTTGATTAGTCATTGTTTTTGATTTTAATTGGTTTTTTATTTTTTTCTTTTCTTGTTAATCTTAAAAATGGATTAAAAAAATTTATGAAAGCATCATCCGATTTTGGTAGTATTTGAAAGAGACCGTCTTCTGACATCATTTTCATGGCGTTTTTGTAGGATCTACCCTCTTGGTCTAAATTATCGTTAATTAACGCATTTATGGTTTCTTTTGCGTCGTCTGTTAAAAATGGTTCATCTAAACTAACAATCTTATTATTGATATAAAAAAACTCATCTCCGTAAACCCCATGTTTAGTTACTCCAGTTAAGAGATTTTTAACTAACCAATTATTTTTGTCTTGTTCAAATAATAAATTTGATTTTTCTTTAATATCATTTAAACTAATTGGTTTATCTTTTATTTCAGGAAACAATGATAAAAGTCTTTTTATACCCATATTTTTTATTCCTGATATGTTGTCAGATGGATCACCACATAACATTTTAACGATTTTTACATTCTCAATACATATCTCTTCATGATCGTACATAATTTTATCATGATTTTTATAAAGTTTTTGATGACTCGGATTGAATATTTGAGTATTGTCAGAAACTAATTGAGTGAGGTCTCCGTCAGCCGAATATATTATTTTTGATTCGGATGTTGAATTTTGAACATAATAGGCAATACAATCATCAGTTTCACAAAACTGAAATTCACCTTGCCTTACAAATAATTCTTCTAAGTATTGTTTTACTCTTTGTCTTTGGTATTGGTATGAATTGAGTTCCTCTTCGGTTCTTATACGAGATCTTCTATTTTCTTTATATAGATGATATATTTGTTTTCTCGTCTTTGAACCTTCTTCTCCATCCCAAAAAACAACTATTTTGTCTAAATGGTATGTCTCAAACGCTCTACGAAGAGTATTAATAAAATGATAGATTGCTCCAATGTGCTTTCCCTTGTAGAAATGATTTTTGAGACCGTAGAAACCAATCGTGAGTAGATTATCTCCATCAACTAATAATACTGACATTTATTAAATTATTCTTCACATTACTCTTCCTCTGTTACAACTTCCATTTCTGTCGCGTCTGTAACATTAACGCCCAACATCTTACTAATATAATTTCCGTGTTCTGATTTATATTGTTCGATACTCTTTTTTTCTTCACTATCTTCTTTACCTCTCATAAAATCATGTGCGGTTACCAAAATTCTACCATCTTCATATCCTAAACCATTTACGTGGTTTTTCATGATTGAAATTTTAGTTCTTGTTGCAATTTTAACTTTTCTCTTATCTTTTGTAATAGAGATTTTAGTTGTTCCCGCACCCTTTTGATTACCGAATAGAAATACAAGAGTTGAATTTAACCATATCGCCTCTCCACCCTTTGCCTTAATTTTTGGTTGACCGAATGGATTATCGGGAAGTTCAACCCAAGGTTGATTTACAATGATCAAACTGTTAGTGTATTTTTTATCTGATCTACGAGAACCTGAAATTCTTTGGTTCAATCCCATTCCAATTTTATCTGCCAAAACAGATGCGTTATGTTGTTTACCACCTTTACCATCATATGTCATCTTACATGGTACAGATCCAACAGAATCCCAAAGGAAAAGAATATCGTGAGGTATTTCACCTTTTTCTTGAGCATCTAACACTTCATTTATGAAATCAGTAATTTGCTCGATATATTCAAAATCACTATTGAATAGATAGAAATCATCTTCTTTATTGAATCCCATTAACTCGGCATGATCCCAACTCCATTTTTGTTCGGTAATGATGAACACAGGTAATATACCTTTCTTTTGTGCATCTACTGCCGATTTAACTAATGCGGTTGTTTTACCTGTATCACTATGTCCTAAAAACATATTTAGATGACCCATTGCTGGACCTGGTATACCTGTTGCATCCAAAAACGCGTCACCCAAATCAAAGAAACGATCGGGTTTATATTCCGCCTCTTTAGAGAACTTTTTCTTTATTGAACTAAAATCATTTTTCTTAATTGCCATAATATAAAATTTAAAAAAATGGGGCCTTTGACGTTATCTCCGAACCCCGTTGGTTTTTCACCAAATTAAAATGGTAAATCATCATCAACTTCTGAATCCTCTTGTGGATCTTCAATATTTGTTTTAGATGACGTAATAGTTTCTTCTGACTGAGAATTAGATACCCATTTTTTAGCATCTGAATCCCAGCGAGGAACTTCACCCTTTGCAACCATGTCAAGATATTCTTCTGGTTTCTTAGAGTAAACATCAGACCATACCAATTCATCATTAACCCAAGAATTTGAAACAGATGAATCTTCATGAAGTGGAGATGCATCTTCAGGAATAATTGAATTAATTGTGGTATATTCTTTACCTGTTCCTGATTTAGTAAGTGTTAAAAATAATGTAAGATCTCTACCTTTTTGAGGATCGGTAACATCTCCTTTCTTTTGGAAAATAGGGAAGATTTTATCCAATACACCATCTTGTTTTGCGTTATGTTTAAATCTCCAAAATTTAACACCATCCGCTTCGTGGTCTCTATCAATTACTTTAACAATATAAAACTTACGAGAACGATACTGACGAGCAAGTTCTTTATCTGATTGAACTCCTGTCATTTCAAGACTTTCTTTTACTTCATTCAACGGTGAACGTTTACCCTCTTGTTTTGGATCATAGAGTTTAACCCATTTACCATCTACTTGAATTTCATGAAAATAAACCTCTTTAAAAGGTGACGATCCATCAGGTGTGGGTAGGATACGAATTCGTCTTTCTTCTCCTTTGGATCCCTTAGGAAGGACTGTGGTGAAGTATTTCTTCATCCTGTCTTCTTGTGAAACTTTGTTTGCGTTACCGCTTGCGGCTTGTTTGTTTTTTTCGTACTGTGCAAGTACTGCATCAAATGTTGACATAAAAATTAAAATTTAAATTAATAATAAGTTATAGATATAATATAGATAAAAAAACCCGGAAAGAAAATTCCGGGTTAACTTTTTTTTAAAATATTTTTACTCTAAAGTAAGTAGGTACTTTAATTTCTGCATTGCACCTAACATTTCATCTCTGAGATTTAATAGGTTTGTATCTTTGGGATCAATTACATCCGTTAACTGAACTAAAGCTTGACATATAGTTTCTGCCATTTGTGAAGGTTTTGCTTCGGATAAATTAATTAAGTTTATAACTTTAGTTTCATCATCTAAAGTAAATCTTCCATATTGACCCATTGATTGTTCAACAAACTCATCCATTAAGTCTTCAATTGTTGATCTAATATCCGCAAACGCTTCGTGTCTTGCGAGACCTTTAGTCTGCCAATGAAAAATTTTCAAATTTGCGTGTAGTCCTAAAAATAAATTAACATTAGTATTTAAATTCATCTGATTCTAAATCTGGGTTGAAAGTTTGTGTTATTGATTTTGAATAATTGTCCACATCATCTTTGGTTAAAACGTACTCATTTTTACCCGTCATCTGCATTTCACCTTGTTTTTGTGCAAAAAACTCTTGTGGTTTTTGATTAAACGGATATGAATCTAATGATCTTAATTCAAGTTTTTCTTGAGGGGTTTGTGGTTTCATTTCTTGAACTTTTGAACCTAACTCATCTATTTTAGCAATAACTGAATCCATTTGGCTTAATTTATTTTCCAAATCATCCAATTTTGTGAAAACAGCGTCCATTTGACCCATAACATTATCATTGTTTTGTCTGTTATCATCTATGTCTTTCTTAATACTTTTAGTCATATTAACTAAATCAGTGATATCAATTTCTTCTGTATCACCAGCTGCAGTATCGTCCATAGGTGCCGGTGGTGGAGGTACTCCTGCATCTAAACCACCTGCATCAGCAGCTGGGGGAGGTGGGGGTACGTCTCCTCCTAACGGAGCATCTGCTGGCGGTGGAGGAGGTGGGGGTGCGTCTTGTTCCATTACCAATTTTTTGGTATAATTGTTAATTTCTCTGTAACGCTGTAATTCTTCGTGTAATTTTTGTTCTAAGTTCATAGTATTAATCTTGTAAAAGTTGTCTACCGTCTTCGGTAATATATTTTTTATTTATTCTTTCTACAATACCATCTTTTGATCTAATAATATAACATTCACCCGTCTGTAAATCACAAACTTCTTGTGACATACTATCATTAGAAACAACTTTATATTTCTTAGGATTTAAAAATTGATCCAAAGAATTATGTATATTGTTATTATTCATAGTTTTTTATTATAAATATCTAAATAAATGTATTTTTCTATACAAGTTTGAAATAAACAATATTACCATCATCTAAACCTAACTCGTACATTAGTTCTTTTGACATTGATATTCCATATGTTCCGGTTGGTCCTATATCTATAGGACCCTGAAATCTTCTTACGCCAGCATCTTCATCAAGTTGGAAATCTGAAACGAGAGTATATGATTTTCTATTTTGTGGATTATAAAATTTAGTATTCATTCCTAAAATATTATTTGCGGTTACTACACCACCTAATTTAAATTTAGTAGAATAAACCATTTTACCAGAATTTTGAACATCACTCCACAATAATTGTTTTGGTTTTATAATAGTAAATGGTGATGTTTCAGTTAATCTGTTTATTAGTGCCATTTGTGTATTTGGTGCTATTGAATAATTTGGTCCTCCCATCATTACTACTGACGCCCTTAACCAATCTTCTTCATTATCATGTTTTACCATTTGTATATACCTTTCATTATTAAAACCATTGAAAGGAACACCATAAGGGGTTAGGGATGATTTGGTTACAAAAGTCTCATTTGGTAATTCTTTTATTATATCAACTGTATAGTTTATACCATCTACTGTGATATTTTTTGCTGTTGTAAGTTCTGTTTTACTATTCGCCTCAACTCTACTTACTGCCTTTTTTAGAAGTTTGTCAAAAAATATTCTATAACTTGATAAAAATGAATCTTTTGGATCTGGTAAGTTTGTATATGGTATTCTTGTACCTTTAAATGATGTGACAATATTATTGTTACGTATATTATGTGAAACTTCTGTTATCCAATACGTACCTCTAAACATAGGTACATTTTTTAAATAGAAAAACATTGTGGGTTGGATCATAACATTTCCCATACATGTAACGGAACAAGTATAAGATGCAGTCTTATAATAATCATATAAACTAACGTCAACATTGTGTGTACCTGCACCACTTTCAGATCTACCTAAATTTTCTAAAACAACAAATGATTCTGAAGTGTTTTTTATTGATGATTGGTCAAGTTGAATTGTTTTGAAAATACTTTGGTTTTGATCTCCAAAACTTATTTCGAATGCAACCGCCTTATTTGATTTAGATAATTCACCTATAGTAAAGACTTGAGGTGTTGTAATTAGTATTGGGTTATTGTTTGTATTAGCAACATTAAAACTATCATCAGTGAAATTATATTTTTCACTTGACATGTCAGGTCTCTTTGAGGTATTACCGATATATTGAATAATAACTTTAGGTGAAGATTCTTGATAATCAACATCTAAAAATGTTCCAAATATATTTTCCGCAACTTTTTTAGACGGTGTTAGTTTTGGTTTTGATGAGAAATTTGTACCATAAAAATTTATATATGCCGGTAAAGGTCTCATGTCAAATCCAGTCCCATTTAAAAGAATGGATATTAATCCATAAAGACTCTGTTTTGCATTCTTTTTATCATCTAATGTTGCAATTTTATCTAAATTAAAATAGTATCTATCTCCAATATCTCTGTTAGCCCTATCTAAAAATAAAAACTCATCGATTAAAATTCTTTGTCCAATAGAATTACCCGCAATCCATTTATCATTAAAAGATTTAAATGTGTTATATAGTTCTATTTTAAGTGGATCGTTATTATATCCACCGATAATTGTGACGTCCTCTTCTCTTTTTTCTCTTAATTTTTTAAAATTATTTGTAAGTGTTGTAAAAAATAATTCGACTTTTTGATTGAATCCTTTACTGTTGAAAGGTTTATCGTCAGATGTCTTTTCAAAAATATTTTCTTTTAAATAATTAACAAAGTCTGAATTATTTGGTACATATGTACCATCTGATTTTATTTTTTCAAGTACAAACCCCGCATAAAGATATATTAGTGGTCTAAATGTTAATATATTTTCTTCGTTTAGTTCAACGTTATTTGTAAGAAAAAAGTTTTCATAAAGATTCGTTGCTAATTGTGATTCAGGATTTTCACCAATATACAATTTAATTAATTTTTGATTTTGAGTTGTTAATTGTGAACTTAAATAAGGTTTAACTGAAAATCTATTAGTACTTGATATTTTTGTAAATCCATGTAAAACATATGTGTCATATTCCTTAGAGTTACCTAAGGTGAGTTTTATTAAGTTGTCGTTTGATAATATTTTTTTAGTTATATACTCAAGTTTTTGACCTTGTCTTCTTCTCAATTCAGTAAACAATTCAGGTAAGGTTAATCCGTCATCTTCTGATTTTTTTTCTATGTTACTAATCGCCTTTAATATGTCTTGAAATTTATAATATTGTACCTTATTAAAATTAATAACTTGAACATTTTGTTGTACCTTATCAGATGAAAATTCTAAAAACATTGTTTCAAATTCATCTAATATTTTAGGACTAAATGTTGCAATAAGATCATAAACTTTTCTATAATTTTTTGTCATTTCAAATCTATCATCTGTAGTTGCTCCACTACCAACAAAACTTCTTTGGTATTCACTGTGTGATGAAAATGTTTTACCCGAAAAATCATTGTTTATGTAATCATTATCAGACCATAATAGTCTGTGATAAATTTGTTTACCTCTACTTAATGTATCCGCATTATTAATTAAAGTTGGGCTATTTTTTAAATCAAAATATTCATTACCTCCATCACAAGGTAATAATGTATATGTTTTGTCTCCACCGAATTTTTCGTTGTCTGTAAGAATTGTCCAATATCTTAATTCATTTAATGTCCCAAACCTTAAATTATGTAATATTGCACCGTCTGTTGTGTTACCTGTATATGATGTTGCACCCGACAATACTTCATAATGATTATATCCATTTACTATTTGTGAATATATTGCTTGATAAAAAGGATATATACCAACATCCTTACTTGTATTATTTACAGAATAACCACTTATTGTAAAAGTCTGTGTGTCATAGTTATTAAAAAATAAATCATCGTCAACAGGAATTACATTGTTATTTGAATCAATGAATCCGATTCTTTGTTGTGGAACATATTCTCCCAATATATCAATACCTTCTTTCAAATATTTTTTATATCTATGGTAGATCGACCCCCATTTCAAAATTAAATGATATGGTAAATAATGACTTGCACTTAATTCTTTGAAAACATGAGAGACAGTAAGATCTTCAATTTTTTTTCCATTACTAAGTGTGTAATCAAATTTTGTTTCTAAATCAACAAATGGTAGTGAATTTAAAAATAGATAAGCAGATCCCGCATATTTTCCTGTTATATTTGAGTCACAAGCAAAATCAGAATATAATTGATTGTGGAAATATGGTGTGTTTAAAATGTTTACAGTTGTGTCTTCAAATGACAATCCTCTACCAAATATATTTTGTTTGAAATAGTCACCGTTAACCCATAAATTTGGGTCTATTACTCCTGATATAAATCCTTGAGATAAATTAGTTGAGTAGTAGTTATTAAAATTATATCTGAACTCTTTACTAATTAACAATATGTCATCAACATACTTCAAATAATTTGAAGCATTGAATGGAAACATATTATATCTATAATTTTCAATACTAAAGTTTTCTAATTCTTTGTTAAATCTATCATAGTCATTATTAAGTTTTACTGATTGAGGTTTTGGTTCGTATTGTTCTAAATTATATGGATTACTAACCAATTCTCTAATATATTGAGTGGACGGTAATTGATCTTCATAATATGTGTATTTTTCTAATGGTGCAATTTCTTTTAATGCGGTTTTTAAATTATCAAAAGATCTTGCCTTTCTTATTAATAATTTTATTATATCTTGATCTTCTTTTATTGATTCTTGTATTGACTCATATTCTATATTCGCCAATCTTTTTATCATTTCGTTGTTGAAAGATTCGAATATTAATGTATTAAAATTTCTTTCCCACATTTCATATAAAAATCCCGCCTGTGTTTTATCAATATATGGTAATGTCTTACTTAATGTTAATAACGTATTAATTCCTCCAATTTTTGTTGTATCTAAATCACTTTCAAAAATAAAATTTACACCTCCATTTGATTCTTCTGAACTTGGGTCATCCTTTTGTGTTGCAACAGAAATAAAATTTTCAACAAATTCAACTTCAGGCCAAAGTTTAGAATCATATGATTTTAATTTATTTTTTAAATCAGTCGCACCTGGATATGCTATTATTTTTTGTTTTGATTTTTCAGAATTTTTCTTAATCTCAGGCCAAGGATATATGGGTTCTCCAGGCGTTTCATCTGTAAAACCCTTAATTACTTTTTTTCTTTCATTACCAACATCAATTGTTCTTTGGTGAACATCTTTATGTAATCTGATATATGTGTCTGTATTTGCTAAAATAACAGCAAAAATATTTCTAATTGTTGGTTCAAATCCGATACCTTTTGTTGGGTCTTTAACGATTTCATTCATTTTAGACTCAACATCTTTTTCTAATTTATCTTTTTGTTCATTAAAACTTCTATTTACGTCTCTAATATCATTTACCAATTTGTTAATACCGACATATACCGAACCATCATTTTGTGTGGTTTTATAATAATCATCTATGGATTGAATTTTGTTATTCAATTTCATAGTGTTATTTGTAAAAACTGAACTTGTTTTATTAATTACACTACTTGTTAATAGATTATTTTTTTTTAATTTATTTGTATATAATTCTATTAATTGTTCTAATGCTCCGTTTTTTGTGTCTCCCGTTACTAAATCTAAACTTTTCTTATTTTGTTTAAGTGGATAAAAAACGTTACTATCCTCTTCATCGGAATTTTCTAATGACAACCCTGAAGTTTTATCTAAATTTTTTCCGGCCCAAGATTTAACTTCTTTTTCAAAATTAGTTAAATCAGTTTCAAAACCTTTTAAAGCGGAAAAAATTGTCATATCAACATAATTTCCAAAAATTTCTTGTTCTAATATTTTATCTAATGATTGTGATGTAATTATTAATTCTCTCAATGTCTTTACTGGAAAATTTTCACTAAGAAATCCTTTCGCCTTATACTCACTATAAACACTCCTTAATATTGAATATCCTTTTGAAGATTTGGATGCTTTTTGATCATATATCTGTGTATTAGGATTAAAAACTTTATCACTAACAACATCTTTAATAAACATATATGGGGCATTCAAAATACCTTGTAAAGGAATATCGGAAAGATATGCATATGTTGATCCAACGAATGTAGTCTGTACTTCAAAATTACCGTTAGCTTCATTGAATTTTGAGGTAAACTTCACTAAGTGTAATCTATATCTAATCGCTTTACCGTAATAACCTTTTAGTGTTAAATAAAATATTGGCCACGGTACATGAAAAAACGCTCTGTATGGTGAATTTTCCGGTGATTCAAATAAGGTTTTTCCTCTTACATCAATAAAATTTATTTGTACTTGTGGAATAGAATTCGCACCTTTTACATCTACTTTAATTGTATCAATACCAAAAGATTGTCCTGTTGTATCAGAATTTTTAAAATTATTAGGGACAACAAAATTTCCATTTTTATCTTTTACTGTACTTTCATCAAAAGGTAAATAGGATTCCGTCCAATTTGTATCATAATCTCCACCTTCTTGATTTTTTAAAAAATTTAAAGTACCTCTTGCTATACTTGTTAATGTATTTTTATCATTTGCAGCAACAAGATTTGATCTTGGTACAAGATCTGCCTCCAAGTTAGCATACATCACTAATTTTTCTTGGTTTAGATTTCTTGGATACACAAGTCCCTTTTCATCTACAACACTATTTGGATCAATATAAATTAAATTATTTTGATCAACCTTAATAAGAATTTCTTCATTTTTGTTATCAATCCTGTCCATAATATAATCTATACAATTCTACACCTCTTTTATAATCTTGTAAAGTACTAATCAATGGATATGGAATACGAATAAAGGTATTATCGGGTATTTCAAATTCAACACTACTAACGGACGGGTTTGATAATTGAATTAACCAACCATATAGTGGTGAACCATAATATTCTTGAGATAGTTTATCAAATCTATCTTTACCTCTTTTCATTTGAACGTACTTGTCTGTTCCTTTAAATGGTATCTCTATACCGGGTACTACGTTAAAAGAACCGTCTTTTTCAAAGAATTCATACCTATCGTAATGTTGTCTACTCATATTACCCTATAAAAGTTTAAGTTATTTGTAACAGAATTTTGTGTAGAAAATAATTTTATAACTTCATCTGTTGTTGTTATTACATCTTGTAGTTGAATTGAATATGATATTTTTTTATCATTTTTTCTTTTCTTTAATTTAGGGATTCTTAAATTTTCATTTCTAACTCTATTTTTATTAAAAAACTTATTTAATTGTTTTTTAATTTTTCTTTTTTCTTCGTCAGTATAATTAGAAAGATCTTGTACTATTCTACCATATATATCTTCTTCTGATTTTGATAATACTTGTGCCCAAATTAATTTCATTTGGTCGTCAGTGGTACTATCAACATTTTTAAAATCTACTGTACTATTAAGTTTAGAATAAAATTTAGAAGATTCTTTTTTAATTTGATCTATACAATGATCATATGTTTTATAAAAATCAGAAGCAGTAAATGCCGACAATACTGCTTTAGTGGTGTTATTATCAACAAATTTTATATCAAATCCATTTTTACATATGTAGTTTAGTTCATCAATAGCTTTAATAACTTTATTTCTATTTTTTTCTACGTCCTCAATAATTTTTTTAAAATCTGAAAAAGATCCTATAATAATATCCTGAAGTTGTTCGTCTATTCCTGATTCAATTAAAACTTCGTCTATTTCGTTAACCTTTTCTTCTGGTAGTTCTTCATTAAAACCAAATATATCTTTTGCATAATTATTGGTTTTAACTACTCTTCCTTTTAGAGAATCTAATGCACTGTCGATACTAAAATTATTAGAAACGAGTCCGAACAATTCTAACGTAGTTGGTGATCCACCATTTTCGACAGTTAAATTTTTAATTGTTCTATAATCAGGATGTAAAAATAATTTACCTATATCTGATCCATACTTTTCTAATATAAATTCATACGCCTTTTCATAAGAATTAAAGTATTCTTCTGTGTTTTTATATAAATCATTAATTAATGTTGTATAGTCTAATGATGATCCTGATACACTACCAAAAAAAGTTCCCTGAACTAATGTATTTCCGTTTTGATCCTTTAATTTTTGTTTTGCTATATAGTCGTTATTTAAATCATTTAAAAATTCTTTTGTAAATTCATTAGCATCTTTACCACCTATTTTAGTTGCAGTTGATATTGACCTTTCATCATACATCTCAGTATTAGCATAAAAATTAGATGATAGTGCGTTTTGTAATCTTTCAACAGGTCTTTCTAATCCATGACCACCAATAAAATTTATTTGTAATTGAACTTGAGCAACCATCGGTTGTACACCTATACCATCAGGATTTAAATCCCATACATTTTCATCAAATGTTATATTAATATCTTTAATGACAATTTTTGAATTATAAAAATCACCCACTCTTAGTACACAAATTGGAGGGGGACCAAAAGATGTATTTCTTGCATTTATATCAGAATTGTCTGCAAGTCCTTTTACAGGAATAGTATCACCAGGTCTTAAACATTGTTGTAAAAATGTTAATCTTGCATTTAAACCCTCTGGTGTCATTGAATGGAATGCAGGATGAAAATATCTTAATTTTTCTCTTAAAGTATTAAATTGTACGGGTGATGTTTCTTCTAATTTTTTAAAATAATAACACTCTGTAAGAGTTTTCATTATTATTCTTTTCATTACATCAACAGGTGGTCTTGTTGTATCAATTGTAGGTTCAATTACAATTGAAGTATTCTCTCTTGGTGGAGGGTCTTTTTTTACTATTTTAGTATATTCAATATTAACTTTAGATCTCCTACATCCAAAACCTTTTGTTGTTAAACCTTTTAATTCTTGATCATTATAACTTTTTTGGTTACAATCAGGATGGTAATCATTTGGTGATTTTTGTCCGTTGTTATATGTTTTAATAAACAATGCACCATCGACAGTTGATCCTAATTTATTTAAAGGTATTGTTAAGTCATTTGATATCTTTTCTTCTCCTGCGGTTGTTGTACTATTTGAAAAACCAGACCATGTACTATCTATGTTTACAGTTCCACTATTGGTTATTTTTTTAAGTATATATTTTATTATTGAATGAGTTCTTCTCAATGATATTAAATAAGAAGGATTTACATCTGATAATTCAGATGTTTGTGAATTTATATTTATAGTTATTTCTTTTATTAAATTAGACTTTATATTTGTCTTGATTTCAGACAAAATATTATCTAAATCGTTTACATCCACATTAACACTTTGTAAAATGTCATTTACTTTATTTATATTATCTGTTTTTACTGTTGATACTTCACTTGGGTCAAGTTTTTCTTTACCAAAAACTATTATATTATCTTCTTTAGTTCCTGAATCATTTAACTTTGTAAGTTGTGTATCTAATTCATTTGTAAATAAATCATTTATTTGATTAAGTAAATTTACTGTAGATTCATAATCATCATTAGATATTGCACCGTCACCTGTTGGAGTATTTTTAAGAAAATTTAAATAGAATTCTTTTTTTATATTTTCTTCAGTATCTTTTGGATTTTGATCGACAGAAGGATCATCTTTTATTTGTTGTAATTTTAATTGTTGTGCCTTTTTTAAATTCTCAGTTTTATTTGCCGAAGCAAGATATCTTTGAATTAATTGAATGTCTGAAGAATCTAATGTTGTATATGTTCTAATTAAACTATAAAAATCAATATCTTTTGCACCAGCAAAATAAGCAACAATATAATCATCTGCTTGTTGATCTGTCATGTTTTTAAAGTGTTCTCTGACCAACAAGTTTAATATACTTGGGTGGTCAACAATTACTTTAAATCCCAATTGACCTGTTCTTTCAGTTCCTTGGTATGTGTATATTGGTTCGGGTCTACCTAAAAAAACGTTTTTATCCCAAGTGGCATTATTCTGTTCACTTACTTTTAAATCATAAGGTGGAAACCACATAATTCTACCCCCATTAGGACCTCTTTCACAATAAGGTAAATCATTAACAGTATATAATTCACTATTAGAGGATTTCCATGCTAAATTTTCTATTGATAACATATATTTTTTAGCATAAAATTCATTTGATCCTTCACTTTTAAAAATGTTTGATGAGTTACCAAAATCTTTATTACCATTTGACATTGGTGCCATATTCAAATTCCAAGTATCCGACATTACACTACCATCAAATCTTCTAACATTTGTTCTTCTGTATGGTCTATCAGTTTTTTTATAATAAGGAGTATTTTCCGTTTCCTTATAAAGTGGCATAGTATCAGCCATTTTATAGTATGGTCTATCTTTAGTCCACACTCTTGCATATTCAATACCAACATCTTTTCCATTTGCAACATATTTTACTGCAGAACCTTTTGAAATCATTAGATCACCTTCTTTGAAGAATCTACTTGTTTGGTCAATTACATTTGCTATGTGTGATCTACCTTCACCACCTTTTGGTTGGTTATCCAAAATTTGTTGTGTAGTTTCTAAAATACTGTCAGTTCTAAATTTGAATATCTTAGATAACGATTCATTTAATTTTGTTTGTTCTTCATTTGTAGAATTACTATATAAACCAAGTTTGTTCTCTGATTTTTTCCCAATCCATGTCAAATTACCGGGTACTGATCCTTTTTCTGAAAGTGGTGTTTGTTTTGTTAATTTAGCCAATTCAGGATCGAATAATATTGTTTGGTAGTAATTACTTTTTATTTTTCTACCACTGAATAAATCTGTTGTGGCATTTTTAACGTCATTACCTCTATCATCACCAATATAGGCTAAACCATTTGGTGCTTCGGTACCCAAAACTCTTTTTACACCTTGAGCAACCGCGTTTGGAAAATTAAAAAGTTTTGTTGACTGTTGTGATCTTGCAAGTGTTGTATAGTTTGGTGCATACTTAGAATACGATAATAAATCAAATAATCTGTTTTTAGAAGAACTTCCCATATATTCAATCATCAAATCGGATGGTTTTCTACTTGGTAATGGTCTTCTATCTATACCTAAAATACTACCTAACACACCTGAAACATCCTGCCAAACTTTTGTTGCTAATGTTGTATTTGTTGGTCTAACATTTACGGGGTTTCTTGGATTGGTTAAATAATCACCAGGTATTTCTGAAAATGGAAATTCCACACCCGCTACTGTTTGAACGAAATCGATAACTTTTCCGGGTAAACTTTTGTTTACGGTTATTTTATTATTACCCTCAACCAAAGGTTCTTTACCTTTTAATATATTAAAAATTGTTGTGGTGTTACCTTGTAACGCATCTAAAATTCTAACTCTACCTAATGTAGATGTATATAAATTTTGTTCAATTCTTGACAGTATAGGACCTGTTTTTTCGGTTTTAATATGTCGAGCAGCGAATTTAAACAACTCTGATTCGTTATCATATGATCTTGTTGTTAAAATTCCAATCAAACCATCATTTGTTTGTGTAAAATATGGATATAATTGTAAGTTAGCTCTTCTTTGTAAATTTGATAGATTTTCAAAAACATTATATGTTGTAGGTTTATACGTATTTAATGTTTTTGGTTTTTCCAAATCGGTAGTTCTTGTAGAATCTACAGGTGGTTGATCAATATTTGAAAATTCGTTTTGTGAACGAACTTGATAGTTACTATTGGTAAATCTTTTTGGTGAAATACTGTTACCATATACGGGATCTAATGTCCTTCTTAAAAGATCATCCCTAAGACTTTTTGTATAATCAAAACTTGTATAACTTGGCATTAGTCCTTTTTATACTATAAATAGATAAAATAAAAATTTTTATACGTATTCTTCCTTTGAACCCTTATAATCTAAATTAAATGGAACATCAAATCTTGGTATTAGATTAAAATCATGTTTGAAATTAAAAGACATAGGTTTACTTTCTTTAGCACGTTCTATTCTTTCATTTTCTTCTTCTGACGTTCTTGGTTTTTTTGCTGCCTCGTTTGCTCTATTTTCAATTCCTTTAAATACTGTATCTAACATACTATCAAGTGCGGTCATTATAGTTGAAGAAAGTGGAGCCGATTTAATCGCATCCGTAAAAATTTTTATTTCGGAACCTAATAAGTCCTCTTCTCCTGCGGCTTGTTTTTTTGTTAAGGTATCTAAAGTTTTTCTAAATCTGGACAACCCAAGATCATTACCAGATTTGTCTTTTCCCGTAATATCTGCGGCACCACCTTCACCAACCGTTGCTTTCATTGTTCCTCTAACACTACCTTGTAATAGTGATTGAACCATTTTTTCAATTTGTGTTACAGAATCATAAGTTCCTTTGGCGATATCCTCTGTACTCATTTTAGCTAATTCATCTTGGTAACCCTGTAATTGTTTAATTTGTTCTTGAGTTAAACTTTCTACCGCCACTTGTGTACTCGTTCCAAGTTCTTTTGCAACATTACTTGGTAATGTAATAGTCATTTTACCATCTTTCATTTGAGCCATGTTGGCTACAAATTCTTTATCAGCTTCAGATAAATCAAATCCTTTACCCATTAAATCATTCATGGTCTTCATTCTTTCTTGAGCAGCAATCGCACCTTTTGTTAATTCTTTATAATCAACACCCATTGCGTTCGCCATTTCTCTAACTCTTCTTAGATTGAGACCCGTTACTTCAAATCTTTGTTGTTCTTCATTGTACACTGCAAGATTCTCAACCGCACCCATCATTGCGTCTTGTAATCCTTCAACATTATTTGTTGCCATATACATTAACTTGAGTGGGTCATTTAAATCACCAATAGCACCACCTAACATCTGCATATTTGCCGTTAATTCAATTGCTTTATCAGGATCCATTACTTTATCGGCAATTTTAAAAACCTCACCCATATTCATCCTAAACTCCAGTGATCTTTGAACCATTCTATTTAAACCTTCAACACCATTAGCAAAACCGTATTCATTTAATTTACCTAATTCATTTTTTAACGTTTCGGTTGTCTTTTTAGCATTTAAACCTAAAGACATAGATGATCTACCCGCTTTATCAATTGAATCCATTGCGTTACTTGCTCCGATACCAACTTTTTCAAACTCCGTGAACATCACTCCTAAATCACTTAAAGTACCAACAAATGCACGAGAAGTTTCATATGACCTATTTAATAATTGTTCAGAAATTATATTAGCCTTTCCTGTCCTTTCAGACATACCTGAAACCATACCTGAAACTTGATCCATACTGTAACCAAATTTCAACGCATTTACCGATGATTCAGCAATCATATTTTTATACTGAGTCAACATTGTACCTGCCACACCTACTTTTTCTGCTATTAATGTATGTAAATCAGCTTCTCTTTTTAACTGATTTAAAATTTCACCTTGTAGTATTAACCCTTTATCTCTCGCTTGTATAAATTTGAAAGCATCAATAGCATCAGAGGAACTAACATCCGCAACTTTTGATTTTCCTGTTCTGGCCTCCATAACATTCCCAAGATCAATCGTTTTCCCACCATAACCACCTGAACTACCTAATGTATTTCTTGCACTTGCAATGTTTACGTAAGCTTGTGTTAATTGAGCATTTTCTGCGGTTGTTGGTGTACGACCTAATTGTGATGCTAATGCATTTAAACCATCTTCCGGTTTAGGATTATTTTTAGCAATTTCTTGATAATTTATTGCAGCCATAATTATAAATATAACTAACCCAAATTATCAATTTCGATAATGTAATTTATGTAATATCTTCTAATATAAACAGGCATAGAATATACTTCAGAATATGTAAATCCTTTTCTTACTAAGAACAATATTTCTTTTAGTAAACCTTCTCTATAATCCGTAGAAAGGGCGAAAGAAATCAACCCCAAATCCAACATTTATTTGGATTGTATCTCCTGATGGGGTTGTAACTTTTTTGGTTAAATCTAAACCTGGTTTATTTTCTCTAACAAACTTCTTAAAATCTTGAGAATCCTTTATTGGCATCTTAGTTTCAATAAAGTTTCGTATTTGTAGTGGATCTCTAACACCACCTATAGTTTGTATCATGAATTCAAGTTGTTTTGTGATAATTGGTGCAACACCAACTCCGTTCCAACTTTCTCTTATTTTTTCAATTTCGTCTTCTTGTTTTTGAGTTAAAAATTTGAACGTTATATCAACATTACTTTTTTCTAAAAAATATGGATATTCACCATTGATATCTGGTTTTAAATTAAATTCTTTAACTTTTATTTCAGAAAGGTCCACAATCGTCTCAAATTCTTTTTGTGTTTTAGGATCAATTGCATTAAATTTATATTCTGAACCAAATGCAGTATTTCTTAAGAAGATTAAAATTGCTTGTTTATCTTCCTCCACTATTTCATCAATAGATAAATCCTTATCAAGTACTTTTCTTTTTAATAGTTCATTAATAACAGATGTTGTATTTGGTAAATTTGGTGATGCTAATATATTCTCATCAGATGCAGTTAAGTATGCAACTCTAATAGATTTTTTACCATTTGAATAATGAATACCTTTACTTGGTAATTCTAAAACATCGTATGCAATTGAGGGGTCTATTCTTAAATCTTCCATAGTATTAATTTAAACAATAACTATATTAAAGTAAAGTTTTTATAAATAAAAAAACCGGTGTCTCCACCGGTTTCTGTTATGTTTGATGTTATGTTAGTATATCAAGATACATCTATCCATTCTCAATGATACATCAATATTCGCTAAATCATCTCTTGAATAATCAAGTTCACCAAAGTTTAATGATGTGATGAAACATTGTTGTAATAACCATTTTTCAACAACAACTCCTGTTGGATCAAGTAATTCTAAATCTATATCTTTTTTATAACCAGCAGCATAACCCATTCTACCTGTTACTGATTCAGCATGTAATCTGAACCATTCCATTAACGCTTGAGATGCTGAAGGTCCAATTGGATCTCTAAATTTCACTTTGATTTCTTCCCATTCAAATTGACCAGCAACATATGTTTTGGTATTTAAAAATGGTATCTCTACCGACTTTATTTTCGCACTTGGTCTGGACGCTGATGTTACATACCATTCATTTATACCCAATGAAGAATGAAATCTCATTATAAATCGGTTGACCCTTTTTGGTTCATAGGGTGTCGGCATTTTCATTAATAAATCGGCCATGTTGTATTAATATTAGTTTTTTGGTTTATTTTGTTTTATTATAAATATATCTCAAATTAAAATAATTTATTTTATTACTAAGTATTGTTTTTATCAAAAAAATTTCGTAGTTTTTAACATATCCAGTATATAAGCTCCAGTATCTTAATTATATTTTATTAATTTTTATCAATATAATAATAAATACCAGTATATCTGGTTCCAGTATTCTGGGTAAAATATAATCTTATAATTTTTATAAAATATGGTTCCATGTGGAACATAAAAAAAGGGGGTGTTTTCACACCCCCTTTTTGTTTTTTTGTATCTATTAGATATTCTCAAATGAAGCACCTGTAGGTGTAATAATAAACTCAAGATCAATGAATTCAAGTGAACGAGTAGGTTTGATATAAATCTTACCTCTAAGTGTATTAGAATCAATATCCTCTGGATCATTTGATACCGTTACACGGAATTCAGTAAGACCTCTCTCTTTCTTAATTGATTCCAAAATTGGGTTTACCAATCTTAAGAATTCATTTCTAACTTGTTCGTCGTTTTGTTCAAATAACAATCTAACCGCAACCGCAGATATAAGTTTTCTTGCTCTTAATAGTAATCTTCTTACGTTGATTCTATCCAAAGCCGATTCTCTAACCTGAAGGGTCTTGTTACCCCAAATGATTGTACCGGTATCTGAGAATGTAGCAATTGGGTTAATTCTATTCTTGTAAAGTTCGTCTCTTTCGTCAAGAGTTAATTTTTTATTTGCTTTGATAGCATTTACAAGACCTCTTGAATAACCAGCGACCGCGAACCAAGGATACGATACATTATCTGTTAAAGCAATATTCTTTAACACTTCTCCTGTTGGTGGTATGTAAAGTTGGGTTGCATTATCCACGTCTCTTACTTGAATCCAAGGCCAATATGTTGCCGAGTAGTTAGAGTCAACGGCAATACCGTCAAGGAATCCTGCAACTTCTTCGGCGTCACTTGTATACACAGGTCCAGGTGCGTTCATAACATATAATGAATCGGCTCTGTCTGTTTCTACCATATCTATTGCTTGATTAATAAGTGAACTATGGTTATAGAAATCAAGACCAGGAGTTGTAAATACATTTATATCTACAGCCTCAGGGTTTGAGTAGGTTTGAATACCTTTAAGGAACGCATAATAGTCTGAGTTTCCGACACTTGTACTGAAAACACCACCGTTTGTTGTGTTTCCACTTACATAAGTTGTTTTTCCGAAAATATAACCATCTGTGTTTGTTCTTACATCTCTGTATATGTCCCATCCATCGTTACCACCAAATACACCAAAAGTAAACTTACGGAAAGCAAGTGAGGTTAATTTATTATCAGTACCAGTCTGACCTTCAAGATCATAAGGGGTAGTCTTATACATATATCCAGATGGGGTGTTACCTGTGATACCTGAAGCATTTACAGATAAGTGGAAACCATAAGTCTCATTATCACCACTTGCACCTTTATATTTAAACAAATCAGAATCAAAACCTACTTGTGATGAAAGACCTAAACTAACCTTTCTAACTTTGTCACCACTTTCAATTACAGGTGTACCGTCAGCATCATATAAAACAATATCACCGGCATCATAGTAATCAGTTTTGTACATTACTGTACCAAGAGTAGAAGATGCGAAATCTGTGTTAGCTCCAAATCCTTTGAAACCACAAGGTATTGCATCTGTAGGATATTCATCCGCAAGTGATACCATAATTAATTTTGATCTTAATTCATATTCACCATCAACTGTACCTATTTTTCTACCTATGAAACCAGGTAATTCAGGATTCATTGAACATCTTGAATATTTTTCTAATACAACAATATTATCGTCTGTATCATTAAAATCACGAACTAATAAATCAAACTCACCTGTTTCCAAGTTTACGTTTTGAATCATTATTTTATATTGTAAGTTTGCAGAGTCACCATCAGAAATTGTCATGATTTGGAAAAGGTCTGACACTTTACCACCACGAACTTCGGAAACTACCATAGGTGATGAAGGTGTATCCCATTCTCCTAAGAAATCATTTCCATCTAAATTATAAACTAAAGTTGTATCAATACCTCTAACTAAACCTCTTTCATAAGCAGCCTTTAAGAATTTACCATAATTTTCATTTATATATAAAGGAAAATCTGAATAATCTTTATCGAATACTTGTTCACCTAAAACTTTGGCAATATACTTTGTTGATGATTGGTCAAAATTACAAGTGAATTGTTTAGCACCTCCTGTGTAACCAGTAATTTGTAAAACAAAGTCAGATAAAGGATTTGTTAAAACAGTTGTACCACTCATTGCAACCTTGGTAGAACCTGTTACTTCGTGAATTAATGTTTGACCACTGTATCTACCTCTTGATCTTAATGCACCTACAACAACATCAGCGTAGTCAGTATTTAAACTTGCACTGTATTTGTATCTAACAACATCAAATCTTGAAGATCCACTACTATAAATGAAAGAGTACGCATATACACCATCAATTGTTGAATCGGTCGCACCTGTTTGTGTATAAAATACATTATACCATTCTTTCTCGTTATTATTAGTTGAGTTTGTTTTGTTTGTTAATGGTGAATTTAATTCCTTTGATCCAGTAAAGCTTGTTACACCTGACGCAGGAACTTGACCGATTACAAACCATTTACCGTCATCGGCAGAAGTAAACCCACTATAATTTGTTAATATATAATTTGTGATTGATGTTCCGTCAAATGCAGTTTTACCTGAAAGTTCACCATAAATTGTACTTCCTGTCATATTTGCCAAGGTACTACCTGACATATTAAGACCTGTTTGACCTGTAAGTAAACTTCCTAATGTTACACCACCAAGTGTAACAATACCAAAAGTGTTATATGGTTTATATCCTGTAAGACCAAGAACTCTTGTTACAAATAATTGATTAGATTCTTGTAAATAAGATTTTGCGAAATAAGGTAATTCATATTTTGGATTACCCGCACCGTCTTTAACTGGTGATGTGTTTCCAAAAAAAGTCTTGAACTCATCAAAATCGGTGATTAATATCGGTTCAAAAGCTGGACCTTTTAAAGTCTCACCAGCCATACCTAAAGTTGTTACACCAACACTTTGTGCCACGAATGTTAAATCTTTCTCAGAGGTGTAAACACCTGGAGAAACGAATACTTTGTTAGAATTTGCCATTGATTAATGTTTGGTTAAAATATTTTATTAGTTTTCTTATAAATATCTTTGTTTTTATCAAAGATTTCAGGGATTTTTTCATTTTAGATATTTATTTATCTAAAACTATCTTTTTATATCTATGTCAAATAAAACGATATATAAAAATGTTAAAATCAGTGAAAAACATCACGAAATGTTGAAACTATATTGTGATAAATCAGGACTAAAAATTCATAAAATTTTAGAGAAATTGATAGAAGACAACTGTAAACCTAAAAAGAAAGATCTCTACGGTGAATAATTAGTGTAGGTATGTGATACCAATTCTTGAGTTTAAGGCGGGATTAAATAATAACGTTATTTTTGTTCCACCTGAAATTTCATAACCAGTACCTTCTTCTTCTGTCAAACCGTTTATGTCTAATGAAATGACATCACTAACGTAGTTATTTACGTTTAATTCCTTATTACCCGTAAATGTAAAGTACTCTGTAGATACATTGAAAATTTTTCCATATTCATCTACAAGAGTTTCACTATTACCTTTGTAATATGAAATTATTATTGTTGAACCATCGGGAGGTGGGTTATCAAATGTTATTTTAGATGTTTTTGATATATGAAAAAAATCCGAATCTCTTTCTTGTAACAGACCATTCAATGTTACATTAAATAATATACCGATTGTTTCACCTACACTAAATTGAGTTTGTAGACCATCGGCGGTAAATGTCATTGTATTTGTTTCAAATAAACCTCTTTTTACAATTTTTTTACCAACATTATCATTTTTCAAAAATTCGTTCAATAAAAAGAATCTACTAATTGCGGGTTTAACCTCAAATTCTTCTGAATCTATTAATATACCTAACATTGTAAACGTATAGTTTTGTATATAAAATCTACGACCGTCTAAAGTCTCCATAGGTGTATTATCTTCAATTTTATCTAAAATAATAGGTATATAATGACCTTTAATTGATGTATATGCCTGTCTTGATGAGAATTTTTGTAATACTATTTTATTAAACTTATTTAGGTCTCTAAACTTATTACATACAATAGTAATATCAAATGACAAATCAACTGCGACCGGTTGAGGAATTCTATATATATCCGCACCCATTTGTGTTCCATTCCAAGTTGGAACTGAGGCGTAATAAAAAGTACTTCTATCGGGTATAGTTCTTTGAGTGACAGGATTGGTACCTGGTTGAACATCAGGTTTTCTTATAATTGCGATAAAAGGTATTTTAACATTACCGTCTTCATCCGAGAACTCCCAATTATTTGAAAACTCACCCCATCTCTGTATTGTTAGAATTTTTGGAATTATTGGTATTGTTTCACCGTCTGTAACAACTTTAAAATTCTTTTTAACAAAATCTAACATTCCTCCATCTAAATCATCATGAAGTATTGAATCAGGTAAATAAGAATCTGATTTTGTAATCCTATCCAAAAGTTCTTGTCTTCTGTCAATTACATCTTGACCTCTAACTTTTTCTTTTTTACCGTAAACATTAATGTTATTTTTTCTTTTAGGTATACCCATGATTAAACTCCTCTAAATTCGTTTTCTTGTGTTGGAGCACAAGTTATTGTTCTATAGTGTGGTTTATAACCAAACATTTTGTGTTTATTGTCTGAGGTTACTCTACCATCATTTGTTACGGTATAGAACCTTAGTTTGTTTTCAGAATCCGCATATCCAATATAATCACCATATCTTATATCAACCTTTAATTCCTCTAAATGTCTTATATAAACAGATAGAATTAAATTACCCGGTTCACTATATCTAACTAACCCGTTTTTATATGATGAATTTTTAGGTTCATCTATTTTCACTAACGCATTTATTTCAACAGGAGGAAAAAATTTCTTTTCATCCTTACCTGCTTCAGCATAAACAGCATCAGTATCGGTGTTTGACCTATCAATCCTATATAACACAACTTTCATGTTAAGATCTCCATGAAGATATTCTTGACCCATTTGTATGTTAATGTCAAAATCGTCTTGTGAGAAAAACTTACTTAAACGTGTGATTGGTAGTTTATTATCCATATCTCTATAAATAGTTTAATCTTTAGTTCTAATTATTTATATTTTATTATATATATGATACCAGAAATAGAGGCAAGAGAAATACTATCTAATTACGAAGGTTCCAACAACCAATTATTGGAGTGGAAAAGAAAATTTATTGATCAAAAAAATTTTAAACTAACAAGACCCCAATCTGATTATGTTTTAAAATATAAAGACACGATCCCTAAAATTGCAAGAAAACACATTAAAATAGTTTCAAGTTTTGGTGAAAAAATTCAAGAGGAAAAATTATTACCAAAAGTTCCTGAAGAAATATGGTGTGAAAAATTATTATGTGAAACTGAAAAGGCGTTTCATATATGGGGTAAGATTTTAGAATCTGAACAAAACTCTGCTTTTTGGTTACCTAAAGCTGCGGTGGTTCAAACCGAAAAAAAATTAAATAGAGTTATTGATTATTCACCATATTCACATAGAGAACCTATGAGTCACCAAAAAGTGGCAATAGAAAAACTATTAGCAAATGATAAGTTTATTCTCGCGGACGATATGGGATTAGGAAAGACAACTTCCGCGGTCATTGCCGCTTTAGAAAGTGGTGCTAAAAAAGTTCTAATTGTTTGTCCTGCATCTTTAAAAATAAATTGGAAAAGAGAAATTGAAAATTATACAGATAGAAGATCACTAATTGTCGAGGGTCGTAAGTGGGGTTCTACTTTTGACTTTTATATTATAAATTATGATATAATAAAAAATTATCACAGTACGGACAAAAGTGAAGATAGTGATGATTATAAATTATTAGTTAATGAAGGTTTTGATTTGGCAATCGTAGATGAGGCACATTATATTTCCAACACAACGGCAAATAGAACAAGATTACTAAATGACGTTTTAGATAAAATTTCAAAAGTTTGGTTATTGACAGGAACACCTATGACATCAAGACCAATTAATTATTTTAATTTACTTAAAATCGTCGATAGTCCACTTACTTTAAATTGGCAAATGTATGTTAAAAGATATTGTAAGGGTTTTCAATTTAGGGTTGGTAATAGAAAAGTATGGAATACAAGTGGTGCAAGTAATTTGGATGAACTAAGAGAGAGAACAAAGAATATTGTTTTAAGAAGAATGAAAACCGACATTCTTGATTTACCTGAAAAAATTATTACACCAATATTTGTAGAACTAAATTCTAAAATGTACGATGAAGAATTAGAAGAGTTTACAAGAATAAGTAAAGAAAATAAAGATACCGATACAATTAGTGTAACGTTAAATCGTTTAATGAAAGTTAGACAATTAATATCATATGAAAAAATACCTTATACATGTGAATTAATAGATAGATGTTTAGAACAAGGTAAAAAAGTAATTGTTTTTACCAACTTCACTATGACTCTTGACATGTTACATGAAAAATATAAAAAACAATCCGTTGTTCTTGATGGTAGAATGTCAAAAGAAAAAAGACAAGATGCGGTAGATAGATTTCAAAATGAAGATAAAATAAAAGTATTCATATCAAATATAGTTGCTGGCGGTGTTGGTATAACCTTAACCGCTGCTGAGGTTGTTATTATGAATGACTTATCTTTTGTTCCCGCACATCATAGTCAAGCTGAAGATCGTGCATACAGATACGGACAAAAAAATAGTGTATTAGTTTATTACCCCGTATTTGAAAATACCATTGAAAAAATAATTTACAATATACTACAAAAGAAAAAGGGAATTATTGATCAAGTAATGGGTGACGGAGAATATTCTGAAACTTTTAGTAAAGATTTAATAAAAGAATTATTATAAGGTTCTAATAATCTCGTCCAAAATAATCAGTAAATTTTTATTATCTGGATCACCAATTGTAATGTCAATTATTTTTTTTTCTTTATCGACATTTAAAATATTTTCTTTTTCTTCCGAGATCTTAAAATGAAATTCGTAGTTTTTTTCACTACTTAATTTTAGTAGTTCATTAAATTTATCCATCATAAAATTTTTCTTTATGTAATAAATCTTTATGTATTAACACACCGTCTTTTTTAAATATCATTTTAGATTTATCATTTTTAAAAACAACAATTCTTGCACCCACACAAACAAAAACATAAAAGTCACATTTTGATCTTTCACTCATGGCAACATCTAAAAAATAATAATCGTCTTTAACTATTATATTACATACTTTTTTTACTTGGTCAGTTGTTTTATACCCTTTATGATTTTTCCAAATGTCTACTCCTTGTTTTCTATCTTCATAATCACCTCTTCCCTTACTTGACGTATAACCAACTAAATCATCAAAAAAATCATATATTCTTTGTTCATAATATGATTGTGCCTCATTACCCATATCCATAGTTCTGTTATATAAACTAATCAAGTTATCACACATTTCTGAACCGTATAGAAATATTTCATTCTTTTTGTAACGAATTAATTTGAATATTTTTTTTAATTTTTCTAATACCTCCTCATCTAAATCATAGTCATTGAAAACTATTTGATTTTTATATGAAAAAACTTCATCGTCAATTTTTATCGTTTCGATGTTTTTTTTCCTATATAGAGAGACTAAAAATTTATTACACCTATTAAAAATTATACAATGTCCTGAATAATTGGTGTCGGCTTGATTTAAAGGTGACCATTGGTTGTCTTTAATTACTCCAAAATCCTGTCTATGGATTGTATCAGGATTTTGTAACCACATACCGATTGGTTCATATATTTCTTTTAATATTTCATTTATTTCATTTGAAATATAGAGTTTTATTTTATTTCTTCTTTGCCAAGACTTGGCCAGATCCTCACTTAATGAAAGTTTTACGAGTGGATCTATTTCTAAACTTTTTAATCTTTCTCTTACATCCATATCCCAAATATAAACTATTTATTAGAATATATCAAAATATTATGTCAGCAACAATAATAACACCAGAACAAAAAGATAAACTTTTTACCCAAGTATTTCATCTTTTAGGGATGCCGGTAAGAGGTATTGAATTAACAGAGGAACAGATGGACACCTTTTTGGAACTGTCTTTATCTGAATATGAACAATATGTTAGTGATTGGTTAATCGAGTCTCAATGGTCAGCTTTGGCGGGACTTGATATTGATACTCAATCACTTACAAGGGCGTTTACCACAAGAAGTTTAGATTATGAAACACAATACACTTATTCATATTCTAAAATCGTGGGACTACAAGCTGGTGGACCATGGGAATTAAAAAAGGATTACATATCATTAGAAAGAGGAAAACAAACATATACAATACCCGCTGGTAGAGAAATTAACGAATTATTATGGTTCACAAGAGCAGAGTTAACAGATTCAATAGTGGATCCATTTTTAGGTGGATTTGGTGGTTTGGGAGGTGTTGGATTTGGTGGTGTGGGTGGTTTTGCTCAGACAGGATCTGCGGGTTCCTATTTTCTATTACCTGCTTTTGATCTGTTATTGAGAATGCAAGACAGAAACATTAAAAACAGAATAATTGGTGGGGATTTAACTTATAGAATTACGGCGGGACCAAACGGAACGAAAATTGTTCATTTGATGAATGTACCAGGAGGAAGATTTGATTTTGGTTCAATTCAAAATAATAGACAAAAAGTTTGGTATTGGTATTACGATACCATGGATAGAGACACTTGTTTAGATCAAAACAAAGATGTTGTTAAATTACCTTCCGATGTTGAAACTGAACAGTTAACTTGGGATTCATTAAATAAACCCGCACAGAATTGGGTTAGAAAATATTTGATAGCATATTCTAAAGAGGGTTTAGCAAGAATTTGGGGTAAATTCTCGGGTGATTTACAAGTTCCAGATAGTACTGTTAAATTAGACTACTCAACACTATTAAGTGAGGCAAAAGATGAAAGATCTAAATTGGTAGAAGAATTAATGCAAAGATTAGAAAGACTTCGTCCTGAAAAAATATTAGAAAGAAAAGGAGCAGAAGCCGAAAATCTAAACAAAGCTTTGAAATTTAGAGCGATGCCATCACCATATAATGTGATTTAAGATTCTACCGCATGATATGCATAGTCGTGTGAGTTGGTTTCTATAATCTCATCCTCATTACTTTTAATACTATTCGCTTGTAGACTAACTACTTTTCTATTGTGATCCACCCAATATTGATCAACAAGAGATAAACTGTCTTCAACATACATGAAATAAGGATCTCTATTCACTCTATTCCAAAACAGAACCTCACTATCTGATAGTGTCATTACTTCATCAAATTTGTCTTGACCATCTTCTTTTAAAGGAAATCCACTAACTAATTCACACTGTGATTTTGTAAAATATTGTCTATCTTTTGGATCTTCAATTAATATATCCTCTCTAATCTCAGGTTTAAATACACAAAGTAACGGCTCAATTCTTTTATTAAAAGTTGAAAGATATCTTGGTACATTGTAATCACCTGTCATGTTAGGATTGTTTTGTATTTCCTTTTCAGGAATCATGTAACAATTTATTTCAATATAATCTGATGGTATTTGTTTACCATGTTTTTGAAAATATTCTTCTTGTTGTTTTTTTGTTGGTTTAGAAATTTTCTGAACATCACCTGACGATTTCTTCAAACCATTATTAACATAATAAATTGTTTCACCAAGACCTGCGGGATAATCATTTAACATTACAAGTTCCATATGTGCCTGTCTTGACATTAATGATCCTGCTTTAGTTGTCTTTTTTATGTATTTTTTATATTCGTCCACACTTTGTTTAATACGAGATTTGTTTGCGATCTTACTTAAAGGAATTTCTTTATTGAATATTTTATTTACATAGTCATAATATAAATCAATAAATGTAACACCATCACCATTTAATAAATGTTTTAATCCTTCATCTAAGAATTCTACAATATATTGTTGTAATTTTTTTGATTTAATTGTGTTACCTGTTAATTTAATCTTCTCTTTACCTTTCTTTAAAAGTTTAATTATGTAGTTTTTACGAGAAACATTAATACAAGCCGGTGCGATATAGTCAATATCAAGACCCATTTCATTTCTCATGAATAAATCATTGAACTCTGCAGTATCTGCTTCAATTCCTTTATATTCTTTACCCTCTTCTACTAATTCATTATTACCCTTACCGATATAAATGGTATTTTCTATATTTTCAGGTGTTTCAAAGTTAACACCATCAGTTTCCATTACAAGTGGTTTATATCCTTTTTTCATAAAGAACATAAT
>JACCDW010543533.1_pt1 | contig 51035 bp, 56 predicted proteins | sample 7449781 | NCBI WGS metagenome assembly JACCDW01 (sample SAMN15323449, study PRJNA562643) | freshwater metagenome | isolation source: river surface water | place: USA:Blue River Watershed | collected 2017-08-18
GTTAGCTTGAATGGCGCTAGTAGCTTGAAATAAGATACTTGGAAAATATAGAGGAAATATGGAATTTTTAGGCGCTCAAATGTTATTTATAGTTATTTGTATTAGTTTAATTATTTTTTCGGGATCTGTTGCCCCGGCATATAAGGTGCATTTAGATTCATTTTATGGTCGTACTGCAGCTGTGATTGCAGTTCTTGTTGCGACAGAGCTCGGTGGATGGCCGATCGGTATTTTGGCTGTGATGGTTGTGCTGATTCTGATGCCGGCTACTGTCAGTGAAGGATTTGTTGGAACTTCACTGGAAGGATTTGTGAGCGAGCCATTCACAGTGGAAGTTGATAAACCAACAACAGACAAGAATCGCTGGTTTATTGAGCGCGTAATGAAGGAGAAGCCGAAACGTGTTGAGCGTGATAATATAATTACATTGGCTCCCTATTAATTTTCTACACGAAGACCAGGAATATGGAATCTTGGACATCAATGATGAAGTCTACTGGGCAAATTGATTCATTGGCACGTATGGTGGTCGCTGTACTTTTAGGCACATGGCTTATTGTCTTCGGGCTAACTTTTGAGGCTGAATATCCAAAGGAATTAATTTTAATGGCTGGACAGCCTTGGTGGCGTCTTTTAATGGTTATTGCAGCAGTTGCTGCAGCTTATTGGTGCCCTCGTGTTGGCGTCCTAGCAGCGCTTGCTGTTGTAGTGTATTTAGCTGATCTTCGTGCTTTAACCACGGCTTAATATAATCTATATATTTGCCAGGATGAGTCTAGGATCAGTTCCGGCTATGGCTATGGGTATGAGCGAAGCTCCTCATTGGCTTGATGTATTTCTTAATAACTTCAATACAAGTCCATATTTTATTGGACTTATGATGTTGACGATGAATCTAGGATCACGCTTCTTGTCTCTTGAAATGAGCAAGGGACAGGAGGCGTTTTTTGCACATCCATGGGTTCGTCGCTTTTTAATCTTCGTTGTATTCTTCATTGGTACTCGTAATATTTGGGCGGCATTCTGGATGGCCTTCATTGCAATTGCTTTGATAGGATATCTCTTCAATGAGAATTCTTCACTCTGTTTATTCAAGGGTGGTCTTCCAGGAGCATCTTGTGCTAAGACGGAGCCTACTAAGCCAGAGGCACCTTCTGGTGCTCCTTTAGGGCCTTCGGCTTCAGCACCAGGTCTAACACCTGAAGAGGCAAATATCTTCAAGCAACTTCAGGAAAAGGCTGCGAAAGCGCAACAGCAACAACAACCGGCTATCCAGAAGGACCAACAACCTGCACCTATGCCAGATGTTTATGACATGTACAAGAAAAATTTGGATAGAGTCAAACAGCTATTTGATTATTAGAATTATTACATATTTAAAATTGCAAATAAATCAACAGAATTATTTACGTTCATATAATCCTGTAGATTTATTATATACATATCCACACTGTTGTAGCTCTTGTCCCATCTGAAGTGAGTTTGTTCCTGGCTGCCATTTAATGTACTTTGGCATTGTTACAATTCCTCCATGTGAGAACATACCAGGTGACCAGAATACTACCTCATCTTTTTTAGCTTCTGAAGTAATTGAAAGTTCAGGTTGTACTACTTTATCAAACCCACACCTTTTCTTAAAGTCGTTTAAATTTTCAATCCCCATGGATAAATTACAGGCCTTGCAAATAGGTCGCAGATTATCAACAGTAGTTTTACCACCATTTGCTTCTGCAATTACATGGCCACACTGAAAGTCATTCATTTTTATTTCATTTGTTTCACAACACATACATTTAGTTTTTCCGACAGTATCTCCTACATATTTACTCCAGCATAGATCCTTCATTACCTTAGGGATTGACTTTTTCTTTGGTTTTACTTCAGCCATTGTTTTATTAATTTATAATTTAGTTATAATGTGTCAATTTTATAAATGCTTAATCATCTAAACTGTTTTTGAACGAGTCCTATAAGAATGCCAACTCATAATATGACGAGGCTGTGAAATAGCCCAGCGTTCATGGGGTTTATATTTAGAAGGTTCTTTTACAGGAACTTTGAAGCGATTGTGCGGATCTAAGCGCCTGCTAATCCGGAATCCATGTCGTTCATACCAGGAAATTATACGCGGATCATTAATGGGAGTTAGATGGCAGCAGGGCATCGTGGATAAGATTGCATTTAATAAAATGGAACCTGATCCGCCACCTCTGAATTCACGTGCAATTGCAAGGAAATAGAGTTTTGTCTTACAAACAAGTCCGAATCCGACCAGCGTGCCCCTATAAAATAGGCCCATGCTGCTTCGTTGATTTCGGTTTCGCCATGCTGCGAAAAATTCTGGATCATCGTGCAAATCAAATGTATCATAGAAAATACTTTTGACCTCTTTGAAGTTGTACATTCTTAGCGGTTTTACTGAAAATTTCATTTTGCCATTATACTATAGGCGAATATTTTATTTTTACATTAAAATAATATAAAAATAAAATTGTTTGGTCCCGCCAGGAATCGGACCTGGGTTATCGGATTCAGAGTCCGATGTAATAACCACTATACTACGAGACCTTGGGTAGCAAAAGTCGCAAAACTCTTGCTACATTTTAGTTAGCATATGGCTTTAAGCCCCTACTAAAAATATTTACCATTTGATTACTTGATTAGACCGAGCGCTCGCTTCTTTTCTTGACTCAATCGCTTACGTTCATTTTCTTTTTCTTTGATAGCAATCCAAATATATTCGGGAATAATATCTTCGTGACGATCCATATAGCAATCATTGCACATCCAATTTCCCTTATAAAATCCATCACACTTTGGGCACCTGAACTCGCTCATAAACCTCCACCATTGCTGAATAGTAGTTGCTGCTTGCATTTGCCTCATTGTTGTTGTGATCACAATTATTGTTAATAGAAAAATTGTGTTTCAATTTTTTTTGACAATAAGTTCGTAACTGGCATTAGCGACCCGAACTGCCGAACTCACTTGCGTTCATAGACGTCAGTACTGGTCTAGCGACCAGTGCTACCGAACCCGCCAGCACCTCTCTCAGTAACATCATTTACTTCCGCAAGAACAACAGTTGGTGTAACCAAGAACGGCACACAGATCTGGAAATAGCGATCACCAGCCTTCACAATAAAATCCGTATCAGAGATATTATCAACCTTGGCCATAATATGGCCTCTGTAGCCAGCATCAATGATGCCTACAGAATTTGACATACGCAGCGGAGTCTTTGAAATTGATGAACGAGGATACAAGTAATATGCACTCAGGTTGCCATTATATGCTTCACATTTACATACAATCTTATAGTCCAATGTAGCCTGACCTCTGGCAGGAACTACAATGTCTTCAGTACAGAAGAGATCAACACCTACATCGCCAGGCTTTGGCTTAGCAGCTGCATATTTTTCCTGGAGATCAGAATCACCGAGACAATCAATATATAGATAAGTTGTTGACATTTTTTGATTTTATATTTGTGACTTCAAGATCTTTCAAATTTTGCAAGGTCCTATTAAATATTCAAGCTAACAGTGTTACCAATAGGCTGTGCCTTACGACGGCGCCCACCGCCACGACGGCTCTCTGCCATAGATCCAATATCCTCGCTGACAATAGACTGAATCTCATGGATCGCCGCAACAGCAGGCTGCTGAATATCAGCAGTGCCGCTCATCATAACATTTCCTGAAGGGCTAGCTCCACCACCGAAGGGATTGAACATCGGCTCAGACTCCTGTTGTCTAGCCTGTTCAAAGGTCTTCAAGATATCATCAACACCTGAAGGCCCCTTCATCTCACGACGAGGTGCCTTAGGAGGCTCTTGTGCCGACATCATCTGAGGAGCACTGCTAGATGCACCATAAAACATTCCTGTAGGCGGCATAGAGGGTCCAGCAGTAGGTGGCGCAGGTGGCTGTGCGAAGAACTCTGGTCCAGGAGGCATAGGTGCATTTACTGCAGCTCCCATCAAATTACCAAAACCAGGTCCACCCATCTGCTGTGCAGCCGCCGCCGCAAATTGACGCTGGAGCCCAGGATTCTGACGGAAAATATCATCCATTGAAGGCATATTTTTACGGAACATACTGTTACTCAGATGGAACATGAAACCAGATCCAGCAAGTGCCATCATAAGACGCGCCTCGGGAGGCATTGATCCCTTACCCTTATACTTATCATAGAGTTCCTCAAAGATATCATCCATATCATCAATGTTCTCATGGACAGATTCGGACCAACCCTTGAGCTGGAGATCAAAAGGATCAAACTTCTCATTGAGAAGTTCAACACCTGTCACAAGACCCATCACCATTTGGCGCTGGAATTTGATAGAGGTCTCCAGCTGACGGGCATCAACAAGGCGATTGTATTCATCCTTGATCTCATCTAAGCTATTGTCCATAGTGAAACGACGACTGACGGGAAATCCTTTCTGCTCCAGGCGATTCAGTTTATTAATGTAATCACCCTTCTCCTTCTTTTCAGCAGATGGATCAACAGTTGCACGATATGCCGCCTCACCAAAAGTATTAGTTGTATCTGTTGGCATTGCTGGTGCTGGTGCTGGTGCCGCACCAGAGCTACCAAACCAAGATGATGTACCTGGTTCATCACGCTGAATAGAGATTGCAGGAGCAGACGGCTTTGATCCGAAACCAAAGCCATCACTAGGCCCAAGATTAATATCCAGATTTACAGCATCAAGTGGCTCAAGAATCTCTATCCCACCACCACCACCACCAAATCCAACATCAAATGATACTGACTTAGGTGCCGACTGAGCTGCCGGAGTAGGCTTATTAGAAAGTAGGCTAGAACCAAGATCTTCACCTAGATCAGTAAGGTTAATTACATTTCCGAGGTCATCATCAAATCCCCCGCCGACAAAATCACGCATTTCAGAGATAGGAACATCCATTTTATCTTTGAAACACGTGGGTTTTTTAGGTGTTGTATTTGGCGCACTAATGTGCATTATTAGTCGCAGGCTGCACCATGGTATCAAGTACTTTAAAGTAAATTCTTTGACGATCAGTTGGGAAGAAACATACACTCATCTCTGATCCATCCGGTTCATTAACAATTGAAAATTTATCAGTATTTTCTATCTTTTCGCGTTTATAAATCTCTATTTCATAAGCACTAATAAGCAAACAATCTTTACAAACAAGCATTTGTAACTCCTGAGGCAAACTATGTTGATATCTTTGATATGAAACAGATTGATTTGGTTCTAATTCACTATCATTGACATAATAATACCCATCAAATTCTAAAATGCCTTCTGTTCCATTATTTTCATAATTAAAAACTATATTAATAAATGGTCGGGGAGCTTGATCATTGTTAAAATATATTTGCAAATCTTCCATTTATATATAAATAACAATTATAACTTTATATTAATTGAGTTGCAATGTAATATTGCAAATCTGGAAAATTGCTTGCATCTGGAATATATTGTTGAACAGTACTTGCTGTATCAACTGATGAAATTCCTAAAGATAAAGTAAAATAAATAATATCATCTGTTTTAAATTCTAATGCCGACCAATTACTTGAATTATTAGACCTGCTAGAATCTTGTGCTATAATTTGAGTAGCTATATTTGTACAAACAGTACTTGGTAAAGTTAAAAATGTATTTCCTAGAATATCTGGTATTTGATAAGTATTTATTTGATTACCATTAAAAGACGAAACAAGTTGACTATAATTTGCAAATAAATAACTATTCTTTGCACTACCCAAAAGATAATGTGCATATGATCCAACTGCTAATGATCCAAATGTTGGAAACTCGCGATAATAGCCAAGATCATAATTTGATAAACTAAACGGCAGAGCATTACTTGCATTCATAGTTGAATTAATTATTAAACTAAATGCATCAGAAATAGTGCTAACACTAGTTGTAAAATTTGGATCTATTTTTGCCAATAATTGTCCATCAATAGTACTATAATGTATTAATGAATCATTTGAACTATTATATAATATTGATAATGGTGTTTTAGCGGATGCATTAATTATATTAGAGGATGGAATAGTTGAATTATTTGTAAAACTGACAGTGACTGACATTATCTGTTTTTATATAGATAAATCTAAACACATACACAAAGCATCTGCAAGATCGCTCTTCTTTTTAGCTTCAGTGAGGACTGAGAGCCATTCGGATGCATGTATTTTGAGCCAGGTTTCTGATCTTGCTTCAGAACCGGCTTTACGATCAGCATAACCAGCATCACCTGCAGTGACTCCTTTTACTTTCTTGCCAGCATGAACCAGATCTACTTGTGGTACCGCTATACCACGACCTATGAAGGCTTGGCGTAATGAAGCAAAGAGAAGAATTTGTACAGTCTTCATTGTCGGGTTTTTAAGAACAGGCTGATTCTCAAGAGCAAAACGACCGACCTTCTGGAAGTGTGTCCAATTATCATCAATCATTTTCAAAATTCCATCATGTAAGACAGAAATTGGTTGATGTGTAGCTGCAACCTTCTTCGGCTTCTCCAGAGGTATAGCAAATTTTGTTTTGAGTGCCATCAAAAGTGCATCGCGAGTTTGACCGGTAGCCTGAAGAGAATTGTTCTTCACAACAGTCTTCAGATCTTTTAGAAGTGGGATCTTTGTTTCACCTCCAGGAAGTATAATCGCGGTCCCCAGATGCTTCTTGCACTTCACAGACCCTCCTGGTACCTCATACTTCGCTGCAGATTTGCATTGACTACATGTATGCGGCTTCTCTTTCTCAGAGTCTGGAAGAATGTTTACATTCGCCCATGCAAGTGGTTTCTTTACAGTTCCATCAAATACACAGAAAGCCAAATTCTTAATACCAATATCAAAAGCACATATAATTGATGGAGATGGACTTGTCATTTCTATTAATGTACAGTATATTTACCTTAGGTTATTTTCTATGCAATTAATATAATGTCTTCATCAAAGCTTCCTAAAGGTCCTGTTTTCAAACCAAAGCCTGTTGTTCCATCTAAGCCAGTATTTTTTGGACCATTATTTAATAATAAAATTACACCACCGCCTGTTGGATTGAAGCGCGTATTATTAGTAGGTGTTAATTACAAGAATACACCATATGAACTCTACGGTTGTATAAATGATATTAATAATATGTCACGACAATTAAAAACATTTTTCCCTAAATGTAAGGATCATCGTATTATCACAGATGACAGTGCAATAAAACCTACAAAACAAAATATTATAGCGGCTATGAACTGGCTTGTAAGTGGATTAAAGCCAGGTGAAAACGTTGTATTTCATTATAGTGGTCATGGTGGATTGATACGTGACAAGAATGGTGATGAAATTAGTGGATATGATAGCTGTATTTATCCTGTAAATGGAAATCAAATAGAATTAATAACTGATGATGAAATCCGTGAAAATTTAGCTATGAAAATTCCGAAAGGATGCAAATGTTTTGTTGTTATTGATGCGTGTCATAGTGGAACAGCAGTAGATCTAAGATGTCTATGGGAATCACCATCTGCAACCAGTCTTGCTTATGGTGAAAATAAGAAATATGCTAAAACCGCAGGCACAGTGGTATTCATTAGTGGATGTCACGACAGAGAAGTTGCAATGGAAACTGTTGATAAAAATGGACGTCCTTCTGGAGCATTAACTATGGCACTCCTAGATACATGGAAAACATATGGACCTGTAATTAAATTTAAACACATTTTATGGGATATTAGACAATATCTTAAAACAAATGGATATACACAACTTCCTCAAATGACTACTGGTGATTATATTGATCCCAATTCATTATTTGATTTATCAAAATAAACTAAAATTGATTATAATTATTCTTAAATTATATATATAGTAAGAGATCAATAATGGGTGCAAGAGGATCAAGAATTTATCCTAGTTCAATACCTCTTGAGATAAATATAAATAGAGGATCTCAGATGCAGACTGATTTATATAATATATCATCCACATCAGAGACAAACATTTATTTAAATTACGATGCAACTGTTAGAATGAGAATTTGCACAAGAGGCAGAGAAACCTGTATAAAGTTAGCTTATAATGGTTATATACAAATTGATAAACCAAATACTTTTAAAGAAGGTAATACATTAAATATATCTATGATTCGTTATTATAATAATATAAATTGGGATATTGAATATTTACGATGGCCAGAAGGTTTAACATCTATTAAACTTAATTATACTCATAGACAGCTTTAATCTGCAAGAAAATTTGAAAAAGTATAAAATAATTTTTTAAATTAAACCAAAAAGTCACAACAAATGCCAACTGCAACTAAGAGTTCTTCCTCTTCCTCTTCCTCTTCAGCAACTAAGACTGTTCATGTAACTGGACATTGGCGTCATTACGAAGATGGATCAAAAACCTATATTGCGCAAGCAACACGGCACATTAAGAAATAATTTATTTATAAGTTTTCATTAATTTAATAGAAAAAAAATTGAATTTTTACTATTTAATTATGTATTTTGTACAATTTATAAAGATGGTCTATCAACACGGTTCAAGTGAAATTAAGCGCGTATTCAAGTATTTGAAGCGTAAAGGTTTTGCGATTGAAGAACGCAAAAATGGTTATAAGATTGTTCCTCCAAATTGTATTGGAGGTGACTTTTATTTCACACATGGAACAGAATCAGCATATCACTCTTTGAGGAGGGATTTTGCAAGAATGTATAGTGTTGATGTAACATCTGACACAGATCTGCAGACAGATCCCGTTTATACAACACGTACAGTTAAGATTTAGCTATATGTGTTGTTATTAACAACAAACAATAAACAACAAAAAGTAAATTTTTTGTGATTAATTAATTACTGTAAAACCGGTTCACCAGTGAGTGTGCTTTCATTGGCACCACGGAAAGAAGGAACACCAGTTTCAACGTGAACACCAGGACGGCTGATACGTCCATTAGCTGCCATAAGCTGTACACGACCACGTGGTGTATTACGACCACCTTCATAGAAACTAGTGATCTGTGTTTTAGGATGAATTGACATGACCTCCTCGCGTTGTGAAGGCTGATAGCTAAATGTTCCAAAGAGTGGGGGTGCAACCTCATTTGCACGCTGAATACCTAGACCACCTGCGATTCCTGTATCAATGACATCAATAGTATCTGCATTTGCAACAGCAGCATTAGCTGGAGGAGGAGCAAGATCGGGTTGAGGCAATGAAGCGCCTGACCATTCAACTTGGCGACGACGACTGACTTCAATGATATCAACTGCATTATGCTGCATCCATTCTTTGACATCAAACTGAGACCCTGTACGAATGTTCTTGGAGCACTTAGGTCTATAGTCAGTGACAAGTCGTCCATCAGACATGAGACCAGCAAATGCGGGGTAACGAGGATCACGGGCTGGCTCTACGGTAGAACCAATAGGTTGATGGCGCGCCTGCTGCCGGATTTCTGCACCAGAAGGCTGTTGCCCACCATAATTAGGCTGACTTTGATAACGGAAACCACGTGAATCTGCTACTGATTGTCTAAGCATTCTATCCTAGTTCATGATAAGCTATTAATAGGCAGCTGACGCAAGGCTAGTGCCGCCGAGGCTTGAGCCAGAAAGAAGATCAGAATCAGCGGCAAAACTATCCTCAATGGGCTCAGCTACCACCTCAGCAGAATCCGAGCTCTTTGCATTAATTAGATCAATAAGCTGCTGCTTCTTCATTGATTTGCTTACAGTAATACCTTTTGATCGTGCAATAGCACTTAGCTCCTTGACATTGAGAAGTTCAAGATTATTTGTAATAGTATCGGGCTTTGACACCTGAACAGACTTAAACTCGCCTTCCATGTCGGTGATAGGCTCAGCCTGGACCTCTTCCTCAATAATCTTAGTAATATGTACTGTCTCTATGGGCCCAGATTCATCTCTTAATTCATCCTCAGCCTCAAAGGGTGCCTCATCAGAGGCCTCTAATTCACGCTGTTCCTCATCATCCTCCTCACTCTCATCATCTTGTCCAATATCCTTTGCAAACATATAAGACGATGCTGCCGGGAAATCCATGAATGAAGCCTCAGTTGCAGTTTTAAGATCAAGTAAAATACCCTCAACCAGGGTCACCTTCTTCTCAACTTGCTTGATACGTGTATATAGGTAAAAACAGACTGCACCCATAATAAGCACTAGTAGCGCACTAATAGTAAATACATCAGAACTTGCCATCGCTAATAGGTCTTATAACTTTCTGGGAGATGAATAATCGCAAAGCCCCTTCGGGGCGATCAAAACGTCCGAAGGACGTTACTAAAACCCCTGTTCCTGTAAAATTTCATAGACCGAACTGACATTACAGATACCGGGTTTGAGACCATATTTATAGCTGACCGAACGATCAGCATTATATTTGGCCGGACAACATAGAAGTTGAATTCGTTTATCAGCGGCCTTTTCCAAAAGTTGGAACATATGAGTACTGATTATTGAGATTGTACTTGTTGATTTCCATAGCCGTTCAAGGAATTGTTGACTAGCAATTAATGCATCCGGTGGATTAGTTGAATGGAAAAGTTCGTCAATTAAAACAATTCCCTGGAGTGCAGGGTCGGCTGCCCTCTGTAAAGCCAAAGATGCAACTGCGACCTCACGTTCAAAGAGTGATGCAGATCCGGGTATATCTTCTAAGCGCAGACATGTCTGAATATAATCCATAGGGGTCATTGCAGCTGCGACACCAACTGAAACACCATAATTATGGGCTAAATAGATATTGCGCCCAATTGATCTAAGAGCAGTTGATTTACCTCCGCGATTGGGTCCAGTGAGTAGAGCGTGCCCCTGGCTTTTGAAGCCAATAGAGAATCGCACGCATTTATCTGCAGGCAAATGAATGTCAAAGGTTTTATGGAATGCTAGGCGTGGCTTTTGGCCTTGCATCCCCAGGCCCGAGGAGGCAGGGCCGCGAGGCAGCCATTGCACAAGACATATATCTGGGTGAACAGCAAATCTATACATGATTTCCCATTCACCGACAAGTTGAATAAGAAGTCGCAGACGATCAGGTGAATCAAGAACAGCAGCAACCGCCATACGATCATCTGCAAGTTCTGATTCATCAAATGGCAGGCGTGTAACTTTAATTCCCATTGATGAAAATGTGGCACGAATGCGAACAGCATTCTCAAATATTGCCCTAACAGCAGCTCCCTGGCGACATAGAGTTACATCCAAAGTTGCTAAATGACGTGCTGATTGAATGGGTTGCCACATACTTTGACCAAAACTCAGAGCAAGTCCTGCAGTTTGTGCCCAGAGTTTCAGACGTCCAAGCATATCTTTTGGTTGATCAGCGTTAGCAATTTGTGATAACTGTCCATTCAGTTGGGGAGTAGGAAGAAGACCATTAAAGCCATTTCCCATATAGAATTCTTTGAGCATGTTGTAATATTGCCCAACTGGCATTGGAAGACCGAAGACAAAACGGATCATAATGTATGGCAAAACGACTGTTAAGAGTGGCATGAGAACAGCCATGGCGGGTGTAATGAAGACTTTGAAGAAGCGAAGAATGGTAAGGAAAAATGGAATCATATTGATCGGCCGAAGTATTTCATGGCGAAATAGAAGTTGTCCATAGCATTCTTCCTGAAATTCTTCCTTGCCTTCTTGTTCTGTATCAATGATCTCCAAGGCAGTTTCTTCATTTTCTGCAACTTTTTCAAAAAGTTCTTCCAGTTCTTCATAGCTATTGCCACTACTACCAAGACCATTCCGAAGAGATCCTATCTGTGCAGTGCGGCGCGCAAGCACTCCTCCATCATTTGTCCATTGAGGTCGTTTAAGAGCCATGTTTCCGGAAGCAGTCTTGGTGCCAAGCCAATCATTAAAAGAATCTAATCTCAGTTCCTTGAAAACTCCATTAATATCCATGTTAATACACTAATAGTAATAATTAGTATTGAAATTGTATCTATACACATATTATGTGGATTATAGATAAAAATTGAAATTTAAAGCTAAATTTAACTAATACATAAACCCTTTGCGCTTATATTTAACAAGTAAAATCGCAGTATCAGATATGGCCGCCCAGGTAAAAGAAATGACTCCTACGATGAAGCTCCTATTGGAGGCACGTGACAAGTGCCGTGGATCAATGAAGGTTCCGACTGAAATGTATAATGCAATTCAGGAGGTCCGGACAAAGATTCCAAGTGGAGCGGATGGTGATGGATTCATTCCTGCAGGCAGACGCCACGATAGTGGCAAAGCTTATGGTCGTGGAGGCGGCGGAAGCGGAGGCCGATCATACAGTCATAAGCAGTATAATGATAACAGTAATGGCGGTGGCAGTGGCGGCAACAGCCGTTTTGGAGCATTCCGAAGCGGTGGTTACGCAAGTACTAGCACAAGCACTAGTCAATATCAAACTAGTTATAATAAAACCGGTAATGCATGGCAGCATAAGACTGTTGCGGCGGAGCCGGTTCAGAAACAGACCGAGACAATTCAATCTCGGTTTGTACCCAAGTGTATGGAGGGATTGCAGAAGCCACCTATGGCTCCTGTAGTTGCTGAAGCCCCAGTGGTTCCAGCAGCTCCAAGACAATTTAAGAGTTTTGCGCAAAACTTGTCGGCGAAGGAGATGGTTCTCCAGAAGCAGATTCAAGGTTACTTGAATAAGTTTTGCGAAGAGCGTTATGAAGTAACAAAGAAACAATTTATCAATTTCATGGAAGATGATAAGGCAACAGATCCATCCGAGACTCTGCTTCCAGATTTCATGAAACTATTCTTCAATAAGGCGGTCATGGACAAGTTCCAATGTGCAAATTATGCGCGACTTCTATTTGAACTTTGTGATACTTTCCCCTATCTAAGAACGGAGATGGATAAACTATATGCCAACTTCTTCAAGATCTTTAATAATATCTCCGATATCTCTGCTGCCAACAATGATTTGGATGCAATGGATAAGGAGAATCGCGATAATGACTATCGTGCTGGTTATTGTAAATTTATCAGCGAACTAGTCCAATATGGTGTGGTATCTGAGGAATATTTCCTTCAGATCATCCAAACCCTTATAAATAATATTAAAATTATCTCAAAACTTGAAGGTAAGCAGAATCTCATTAAGAACTATGCTACATGTATTGAGACAATTCTGAATGTGCTTAGAAATGATAAGCCGGCAATTATTAAGAGTCTTCGCTTCAAAGTGATGACTACAATGAAAGATGATATTATGAGTTTCACCGTTGAATCAAAGGAGTGCCCATCACTTGAAGTGGTTGCACGCATGAAGATTCTGAATGCAATTAGCGAACTTTGAATTATGAAATAATATAAAAAGTAAAAAGGGCAATGCCCACAATTTTTAGTTGTTGTGCGTAAATAGAAATGGCTCGTAAGTCTCGTCGCTCTGGATCTCGTCGCGGTCGCGGTCTTCTATCTACTGTTTATTCTCCCGTTGGTCATGGTGTAAGAGCTGTGCGTGATGTTGCCACGTCCGGCATAAAAGGTGTTGATGAAATTATTCATACTGGTCTAAGTGCAGCCAGTGGTATTGTTGGTACTGGTCTTACAACTCTTGATCGTGCTGCTGGCTCAGTTGTTGGTCATGCCAATGCTGCTGTTGGAAATGTTGTTCGTGCAGTTACTCGCCGTGGTGGTAAGCGTAGCGGCCGCAAGGCGAGCCATAAGCGCCGTCGCACCCATCGTCGCCGCACTCATAAGCGCAAGCATTAAAAGCCTAAGACTATCCCTACATAAATATAATTAGAGATTGTATTCAATATCTAATTGATATTTAAAGAATGCCTAAACTCCCAAGAGATAATTCTGACAGTAATTTGAATGAAAAGGGCAAGGAATCTGATACAAAACGTCGTAAGAGAATGGGTAGAGGTGGTGCAGGAAACGATAATGATAAGAAAAAGAATTTAATTGAATATAACTACGATGAATCCTCTGAATCAGATGAATCATCTGATGAATGTATGATTATTGGGCCAATAACTCGTAATAGAGCCAAGAGCATGGCAGGCAGCCGCTCTAATAAAACAACACCGCCAAATACAAAGAGACGTCGGTTGGAAGAAGAGATGGAAGACGATGAAGACCAAGAAGAGGATGCAGAAGAAGCTGAACTTGAAGACGAGGAAGAGGAAGAGGAAGATGATGAAATGGAAGACGAAGCAGCTTCAGGACTTCCACCTGGAACTAGTTTGCAGATTAATATTGGATCATTTCAAGATAAATCTGCCGCAATGGTACCAAAACGTCATGACTTGAAGAAAGAGTCTGAGATAGTTAAGCGTTTTGTAGAATTAGTTAATAAACCCATTGAAGAGGTTGGTATTGATGCACAGATTGATCATTTTAAGTCTATGGATCCCGTTTATCAAGGGCAGCTATTAGAAGCTTTGGAACGTCGTCCAACTGCTACTGATACTGGTGCTCAACTAATGTTTCGTATTTTGACAATGAAGATCAGTCCAGAGCTGCAGGCAATGGCTCTTGCTAAATACCAAGCACTCCAAAATATGGATCCCAGTACATCCGAATATTTCAAACAGCGTGCATGGCTAGATAAATTATGCTCAATGCCTTTCGGTAATTACCGTGATCTTCCCGTTCAACTTACACGTGATGGTCCAGATCAATGTGCTACATTTATTCAGAAGGCTCGCGCTTGCCTAGATAAATCGGTTTTTGGTCAGGATGAGGCAAAGCTCCAGGTTCTTCAATGGATGGCTAATAAAATCGCAAATCCAGAGGCTAATGGTAAGTCATTGCTCTTGGTGGGACCTGCAGGGTGCGGTAAGACCTCTCTTATTAAAAACGGTATTGCACAAGCACTTGGATGGCCTTTTCAGTTCATTTCACTTGGTGGTGATTCAGATGCATCAACCTATACTGGTCATCAACTTGTATATGAGTCTTCACATCCAGGGAAAATTGTAAATTCACTTATTGGAGCGAAGTCAATGTCAATGATCTTGATGTTTGATGAAGTGGATAAGATCAGTGCAACACCAAAGGGCGAGGAGGTGCAGAATCTTCTTGTTCATCTGACTGATCCTGTTCAAAATTCTCTCTTTGAAGACAAATATTTGGCCGGTGTTCCAATTGATTTGTCAAAGGTTATGTTTATCTTCTCTGCAAATAACATTACAAAGATAGATAGAATTCTTCTTGATCGTATGAATGTGATCCAACTCAAAGGATATTCAGCCAAAGAAAAACTTGTTATTGCAGAAAACTATCTTCTCCCAGAAGCACTTCAGGAGGTAGCTCTAACAGAACGTGTCTCTGTACCAAAAGATGTTCTTGAACATCTTATTAATGTATATGCTTCGGATGATTCAGGTGTTCGTGAATTAAAACGTTGTATTGAAGCGGTTGTCCAGAAGATTAATATGCTGCGAATGTATAATTCAAAAGAACTTCCATTCTACATTAAGGACTTTTCTTTGCCCTTTATTGTGAAGCGCGAACATGTTGAACTCTTCTTGAAGAAGCGGAAAGAACGTGATGATGGAATTCCTTTTGGAATGTATATCTAATTTAAAATTTTAATTGTTTAAATTTAATTGATTTATTTGTCATAGTATAAATATAGGAATAATCTGTTTTATTACGACTAACATAATAGCATTCATCTGTATCAATATCTAAATGTAAAGATAAACACAAAATACTACTATCAGATAAAATAATTTTAGAACCTTTTGAAATAAGATTTTGTAACTGAATTAATGGTTTTCCACGATATTTTTCAGCTATTGAATAAAAAGGACTATCTGTTGAATAACAATTTATATTAAGATCTATAATTAATGTTGAATGTCTATTAATGTTAAAATGTCTTTCAATATCTTCAATTTCAAATGCATTTCCTGATGATGAATTTGTATTTGTGATAATATAATTATGAGAGGGTATTTCATCATCTAGAATATTATTTTTGGGTATATGATAATATTTCCAAAAATATTCGGGGTTAATATTATAGTCCATATAAAAATTATATGGTAAAATTTCAAATGAATGAATATCTTTATAAATTCGGGCATGTATTCCAGCTAATTTAATTTCACAATCTGAAAATATTTGTTCAAACTCTGAAAGAGATATTTTTCCATATATAGGACTTATCATTTCATCATTTTCTATAGGCAAAAAAGTAATAGATTGATCATCACTATAAAAACTTTTAATATTTTCCAAATATTTATTTTTACAAACAACAATTACATTATCATAACATGTACTAAAATATCTAACTGCTCCAATACAATTAATCATATCACCTAATCCTAAATGATTTAGGATTAATGCTTTTGTTGGCTTATATCCTTTTTGTTCTTTTAAATGTGATGATAAAAGATTATTAATTTTATTTTTTACACGAAAACGACGATCATTATCTATTATTATTTGATTACATAATCTATTTTTTTCATCATTATCTTTACTATCCCTAAATATATCCTGCATTTCCCATATAGATAAATTAATGTCCTTTAAAATATTATAATGATACTGCACATTTGAATTAAATAATGGTAATAATTTTGATTGAATAGCATTGTATTCATTTTGAACATCATGTCGTCGCGCATCTTTAATTTTTTCCAATTTTATATCTAAAATTGTTAATTTATCAAATGCCTCTCCAAATGATACTGGTAATTCCATTTATCTAAATTATATTTATTTATATTATTTAAATTATAATCAAATATATATGTAATCAAAATCACCAAATAAAAATAAATAAATTATTAGAGAATGCGCAAGAAAGACACTGTTAGTTATATGAAAAAATGGGCATTCAAGATTGCTATGATACTTCTTATTCTAGGTGCGCTTAATTACGGTGCAGTTGCTATTTTCCGTTTTGGTCTTCTTGAATTCATTTTTGGTCGCGGTCTGATGGCCCGAGCAGTGTATGCACTAATCGGATTTGCAGCACTTATGGTCATGTTTGACCGTGACACCTATTTACCTTTCCTTGGCGAAACTGTAATGCCTGCCTCTGTATTAGCTGAACGTGTTCCATCAGGAGCATCAGTCGCTGTCAAGGTTCGTGTGCCTCCCGGATCAAAGGTCTTGTACTGGGCAGCTGAACCTTCAATGGATGGTCTAGAAGATATTAATGATTGGCGTGAAGCATATCAAGAGTTCCAAAATGCTGGTGTAACACATGCAGATAGTCGTGGTCATGCTATTCTTAAAGTTCGCCCTCCTCAGGCTTATTCAGTACCTTTCCGCGGTCGTCTTGACCCTCATGTACATTACCGTGTCTGCCATCCTGATGGTATGATGGGACGTATTGAGACCGTATTTTTGGCCGATGTTGGTGTGCAGAATGGCTCTTCAGCTATGATGACACGTGCATCTTATGAGGCATTCATGGATATTGCCTCTAGCCCTTACTTTTAGAGGGTACAAAAAATATTTTGATTAATTTTTCAGAAATATTATTATTTATTCATGTGATTCGCCCTGGCGGCGCAAAACCATAATATAATTTGAAGGGCCGAATTTTGGCCCATCAAGTGGTGCTCCACGTTCATCATCAAAGAGGAACCATTTATGCATCAAGGGATGATAGACCTGTGCAACATAGTGACCACCCGCCATGTGGCCGAAATGATCAATTAGTGCAATTGGTTTATACATATAAGATTTACTTTCATGATCCGATTCAGGGCTAAAATGCTCTGAGAATCCGATGTCTGTTCCATCATAATCAAAGGGTGAATTGTCTTTACTCATTCTGCCGCTTGCCATGTCATAGCTAAATCGCTTGAACATAACACAGATAGTTTCTGGTAGGCGCCAAATAGATCGGCGCATATTCATCATTGTTTTCTTTTTACAATTATCGCAAGTATAATCTTCAATTGTTTCATCTTTGCGCTCTTCCAATAAGAGTTCATTAATAGTCTTGGTCTCCAATTTGTTTAGTCCTACTTTGAGGACATTGAATGCATCATAGCTAATACTCTTGTGCGCACAGCCCCAACACGAACATTCAATCTTTTCCCAGCCGAACATTGTATCAATGATTGGGCTGGTAAAATAATTCAGCGATTTGTATAATGCACGGTCTGGGTGCGAATCTGGCACAGTCTGCTTCAATGTCTCGTGGCACTGATCTGTAATATAATTCAAGAATTCATGTGCATCATGAGGGATATTAATTGCAAATTGCTCATATACTGTGTCGCGCACAGCATCATGAACCGTTTCCCAGAATAACTCTGGACGACACACTGATCCCATAACAGTTTCTTTGCACCACATTGTCATTGCAATATCTTTGTAGGCTGCGAATACCTTTTGGCATGACTCTGTCGGTGCTTCAGGCATTGGTGCATTATTGATTATCTGTGACCATTCAGGAATAACTCTTAGAGCCTGAATTACTGTATTTGCATAGCATGTATTGCCAAAATTGCGAATTCCCGCAAGACCATATGGCTTCTGCTCATTTTGCTGCTGTTCTTCTGTTGTAGATGACATGTTTATTGTTTGGTAAGATTTAAGAATCTAAAACTTTGTCAATTTTATAATTAGATTTGGCAAAGATGAATAATCAATCATGGTGGAATTACAATAATCAACAATCTAATTATTACAATAATATATATGGAAACAGAAATCAAACTCAGCGCAGAGATTATACTCAACCATATGCTATTCCTGTATTTAATAATATTCACAATTACTTTCCAGCACTTTTATATGAGCATGAAAGATTTGCTACAGTGACATCATTGTTGACATACATTCGTGATCAAGTGAGATATCATAGTGATACATTTCTAAATGCACAGAGGGACTATCTTTATGGAAGCGGTTCTCAGCCTGTACAGCCTCCTGCACAGCCTCCCGTTGCTGCGCCTGCGCCAGTGGCTCCTCCTCGCACGCCTGTTATTCCTATTGCTCCTAACATCCGATTGGGTACAACGGCAGCAGATCAACAGTTTCTTAATTCATTACTAAATATTTTTTCACAGCCCGATTTAACTTTAATGACGACTGGAATTTTTAATCTTCCAGATCCGGTTACAATTAGTCCATCAAATGAAGTCTTGTCAAATGCATCTGAACTTTTAACAGCAACGGCGGATCATAGTGGTGTACAATGCATGGTCTGTCTTGAACATTTGGTTGCAGGACAGGAGTTGCGGAAACTACGATTCTGTCGGCATCTTTTTCATCGCTCATGTATTGATACTTGGTTTGAACGTACCATTAGGTGCCCTATTTGCCGTCATGATATACGTGATGATTTACCTGTTGATGAGGATGAAGCTGATGCTGAGACACAAGCAGAAGCACAAGCTGAGGAAGAAGTAGAATCTGAATTAAATGATTTAGATTAATTAGATGAATCAATTCTATAATTCAAGCGATTTAATTAATCGCATTAATAAACGGGTTCTATTTGCTGATTATACTCGCCAAAAAGAATCATCTAAACTTGGACTGAAAAATCCAATCAATGTTCAAAACTATAATGGAGGAACTAATCAATTTACTGCTTTTCAGAATGTAGTTGAAGGTGCGCAATATACTACGGCGGCAGAACAACAAACATATATTAATGAAGTTCTAGCTTTAGTCCCACCATCTGCAACGATTCCTGAAGCTCCTACTAGCGTGACTGCTGTTGCAGGTAATGCACAGGCGACAGTCTCATTTGCTGTGCCAGGATCCGATGGTGGTTCACCGATCACTAGTTACACTGTTACTAGTAGTCCTGGTGCCATTAGTGCTACTGGAACAACATCACCTATCACCGTTACTGGGCTAACTAATGGTCAAGCTTATACATTCACTGTTATTGCGACAAATTCTGTTGGACCTTCTGCTCCTAGTGCAGCATCAGCTCCTGTTACACCGGCGACCGTACCAGGATCACCAACTGGTGTTAGTGCGGTTGCAGGTGATGCACAAGCTACTGTCTCATTTACTGCTCCTGTGTCAACTGGAGGATCGTCAATTATAAGTTACACTGTTACTAGTAATCCAGATGACATTAGTGTTACAAATAGTTCATCACCTATTACTATTACTGGGCTAACTAATGGTCAGGCTTATACATTTACTGTTATTGCAACTAACGCTATTGGAGACTCTACTTCAAGTGTTGCATCATCACCTGTTACACCTTCGCCTCCTCCTGCACCAGATGCCCCTACAATAGTGTATGCTTTAGCATCCGCTAATAGTGCATATATCTATTTCACACCTGCAGTCACAGGTGGAACACCAACAAATTATGAATATACTTTTGATAGTGGATCAACTTATACATCAGTATCACCTGCTAAAATAACAAGCCCAATATATATTACAGGATTAACCAATGATACATTATATACAATAGGACTAAGAGCAATTAATTCAGGTGGAGAAAGTGCAATATCAAATGAAATACAAGTTACTCCAAGTAGTCCAGCAGTTCCTGCAGCTTATCTTGAATTTGATCCAAATAATTCTTCATCCTATTCTGGTTCAGGTAGTACAGTAAGTAATGTAGGAAATTATGGAGCACTAAATGGAACAAAGCAGGCATCTGTAACATGGATTGATGGAGCAGCAGGAGCTAGTTCTAGAAAAGTATTTGATTTTAATGGATCTGCCACATATATTGGATTTGGACAATTTGATTTCGGTTCTACACTCACAGTTAATGCATGGTTATATCCCCGTAATCAATTTAGTATCAATGGTATTTTAACAAATATAGGTCCTAATGTAAATACAGTTGGTTTTAAACTAGGGTGGAATAGTTGGCAAACAACTGATAGAAATATGTTATTTGAAGCAGGAGGACCAACTGAGTGGTCTGTACCTAGTTCTGAAAATAATGTGGTTACATTCAATGAATGGCAACTATTGACATTTGTTTTTGATAAAACAAATAAAAGAATCTTCTTCTTTAAAAACGGTGTTCCTGTAAATACACCTAATATAAACACTGCAACAAATATAGATACTGATAATCCTACTTTCAATATTGGTGCATATATCGGCGGATCTTATGCAATGGATGCACAGCTAGGTGTTTTAACAATCTATAATTCTGTATTTAATGCTAGTCAAGTATTAGATTACTTTAATAGTACTAAAGCTGCATTTGGATTATAAATAATATTGTTATTTTGATTAATATGCCAACTTCTTATAATTATGATCATGTGCCAAAGGCATATTGAGCATTTTGAGATTTTCTGCACCTATTCCAATTGCCATAACTCTTTCATAGATACTTGCTATCAAATATTTTGTAGATTTATATGCAGGATATTCAAGACATTTATCAATTAAATTACTATATGTAAAAATGACCCATGGCATTATTTTTTCATATAAACCGACTGGTATAATATATGTATTATACAATGGAATTGTTAGATCTTCTTTCTTTATTTTTTTGAAAAAAAAGGAATTGTATGAATCAATAATATAATTAACAAGATCATGACCATTTGCCATTGTATTTCCTGCAAAATCACAATTAGATGGATATAATGAAAGATAAGATTTGGGCGACAAATGCTGAATGTTTTCAAGAGCCTTCATAGTAAAAATCATATCATATTGTGCAAATCCGATATAATCACAGCCAGCATGTAGATTATTTTCATAGACATGATAAATAGCAGTATTTTCTCTCAAAACACTATTATCAATCTCTTTGTTGAGTTTGGGCAAACTCCATTCATTAATCACATTGTATTTTCCGGGTGTATAGATCTTTTCTATAGCGGGATTAACTGCAATAAAAACAAAATGTTTATCTAAAATCTCCTGTGAAATTTGCACATAACATTCATCAAAGATCTGTTTATGGAAGACAACGAAGATTTTATACATTTTATTATAAATAAATATTATTTATAATAAAATCTTTACTCATTAAGTTGCCAACAAAAAATATTTACTTTTATTTTATTTTATTTTATTTTCAATATTTATACTTTTTATTTTATATTAAATTTCCTCAGACTAGTTTTAAGCAGTCTTATGGTATGTATGAGCTGAGGAGAGGACATCTCCAGTAAGCTCTTCAATCTTTGTATTATATGTCACACGGATGTCATTGAGCTTATGCTCATGCTCAGCCGGTGTAACAATATTAATTGCAATACCCTTACGACCGAAACGACCAGAACGGCCGATACGGTGGATATAATTCTCACGGTTCTGTGGCATCTCATAGTTGAAGACAACACTCACCTGCTGCACGTCAATACCACGTGCAAGGAGGTCGGTACTAATAAGTACACGACACTTACCTGTACGGAAATCTTTCATCCGCGCATTACGCTCCTCAGTAGTCATTTTACCATGAATATACTGAAGTACGTGACCATTCTTCTTCATACGATCCGCGAGACTCTCAGCCTGCTGGACAGAATTTACGAAGATGATCAATTGATTTACATTTAGCATAGTATAGATATCTTCCAATACGAGGAATCGCGCCGCTTCATCGGGGACCTCTACGAAATATTGTTGAATACCATCCAGTGTTAGTTCTTCTGCAGGAACCAGTGTCTCCACCGGGTCAGGCATCAGTTCAAGTGCGAAATCGCGCACAGCTGTCGGTAGTGTTGCCGAAAACAGCCCGATCTTGACATCCTTTGAAAATTGGGGAAGGCCAGGCTCGGGTGCAAGAATCTCTGAAATCTGGTCCTTGAACCGATCCTCCAACATGTGATCAGCCTCGTCAATGATAATCCGCTTAATAGTTGCGGGGTTCAATTTACGAATCTTGATCAAATGTGCAATACGGCCAGGCGTGCCAATCAGCATATGAACACCCGACTCCATTGCACGAATATCGTTCTGGAGTGGAGTGCCGCCGACGGCAAGATGAACCTTAATATTACAAAAGTTTGAGATATGACTTGCTACTGTATAGGTCTGCTCAGCCAACTCGCGAGTGTGCGAGAAGATGAGGACCTGGGGTACAACCACAGCGGGGTCAATTTGCGCAATAGAACCAATACAAAATGCTCCAGTCTTACCGGTACCTGATTGCGCTTGGGCCAATACGTCATGTCCCTCCATCAATGGTATGATTGCTTTTGCCTGAATCGGTGATGGGGTTTCATACCCAAAACTAATAATTCCTCGCAGTAGATTATTAGACAGTCCCATAATATTGAAATCATTACATTCCTTCAATTCATATCCTCCATGTGCGGGTGCAGCCGCTTCTACGGCTGGTGCATCAATAGTGTTTTGTTCTGCCATCTTACTGTTATCTTGTTGTTCTTACTCTTTAATTGCTAATAATTTGTGTTTTTAAAGATCAACTTTTTCAATTTTTTATATTCTATCAAAAAATTGATTATAAAAGAACTTAACATTAAACAATAGTTAATAGATAGAATGGCCGATGATGATGCTGGTGCTGACTATGAGGAGGAAAATGAATTTGTAGATGATGATATTGTTACCGAGGTGGAGATCTCAACTGAACAGCAAGCATTTAATAAGTTATATGCAAGCCATCCAGAATGTGTATTAGATTATGTTGAGGAGACTGCAAATAAGATACCATTAAAGGTCAATCCGCCCCGGCGATTTACTGCTTTAGAAATGGCTAATAATGTTGTTAAAGCAGCTGCTGGTGAGAGAGCAATAGAAGGTCTTAAGAACTTGGATGAAGCTCATAAATCATATCCTTATATTACACGTTATGAATATACCAGAATAATTGGTTTCCGTGCTAACCAATTATCTCAAGGCGCAAAGCCATTTATCAATGTCCCTGAACATGTGAGTGATGTCCGAGAAATTGCAAGAATGGAGTTGGCACAGAAACGCTTACCATTTATTATTAAGCGCCCTATTCCTGATGGATCTTATGAATACTGGCGCCTACAAGATCTTTTGCAGATTTAAATTCTGATATAAGTTAGGTTATACTTATGATTTTTAATCACTATTATACAAATGGTAGATTAAAAGGCAAACCGGCAAAAATACCGCTAATTGACATGCCAGCAGGGACTCTTCTCTTTCGTGCAATGCGAATTATAAATGAAAAAAGTATGTTTATGGATTTTTTAGGTGTTCCAACTGAAGATGGTTTTTGTATGAGAAGTACACAGAATATTTTTTCATTTCCATATCCATTTATTGGTTTAGGAATAATGGATTGGTTACAGGATAAACCCGCATGGCATAAATATAATGCTATTCAAGTATACGTGTTATCTGAGTCAAGACCTTTTGTTAATCTGATCAACCCTAGTCCTATTTATCGTGCCTCACCAATTGATTTTCGCGCATCAGGAGATTCTATACAACGATGTAACAGATTTAAATCACCAGAATGTGATTCTAAGATTGCAAAGTATAATCTTGGATTTGATAATTGTATAAATAGAGAATTTGGTAAGAAACTAGGAATTCTTGGATCAATTGCTATTGCTAAATCGGATTCATTGAAAAGAGATAATCCAGCCGCTTCTCCTATGGGCCAATATTTGAAACAACTTCATGAAAAATATCCTTCAGATGCTATAACAATTATGAAACATTTTTACTTAGATTCAAATAATACATGGGGTATTCCAGAGATTGCAATCTATGGAAGAAAAGATGTTCTGGAAGTTCCTGAACGGAAGGCAAAAACAATTGAAGAGATTCAACAACTCTTCATTGATGATCTCCAGGCTAATCAATTCACTGTTCTTCCTGTTGCAACAATTATGGCAGATGGAGTATTCTATCAAGGCAACCACGATATTGATATAGAAGGGATTGAAAAGATTGTTGCGGAAGACCGGCTAAAAGGCCTTGAAGAAAACTTCCGCAAATTTATGATTATGGCTCGTACTGAAGGTATTGAACCTTTTGGTCTTTTAAAATATGATATGCGCACTGGTTTCTATGTATTTGATAATATGGCACCACGAGAAATTAAAAGACTATTAGCTCCATTAAAAACAGATGAACAAATGGCAAAGGCAGATGAATATGCTGTTAGCCATTCTAAGCCTGTCAGTAAATCTGAATTTTTAAAGAAATCAGATGTTCCTGGTTTCTCAAAAGTATTCCTCTTTGAACATCCTGATTATAATATTATTCTTTCAGATATTCTTGGTCATACTGTGCCACTGCTTCGCGGCGGTTCAGCTCTTAATGTAAATAAGAGCCAAACACCGCAAAGCGGTGGTTCAACCTTGCTCCAAGGTCAAACACCGCAAAGCGGTGGTTCGCGATCTAATAGACGACAGACATTAAAAAAATTGAAAAAAATTAATAGAACTATGAAGGTTAGACCGATTAATAGAACAGAAATGCCAATTATGAATGCATGGATTCCTACCGCACCTGCCCCTGTAAGCGAAAAAGCTTTGTCATCCGTCTCATCCTTTTACTCCATGATGAATAAAATTAATTCCTCTAATACGAATAATAAGAAATAATTTTATTGTTATCGCGCTCATTCGCGATACTTTTTCGTTTTTTGGTCGCAGCTTCGCAGCTTAAAAAATGGTAATCCGATCCTTTGGATCAATATAGAATGCATCTCTAGGATTCACCTCAAATAATTCATAGAATTCCTTGAAGTGAGCCACAATTAGATTTACTCGCAAAGCAGCTGGTGCATGAACATCTGTAAATAAACGATAAATTGATCGTGTGCGACGCTCTTTTGTTCGCCAACTTGTTGCATATGAAATGAAAAATTCACGAAGTTCTTTTTCTCTTCGGTGCCCAGTTATTTTCTCTGAATCTAAATGACGTTTAAGCGCATCAAGTGCTATCGCTAACCCACCAAGATCTGCAATATTTTCTGATAAAGTTGCACGACCATTTACAAATCTTCCCATATAACGAGTATTTCCAAAAAGCTTTACGAGCGCATTTGCTCGTTTATTATATTCTTTCAGATCCTCCTTTGACCACCAGGGCCTGAAATATCCATCTTCATCATAGTTTTTACCATCCTCGTCAAATGCATGCAACATTTCATGACCAACAACAGCACCCAGACCACCAAAACACCATCCAGGACGCTTACCAATCTGATCTTCATAGAATGGCCATAATGTTATACCTGCTGGTATTACAAGACGATTTCCTGAATTATAGTAATGGGCGTTTACTTCATACACTGCGTCACCAGAGGGTGATTGTCGTTTTGGATGACAAGCATAATATATATCACGATCAGTGCGTGATGCATTCAATACACATATATTATGAACTATATCTATTTCAGACATTAATTTTATTGGAGCTTTATAATTAATTCCAGAATCAATATCTGCAACTTCCAGATCTAAATTATCTATTTTTTCTTGTGTGCGTTTCTTTGATTTTTCCGTCATCCAATCAATCTCCATAATACGTTTCTTCGCTGAAGAACGAATCTTCTGTACAAACTGACGAACTAGAGTCTGATGGGCATTTGATAGACAACAACTCTTATAAAGATAAGACATTGAAGGTTGCATAATACGTGAAGCGATATCATAGAGCAAATGTTCCTGAGACTGTTTTATTTTATCTCCTCTTAGTCTACGACCGAAGAATCCGAAGAAAAGATCATCAACGGGTGAAGAAATGAGCGGAGCAAAATAAATTGTAATTTGCACACGAAGCCAATTTATCCAATCTGTAATTAACATCTTTTCAAATGCATCATCTAACCATTTTAGCCAGAGCCAACAACGATTTTGTATTCTCATCTTTGGCCATTCTGTTGATCCAAGTCCATAGCCTGTCCATATTTCAGCCCATGGTACATGCTTCCATTTATCTGCAATTTGCCGACCCGTCATCATTACAGGCTCTGATGCATCTCCTTTATCAAATGGTTTTACTACTTGTGCTTCCAAATTAGCTATTCTTCCAAATTCTTCATAACCAAGATGTGAGCCTAACTTCTCTAAGAATGTCTCAAATGAACGCAAGGTTGCTGAGCCACCTGGGCCTGCACCTTGATAATATGATGTATCTGGTAATAACAAATAGCCCGTTGTAATTGCAAGGCAATTATTCTTTGGATGATCCAGATCACGGGCTAAATATATATCTAAGAATGTACCTATACCCTGTCTTATTAGTAGGCCTATAGTTTTTGCTATTTCTTGCGCCGTTTTCATACAACCAAGATCAGTTAGCATTTTTTTAAATGTCTTATCATGGATATCATGACGATTTGAATATAACCCAGAACGGAAAAAACTTCCTAACAATCTCTCGTGTAAATTCTGCTTCACAATCGGTTGTTTAATTAAATGGCGAATTTGTCGTAAAAGACGATTACGAATTGCATCATCTATTTCTTCACTAACTCCATATGACGATGATGACTGTGGCATTGTTACTCCAGAAAGCCATTTTTTATTTACATACATATAAAAGTCATCGCCGGGTCTAACATTTTTGCTTATAGGTGGTACTGCGATTACTTTTTTTGTTTCTGATGGCAGAAGCCTGGTTCTGCTGCGCTTGCGACTGCTCTGTCGCTTGCTGCGATAATACTTCTTCCTTGTACGCCTGTGAGGCATATTTTAATCTAATTATTCCTAGTTTTTCAGATAATGATCGGCGCTTATTAAAAGTACGAATCTTATCAGCTTTATAACGAATGTAATATAATCTTGATTCTGCGATTGGAATATGAATATTATTATTAACTAATACTGAAAAATCCATAATATGCAATTAAATCCTATTCTTTATAGATTTTATTTTAATTACGCCACTTCTTATTACAATTCAAACATGTAATAAATACAGTCATTGGTTCATCTGCAGAACGTGTCTGTAGCTCATAGTAACTACATTCACGTTTATGACAACGGCTACAAACGAATTTATCACTCTTCATACTTGTATTACCTTCAAGCCACTTATGCTCTCTGACTTGTTGTTGTTCCTGTAGTTTAGCCCAGTTTGTTGGAAATAATTCAATATCAGAGAATCTGGCCAGTTCAGCCATGGTTATTTCTTGGCGTTTTACGCGCTCAAGCAAATGAATATTATTCACCGGAGAACTTGGATGCAGATTTGAAAATAGGCGACGCTGCCGCTGAATATAAATTTCCTCAAATAGTTTATTATCCCAATGAGCAAATATATGTTTCTTTTTAGCTTCTTCCAAAGCAGCTGTATAAATCTCCCGCTCAAGTTCCTGGATAAGGGGCTCTTGGCCTATAAATTTAAAACGATTAAAACAATCATTGCGAAGAGGTGAATCAATTGTTGATGATGACTGTAGTTCATTTTTTGATTCAGACATAAGAAGAATGTTCTGGCGCTGATAACCAGATAATGTTGCTGCATTAGCTGTTTTCTTCTTTTTCTTTGGGACGGGAATCGGCTCATCTTCCTCTTCCACGTCTAGATCAACCTCAGATTCGCTTCCAGCATCCTCATCCTCTGGCTCTGATTCTTCATCTTCGTGTCTTGCCAACTCTTCATCTTCGCCATCATCAATTACCGCTTCTTCCTCACCATCTTCTGTTGCAACCACTCTAGATGCTGTCACTGTTGCCACATTTGTAGTTACAGCTGCAGAGCTTTTCAAATAGTTTTCCCATGTAATCGGTAAATAAGTCATTGGATTAGTCCAAGAAGTTGCTGCAGCAATAATAAGTGCATCACCATATATTGTAGTTTTATCATATGGCGCTGGTAATATATACTTATTTTCAGTTCCTGATTTACCTTCAGTATAACCGATTATATATAACGTATTATCACCATGTTGAAGTTGCCCAATAACTGCTGGTTCTGACTTTTTTCTAAAATAAGCCTGCAATAGACTAAGATCTAGTGTGCTATCTTCATTTAACTTTACCTGAGCACGACGAACCTCGCCCTTTAATGACAACAATGTTGTAACTAAAACTGGTGGTGCCATCTTATCTGATATACGGGTTTGCGCTTTACATTATCAATTTTTGGATGTTATGTGATCTGCCTAGAACAGCTTAAGTATATGATTTGATATATCATTTAGGTAATAATTATGATATATCAACTATATAATAAAATTGGATATAGTGATAATATAGTTCAAATTAATTATGGCTCAGATGGATCAATCTGTGAAGTTGATGGTACTCAGATAGAGATTTGGAAACCACTTCCATCAGGTAAATGGATTAAACTGCATCCGGACTTAGTTCCAGGGCAGGTGGTTCATCGGAGGGAGGGGCAGAAGATGCAGATGGAGCTTTTGCCTCAGGTGCCTTTGCTAGCTTCTTTGTTATACAACCAAGAAGCAGATGACCTAGACTCTTCAAAGCAGAACGTAATAAGCTCTTCATCTTTGAACCGGCTGCAGCAGAAATCTTGTCCGAAACCTTATCAATCACAACATCGGTATGAGAAGCGACATAATCAGAACCCTTCTCAATTATATTTGAAGCAACAGAAGCGAGATCATCAGTGGGATGAGTGGCAGGGACAGTAGTGGATTCCATTCTATTTATTTGAATTAAAATGATGCATAAATTGCATATGTTTTTTCGGCCCGGGATTCAGATGTCAGTTGAAGGAATTCTTAAGTTTATCGTAGTTGTTTTGATTCTTTATATCGGATACCAACTTATTTTAAAACACACCCCTCTTGGGGCCGACAATGAAGCTAAAGATGATTCATTCATGAATTATACTCCGGCTCCAGCACTACTTCGTGATAATGTCCCGATGCCTATTCTTGAAGGGCCACGGACTGTAATGGGATCCGGTCCCTCTGCGCCATCACAGGCTGCACCACATAATACCATTCGTATTACTGCTGATCCTGAAGCAACCGATGGATATGCTGAGATGAATGAAGGTGCAAATGCACCTGAACGTTTACGGCACCCTGAGCGTATGTTCCGTCCAGCACCATCTATGGATGTAGTTGATGCCATGACCGATTCAGGAATCGGCGCTGCTGCATCTGAGGCGACTGCTAATTCATTACAAACTTTTGCCCCTGAATTTGCTCAAAATGGCGGTGAATTCATGAATGGCATCTTTGCAAATGATACAACTGAGCCGACCAACTTCTCTGCTTTCTAAATTTAATTAAAAATTGAAAAATATTGTTCATTTTAATGGAGCTATACACTTAAAATGAACAAGATTGAATACCGTGGTTATACTACATATGAGATTGATTCATTGACAAATTCAGGACAGGCTGCTGCTAAGCATGGCCATGGGCGTGAAGGAGCATATAATTGGATTGATGCATGGTATGATGTTCATGGATATAAGCGAAATGGCATTGCATATCCTAAACCAGATAATAAAGAGTATATGCGAATTCTTGAATCAAGCGAGAGATCATATCAAGTCCGACGCGCTCAGGAGCTAGCAGAAGCTGCAGCGCGCGCCGAGTACGACAAATATCATTAGTAGCATAAAGATTTATCGCTATTTTTAGTTAAATAAGAATGGCGCAAGCACATGCACAGCAAATTCAGCCAACACCGATTAATGATTATAAGGAGCGCGATAAAATTGTGAAAGAGGCTGAGCAATTTATTGGCACAAACTGGCGTATAAGTCATCATTTGAATCCCGAGAAGGATGCTCAAATAATGTCTTCTGTCCCCATCTATGTATGGCAGCGTCAAGGTCGTAATCGTGCTGGTCTAATTCTGCTTCGCGCAAATGAACCGGCGATCTATTGGAATACGGAGCAGGATCAGCCATATACGATTAAACTTCAAGTCCCAGCTACATTGACTTTCAAAGGATCTTGTATTTTGGTTGCAACTTTGTCACGTGCTGAGCGGATTTTGACATTGGAGGATGTCTGGGCTTATGAAGGTCGTGGTCTTCTTCGTGACAAGAAGTATTCAGAACGTTGGCCAATCCTAGAAAATATTTTTAAGGATCTGAATCGTCAGCAATATTTTTTGGGGGCTGATCTACAGCTGGTAGAACCAATGTCGCTCACGGATTTCATTGAACGAGCTGAAGAGCAGACAGAAGATGGAACAGTCTGGGAATTTCAGCCAGATGTTCCTATTCGCCGTCGTCTAGTATGGATGATTCCTGGTTCAAAAGGTATTCGCTCTGATATCCCTATGCTACGCCGTGATGAGGCGGCTTTTAAGGTTGCTGCACGTCTAGGAGGTTCCGCAGATGATCGTGTTGCAAATGAGATATTGACGTCCATGGAACTGAAGCGAAGCAATGTGTCAATGCCACAACATGTTGCACGCATTAAACCTACAACACAACCACAGCCTCGTATTCATAGTTTAACTGTTGATACACAACGTTGTGCAAAACTTGCGATTGATACAAAAACAACTCTTCCAGATAGTTATAATCTTTATAGCGATGGAGATCAAATTATTGGGCGTCTCTGTATTCCCCGAATGGCCCAGAGTCATGAACTTCGCCGTCTCTTTGAATCAAAGAAAGAGGCGCGAGTAGATGTTAAATGGAACTCTACATTTAAAAAATACGAGGTCCTACGGGTTCTTCCAGATGATATACCTCTCTCACCTGCTACAATGTTTCATGAACCAAGCGCTTGCATCTAAGTTTATTGTTTTTTTGTATAATTATGTATATAATTTACAATATAATTATACACTGAATGTATAATACCACTTTGATCTTGTTGATTAGCTGATGTTTCAATCACATTTTGTGCTCGCTGTGGTTCTATTGTTGGCTCTAATGTTACATATGCATTAGTACCAGAATATGTATTAATTAAATAATTAATATCATGGTAGTTTAAAATTTCTCTATAAAACCGACTAATAGTCGGATGTGTAATTACATCGTTACTATTACTGATTTGGAATACATTTTGTATTTGATCTACATTTTGATAAATAATATGTGTTAGATGACCTCTTGAAATCATATCACGATCAGATATTTCAATCTTAATATTATTAATTTTGAAATTTTTGATAGCGTTTTTTATATGCTCAAGGGCTGCTTCATAATGACTATCATCAAATCTCTTACAAATACGATTGAGCAAACATATGGTATAAATTTTTCTTTTTACATCTGTTGTCAAAATACTATGATTACATAATGGACATGTGTGTTTTTGCCTAAACCATTGTGATAAGCATTCTTTATGATAATAATGCTGGCAGAAATTAATCATACTTACTTTATCATGTTCTTGATATTGTGTTTGACAGATTGCACAATCTGTATGAGCAGTGAATTCAATGATATCATTACTTGATGACAGCCAACAAAGTTGACTCTCTGAGCCAGAACTTCGTGATGGCGAAGACATCATACATGACTGTGTGGCCGAGGGCACCAAAAGCCTCAATTTTTAGCCTTGATCTTATTAGGATGGATTTTCCGGATAAGACTTCTATATTAAAAGATATATTAACCCTTCTTCGGCTACAATATATAAACAATGGATTTTTAGAAGATTTTCCATTAAAAGGGCATCAAACGTCTAGCCACCATACACTTCGTTCTTCCAGATCACAACCAATAAATGTTTTTCAGGAATTCGGTCCACACTTTCACAAAGATAATCTTCTTCTTCAGTATCTAATTCTTCAATACTTCATCTCTATACCACCTAGCCCAAGCCTCTCTACTCGCTATCAAATGTACAGTGATCTTGGACAAGCATATGGACGTAAAAGACTATTATCCGACGATGAAATGAATTCTTTAATGACACAATTTTATGCACCGCGCTTACGGAAATTTCTATCAAATTCTGTCATAAGTGATGGAATCATTTTATATGATATTATACAAAGTATAAAAATGTACGATTTGTTCCATATATTTGATAGAATTCAGAGAGTTGCTACGAAGATTACTGAAGAAAATGAGAAGGGATCTGAAGAAATATCTGATAGGCGATTTGCTAGACTTATAAGATTAGATCGGAGTCGTGAAGAACTTTCAATGGAAGAGGTTGTAGAATCGTTTTTACCGATTAAAGAGGAATATGAAAGAGATCTTGCAAAAATCCATGAGATTCTGGAAGGTGATGAGAGCTTTATGGAAGAATTTCCTTTATTGGCTGCAACGACGGCCAAAGATTTTGAATTTGCATCATTGTTATCTGTGCCACCATTCAATGAAGAACTGGAGGCCCTTATTGCTAAGAGAGATATTGTAAAAAGAAAATATAGGACTACAAGGAAAAATAAAGGATCTAGTAAATAGATATGGCCCGTCGTCGTAATACAAGAAAAAATCGTCGTAGTCGCAGTCGTAATCGCAGAACCATGCGTGGCGGTGGCCCCGGTGCTGCGTATTCTGTTGAAGGAGTTTTAGTCCCTGGTATGCCTTATTTAGTCAATAATCCTATTTCTAACTGTCAGGCTACGGCACCTGATTATGCCCTCAAAGGCGTATCCGCCTCTGGTCTTCCTGGTATGAGTGGTCCAGGCCCTCTCCCTGGAATCATGAGTGGTGGCTCTCGCGGTCCATTACTAGCTAACAATAAAGGTCCTATTCGTATTCCTAATAGAGATCGCATGAGACATATTCGCAGACGTCCCATACGTGGTTCAGGCTCTTATAATATTAGAGCCCAAACACTCCGTGGTGGCGTCTATGCTGTTGATCCTGTTCCAGTTGGCGGCCTTAATAGCCCAAATGTTGCTGCAACATTTGATCGTATGGCTTGTCATGCTGGCGCACCTCCTCATGTAAGCCCCACAATCCCTACACAACCCGGCTATGCATCTCTCCCTGGTGCTGTCCCTGCAGCTATGCGTGGAGTCCCTGAGCCTGCGACTATTACATCTGCTGGTTTCCAACAGAGCGGAGGTGCTTTACAGCCCCCTTACAGCGGCTCACCCGTCTTAGAAGAAACCACTGCTGGCTATACTCATCTACGCACACCTGCTGATGCAACTGTCAGTCAATCTGGTGTCCCTGTGATGTTCAACGTCCCTTCTGGTGGCCGTCTTGGAGTGCCTGATGCATGTGTCAAGACTGGTGGCGCCAGACGACGCAGAGGATCCAAGCGCAGACATCGCCGCTCTCATCGCAAGTAAATATAAATTTTCAGATTATTAATATCATATGTGCATATTATTGTAAATATATACATATGTATCATTAATTTTTAAATAAAGTATCTTTATTGACAAATATAATTACGTGTCATTTTATATTTTAGGTAATCGCTATATGAATTAAATATTTTTTTTCCATAATTAAATGCATCATAGTTCATAGCTTTATATTCCTTGACACTTTCCTTAATTTCATATAATGGGAAATTAGCATTAACTGTTTCAGGGCAACAATAGGATGGTATTACATTTCCACTTGATGTCACAACTAATTCTATTTCAGAGATTGCATAAGGATTGATATAATCATATATAGCTATTGTGTATGTGTTAGGAATAACTGTTGCTGCGATTGTGATAGCTCCAGTACTTTCATTTATTGATATACCAGGATATGATGAAGGATCTGATACATTAATTGCCAAAATTACGAAGGTATGACCACTGACTAGCGCAGGACTTGACGATGAACCAGCAGTAACAGATTCACCAAATGATTGAACTAATGATCTACTATAAGGACTATAACCCATATTTACAAGTTTATAAGGTGTATTAGTACCATCAGTACGTGCCCATGTTGTGCCGACATCAGATGTTGTTGGAAAACCAGTAGTTAGAATTGTATTCACAGTACTATCAAGCCATGAACCACTACCATTTCCACAATTATTTGTTATTCCAATAGATGATGATCCAAATATATTTCCTGCACTTTTCATAAAACAATTTGTAGCTGTCGCGGATGCACCTGAAGCAGAAAATTTATTTGTATTGGCTCCAAATATACCACCTATCCCTGATCCTGAAATAGTTCCTAGACTAAAACAATTTATTGCCGAACAAACACTATCATCATTTATAGAACATAGTTCGCCAAAGATACCACCTACATTATTTGCGATAAAATTTCCAGTACTATAACAATTCATTGACTGACATGAACCACCATTTGCTGCAGCACCTTGGCCATATATACCACCTGAACCCCCTGTAGCAGCACCAATATTTCCAGTACTATAACAGTTAAGTGAAACTGCATTTCCAAGTGTATTGCCAGCATTTAATCCAAATATTCCACCAGCATCTTGACCAATAGATCCTGTACTAAAACAATTTTGAACAAATACAGATCCAGAATTAAAAGCAGCAGATGCACCACATATACCACCTGCATTTTGCCCAATAGATCCTGTACTATAACAATTTGTTATCAGTAATTCACCTCCATTACGTGCAGCTTGTAAGCCAACAATTCCACCACAGCTTGATGGAATATTTCCATTACTATAACAATTAATAATTTCATTTAAATTTCCTGATTGACCAAATCCACTCCCAGATAGCCATCCACTATTTATTGTTGATCCATTTGTAGAAAGTATCCCAATATTTTTAATTATAGTATTACTATTATTTTGATTTACAATTAATCCAGGATAACTACCAATTCCATCTATTGTAATTTTGGTCTGAGTTCCATCAGTATTCAATAAATCATTTCCAATCTGAATATATGATGATCCACAAATAAAATAACAATTTATATTACCTAGAGCTACATTTAAAGTAATATCTGTTTCAAAATAGACTTTAACATAATCAGTGGGCGATAAGTCTGAATTTGAAAAAATTACAGGCCATAAGCTAATAGGATTTGCAGATCCATTATTAATTCTATATGATATTGTTGAGCCTGGTACTGATTGGCTCAAATAAATAATATTGCCACTGGCGGTTGAAATAGTTGTCATTCTAATATATATTATTTATTAGAAATGGTAAGAATAAATCGTACTCGTACTAATAGACGCCGTAAAAGCCGTCGTTATCGTCATAGAAAACAACAGAAGCAGCGCGGTTTAACCCAAACGCTTCGCGGTTCAGGCTATAATAACATTAGAGCCCAAACGCTTCGCGGTGGGAGAGTAAATGTTAATAATTGTCCTCCTCTTGGATATCATATTTATCTAAGATCTATGCATCCAGCTGCGCGTATTGAAGTTACATGTGCAGAGCTACAGGAACGCATTAATGCCAATCAACATGAAAATATTTTTATTGAAACTCCGGGACCTCATAATGATGAAGATGAACGTGAAACTGTAATAAAATATAATGCAAATTTCTTTGGCCCAGGTGCATATGTAGTTGGTCGTGTAGGTCGTCCTGAAGCACTTGAATTACCACCTGCTTTTATTCAACCCGGCGTTGTACCACCAGCACCGCGCTTACATCGCCAATATGCTATGGGTGAGCATGTCCCTTATGCAAATCTAATTAACCATATAACTGAATCAATTAATGCAGAAATTCAAAGAAGAGCACGGCCTGGACCAGATCCACGGGGTGTGCCACCAGGACCTGGACTACCAGGACTAGCAGGCTTGCCACCTAGACCAGCAGGCTTGCCACCTAGACCAGGACAAGGAGCAAGAGGTAGAGCAGGAGATATGCAACCTGGCGTACCAATACTACATGGTTTTCCTGGAATTCAAGGAAATGGAGGTCAACCAAGACCATTATTAAGAGGTATAGCAGCTAACCCAGAAGTAGCAAGAAGACTAGGGCAATTTGAAAATGTTTTCCCTGGAGCACAACAACCTTTATTACATAGAGGAGCAATTCTTGCAGGAGGGCCTGTAATTGAAGGAGAAGGAGCAAGAGCTAGAGCAGGTAATCAAGGCCCAATAGTGGCTGGCTGGCGATTACAGGATATTAATGAACAATTAGCTGGTCATCAATTAGAACCAGCTGAAAGAATTGCTTTGGAAGATGAAAGACGTGCTATACAAAGACGAATGAATGCAAGACAAGTAGTAGTACCCAATCTAGGACCCAATCCAGAACGACATAATAATATTATGGAAAATAATAATTAGAAATGTCAAAGAAAACAATTCGCAGACCAAGACTAAGAAAAACCCGTAGAGGTGGTTTCATTATGCAAGCAATCGGAGAAGGAGTTAAACAAGGATTCAAACAAGCCCCGCGGGAAATCATGTCCTCCATAAGATCAAAAGGTTCATCATATCTTTTACCATCCGGATCTATAGCAAATTATGCAGGTAATAATATTCAAAATATTATTCAAGGTCATCATCAAGAATTGGGAGCTCATGTTGGAAAATCTATGAAAAATATTAAAACTAGTTTAACAACAAATTCTAATAAATCTAAATCATTTTCTCAAAAAACTTATATTGATCCCAAAAAATATTCATTTATGACTTCTATTTCACCAAATGCTCTAAAAAAACAACAGTCTGTTTTCAATAATAAATTTTCAATGCCTCGTAAAAATAATAAAAATCTTCCAATCTTCTCTTCCAAATTTAATTCAACCACACAATTACTTGAATAAACATTCTTCCTCTGCGACCTGCTTCTCCTTCTTTTTCTTCGGCTCATTATACTTCAAGGTCTCTACAACTTCTAGGAGCGGCTGTCCAGGGCCACCTGCTGGTGTTCCTACGGAACATGCCCTTGTATTACGTTCCTTAATGATCTGATACCCACAATTCTTATAGTAATCCAGACGCTTGCGCCACATATTATTATAGACATCATGTATATCCACGATATCTATAATAAGAGGTGCTAATGTCCGTTCTTCTGGTCTCTGACGCAGAATTCGCCCTGTACTCTGCTCTACACGCTTCCTAGGACTTGCAAGAATAACACAATTGAGTGTCTTGATATTCAACGCATCTGATGCCATTGAATATGTTGCAAGCAAAACCTGTGCCTCCGCTGCATTACGTTCTCGCACCTCCTCTTTCATACCTCCAATGTAATATCCTTGTTTAATTGTCGCAGGAAGTGCAGCCTCTACAGCCTCTAGAAGAACTTTGCGTTCTGAGAGAACTAAGATTTGCCTTGTCGGTTCTTTACACAAATCTTTCAAGAGTTCAACAATCAGCGCTGTACGATCTGGACTCTCAACAATCTTTGATAGAAGTCGTGCCAAAACCACTTCACCTGCATAATCTACCGGAACATCGGCCCAATTCTCCTCTGTATAACTGTCATAAGTAATTGCGCGCACAGATACAGTCGGATCTGCTTCACGGCGTTTCTCCCAATAAACTGGTTTTCCAAGGAATGCCTCAAAGACACGTGTCATTCCATCTTCACGAGTCGGCGTGGCTGACAATCCAAGAAGATATTTAGTCTGAATCTTCTGAAGTGCACGACTGAAGTGTGCTGCTCCCAGATGGTGGCACTCATCAAAGATGGTGAAACCATAATCTGCGAAGAATCCTTCAGGATATTCACGACTACACAAAGTCTGGATCATGCAAATTGTACAATCATAGTCGGTAGTTCCAACTTCAGCGCGCTCTGCCTGAAGAATCCCCACACGAAGATTGGGTGCAAACCGACTAATCTCTCCACGCCATTGGTTCAATAAGAACTCCTTATCCACAACAATCAAGAATCTGCGACCCAGACGGATCGCAATATTAATAGCCATGAAAGTTTTCCCTTTTCCACATGGCACACATAGAAGTCCATTAGCCCCGGCGCCGATGAACTTTTCAATGATATTTACCTGATAATCATATGGATTTCCAATGAATTTAACAGTCTCTGGCAAGCCAGCTCCGGCAACTACTAGATCACAATCAGGTGGTCCAAATCTATCAATTGCCCATGCACGTGGCAAATATAGCCGCGTACTAGATTCCATGTAGATCGGAAATGGCGGTGCGCCTCCACCTCGCGCAGACATCATATTCTTCGGTTGCATCATAAGCTCTTTACAGACCTCTTTAACCGTCTCTGGGCCAATACTGTCTTTAGTAATTGCATATCCACGTGTTGTTAATATTTTTGCAGCGGATGCCATTGTGATATCTATTCCTATAGATATCATTGTGACTCAATTTTAAACACCGCTTATGGCAGATATGATCCAAGTCAGTAATCTTCTTGTCTTGCTTGCATTGGCATTTATATTCATTAAATTCACCCCTTATCCAGTATTAGTTGCTCTTCATAATCCTGTGATTATGGTATTAACACTTGTTATTCTTCTTGCACTAACTACTCGGGCACCAAAGCTTGGAGTTCTTGGACTCCTCTATATCGGTGGCCTTTACTTGGAACGTAATCGTGTTACTTTGGCACGTGCTATGAGCCTTACAGGTACAGGTACAGGTCCTGCCTTGAGCGAAGATCCTACTATGCCTGTTAGTCCGAGCCAGAGAGCAGTACCCTATGATTGGCCATCATATGCTAGCCATCCATTCAAGCCTTCTTCCGACTGTGATTTAGATGGAAATGAATGGTCACCTGTTGCGCCTTCAATGGATCACAAGCGTCCTCCTTTGATCACGGTTCCTCCTGGATATGCCACAAAGCCTTATCTTGTTTAACGAGTCTTTGGCTCCAGGCCCATTTGTTCCAGGGGACTCTTGTAGAGTGGATTAGCAGCACGTGCATCTAAGCGTTTTTTCTCTTCATCACAGAACTTCAAATTAACTTTAATATATTGTTGGAATGGCGCGTTACTACGCCAATTTGATCCGAATACGGCATCAAAGTATTCATAGAGTGAATTGCGCTCATAGCAAGCCATACTCTTTAACTCATCCATGTATGTAGCATATAATATGACTGGGTTTTTCCCAGATTTATCATATGTTTGGATGGACTTGAAGGCTCCTTTAGGAGCAGCCATTGCATCTAGACGTCGGAGATTGTAGCAACTGCGAGGCTGTCTTTCATTTTGATGAATAGTCTTATAGACTTCGCATTGAGGTGCTGTTGTTACAAGAGGCTCTTTGAGATCACGATTAAGTGCTGAAGATGTGCAGATACCTTGACCGTTTTTATTTTCAAAATAGTTTGAAAGTGTTTTGGGACAATGCTTTTGAGCCATTTCTTTCAAATAAGCCGAATACCAGTCAATACAACGAGGAAGCTCATTTGATGCATTACTTAGAGTACATTTTGGCTGTCCATCACATTTACTACCTATTATAGTTCCTTGGCAGCAATTAATTGCCTTATCAGTAGTATATTTGTTGAGCGATGCCGGACAAGCCTGTAAATTAGGTATCTCTATATCAGCAAATTTTTCTGTGACTGCATTTGAGCCATTTGTTACATGAACAATTAATAATAATATCAAAAATATAATTATTCCAAGTATAATGTAACGATCCATATCTAAATTGATATTATACTATTATAGTGCTTTTGGTTGCCATTTTTGTTGTGGTTTTTGATCCCCTTGACCTTGTGGCCTTTGGAATCTCGGTCTTTGATCACCTTGTCCTTGTGGTCTTTGGAATCTTGGTCTTTGGTCGCCCTGAGATCTTTGGTCGCCCTGAGGTCTTTGGAATCTTGGTCTTTGATCACCCTGAGGTCTTTGATCTCCTTGCCCCTGTCCCTGTGGTCTTTGGAATCTTGGTCTTTGGTCGCCTTGTAGTCTTTGATCACCCTGTCCTTGTGGTCTTTGATCAACAACAGGAGGTTTTTCTCCTTCTGAAACTTTTGCCTCAGATACTTTTGCCTCAGAAGCTTTTGCCTCGGATACTTTTGCCTCAGATACTTTTGCCTCAGAAGCTTTTGCCTCAGATACTTTTGCCTCAGATACTTTTGCCTCAGATACTTTTGTCTCAGATACTTTTGTCTCAGATACTTTTGTCTCAGATACTTTTGTCTCAGAAGTCTTATCTTCAGGTACTTTTTCTTGAGTTTTTGGCTTTTCAGTAACAACATTCGGAATTGCAGCAATTGCAGCCATTGATATTGCAACTTCCTGAATACCAGCAGGACTATCAATCCGTTTCAAAATTAAACGAACAATCCATGCACCACCAACAAACAATAGAATTAATCCCATAACAACTCCAAGAACAATTGCAAATGTTCTAGATGCAGATCCACTACGCCGTGCAGCCTCTAATGCATCCTTCTCTTCCTGAGTCTGTCCTTCCATTGTATCTCTTAATGAACGTGTACCTGTCGCAGGATCAAGTACAACATATTTTCCATCAATGTCTTTTGCCCGATCTAATGGCAAACACTGATAATCAGCAGTTGTCATCGTCTTTTTCTTGATTTGTGCAACTCCTGCAACTGCATCAGCGACCCACTTAAATAATACAGGAAAACGATCATTTGATGATTCAATAACATTAGCAGCTAATTCACCATAGGTAGACCAATTAGTACCTGTTGTTAAAAATGTATTCAAGATTTCTGCATTAGTTCCGCTAATTGGCGGAGTTTTAATGGCAGTTAAATAGCTTTGCCTGCTCTCTGCTGGAAGTATATATGGACTGAAGTTCAAAGTATTATTATTTGCAATCTTATTTAAAAGATCTGATGTAATGATAAATCCTGCAGGAAAATAGAGAATTCCAAGAGTAGTTCGCTTGAAGATCCAATTATTATTGATGGGGGGAGGACGCAGAGCAATGCAAGTTAGATACATCGCCGCAGATTTATCTTTGAGATCTGTGAAGAGTGCTGAAGCATTTGGAACTTTTGCAACGAAGCGACTTTGAGGAGTTGCTGATTTTTTATTTTGAGTATTTGTTAAAATCTCCTGGAAGTATTCCGTTGCAACCGAAGAAGCACTGGTTGAAACGGTGACATCCGATAGCTGATAGATAGGAACTATTACAAGAAAACTTGTAGGGTAAGTATTATCAAATCCTGAGCGCGTAAATGTAAAAATAATATCAGCATAATTCTTAGTTGAAGGCTTTGAAGGCCATGCTGAGCCGGAGTGAGTTGCAGCACATATTTGAGTAGCTTTTAATGAATAACTGAGACCCTTATAAGTTAAAGTAGAGTTAGGAGCTTCATTAATAAAACATGCATTCCATTTCTTTGATGGTGCTGCAGCCACATCTGCCCTTGTCTCAAATAGACGTGGGTTTTGAAGAGTTCCAAATGATATATATGTCTCTGGATCACCAGTAATTTGACTAATTCTATCGGCACTTATCGGTCCATTCACATTAATTGGAAAACCAATATTTGCTGTACCTGCACATAAATCCATTCTGGCTTCTACTGATTTTTTATGATCCCATATTTATCATACAATATGAGATCATAATAGCAGATTCAAATCTATTAGATTTCCATCAAACTTTGCGCAATATTATATAGAAGGTATATAGGTAGGTCCATTCATTTTATAGAGCGAGACCTGAACTTCTTCTCCATTGAGGCTTTTGAGGCGATCTCCATCAAATACTTCATTGCAACCAACATCATCCATGCAATCGCGGTTCTTTTGTTTTAGAGGAACAGGAACAGGATTGTAAGTGTCAGTGCGTGTGTAATAGTTCCAACGATCATTAGAGCCGGCCGTACGACGACCCAGAAGTGGTTTTAGGTCCCCTCCAGGATATTTAAGAAGACCAATAGTTTGGAAGGATTCTGGAAGGCCGCGTGATGCAACTGAGGGAAGTGTTGTTGGGTTCCAGACTCCAGGATCAGGAGGTGCACGCCAGAACCGGAGAGGCTTCGGTGGCATTGCATAACGATCATCTTGTTGGACTTGGCCTCCGCCGCCACTAAAAATTATCGTTGGCTCCTTTTGACTAATACCAATTGATCCAAGACTAACAGGACTATTCATCATTTTATAGATCTGATATGCTATGAATAAAAGAACAACAATAAGCACTGTTAAAAGAATGGGAGTAATGTCTGATGGTGTCTCAACAAGACCTCCACCACGCATTTTACGCTTTAATATATTTCTAGCCATTTCTAATTGGTCGCTAGCTATTTACTGTAGAGCTAGTCTTCGGTCACCTGCCGCCCGCCACATTTATTGTGCTGTTTTACCAAACATTGTATTGAAAGAGCTCAAAAGCTGTGATCCATCTGCAATCATCGGCTTCATATTTTCAAGCATACCAAGAAGTGACTTCTGAGTATCAAGGAGCTTACGAGTATCATCTGTCATTGCTTTGATCTGATCAGGCTTCAAATTCTGGATCGCAGAAAGAATTGTAGAACCAGCATCAATGTGAGGACCACCCTTCATATCCGAGGGAATTTCCCCAAGTTTGAAAAGTCCATCGGAACTACCTTGGAAACCCTGAGTGGTAGCTGCTGCTGCATCCTTCTTTTCTTCTGCAGGTGTGGCTGCTGGAGCTGGTGCAGATGATGCTGCAGTCTCGGAAGCGCTAGAGCCAGAAGCTGAGGTACCCGTAGCATCTCCTTTATCTGCTTCAGGATTGGCAAAACCTTCCGCAAAATCAGACGCTAAAACACCATCAGGATGTGGCTTATCACCGGGCGACATACGACCATCCCAACCAACCGGTGCAGTCTTCATACCAGGCCCCTTCATCTGTCTCAAACGATCAACAACCTCTGTGGGATTATAGGTCTGAAATCCATCAAATGTACGGTAAAGAATGCGATACATTACACCCACAATGATTGCAACAGCAACTGCAACTTCAAATGAGCCATTAATTCCCATAACAATCAGACCAATTGCTAATGATAAAAGAAGACCGGGAAGACCAAGCATGAAAATTCCGTAAAAAATATATCCAATGCCGATAATCTGTGCCGCGCGCACTGTCGTAGGATTACTCTTAAATGTAAGCTTCATTTCTAGTACTTAGCTCTAAAATCAGAACTAGAACCCACTAAATTAATGGGGCTACTACACGCTGTAAGATCCAGAACAATGCACCACCTAATAATGACTTTAATGCAAGACCAAGCATAGTTACATCACCTCCCATTCGTAAAAGTGATGGCATGTAAATACCAATCATAGTATTAATCACAGGTAATCCAATTACAAATACAATTAGAGCAACAAGTAATGGGGTCTTCAATTCGCGACCGAGTGAGAAACTCATAGAACTGAAAAATCCACCCTGTGCTACAGGAACCGGTCCCATTTGCATTGCATATGGATTCTGGGCGACAGGTGTTCCCATGGGCGCCATAGGTGGCATCATCATAGGTGTTCCATGCATTGCATGTGCAAAATCGGCCGGAGTAGGATTCTGAGATCCAATAACATGAGCAGTGGCAGGTGTGGGATCCATAGTTAATGATGTTAAGGAATTAACTGGAGGAAGCTGTCCGCTTGGCATATTACGAGCAGATGGTGCCGGGGGAGGCTGAATTGTATTACCTCCACTTGGACTTCCATTCATTTCAGCAAAAATACGACTTACAAGATCATCATCATTGCCTTGTCCGGGACCTGGTGCTGCATCTAAATTTTCAAGTAATGTGCCTGCGGATGACATATCTAAACCTCTTTAACGGATTTCCAATAGGCACTTAAGCGCAAAGTCCTTATTAGAAATTCCCAGAGGAAATATAGTTGTTACAAGGATTCTGTAATGGCTACTACCAAAGCATCTTTGGATCTCCCGACTTATATCATTGGGGCTTCACGTTCTTTTGTAGGTGGTCTGCACACAAATTCACCACGAAACGCCTCTATTAGATTTGATTTACCACTGCATTCAACATTGTTTTCAGAAAACTTATAACATTTACTTCCGACCTTGAATACAGATCCATTAATCTCTTTGGTAGGAGGTGCCTTCCAAATAGAACATTCATCACCTTTGCAGTATGGGCGAAAAATAACAACAACTACAGCAATACCAAGCAATACACTAAAAACAACTTTATAATTCTCTGAACGAAGTAAATCAGCTAACATGTCTTCTAACAGTTTTTAATATTATCATAAATATCAAAGATAATTAGAAATGTACGTCAAATTTCCTGCACTCATCATTGGTCTTATAATCGGCTTCGGCTTATTACGTATGTTTGCTATTAACCGTCCGATCTTCTACAAATGGCCTTCTCCTGATAACATGGGTAAGGTTACATACAAGGATAAGAATGGTGTATGCTATGAATATTCAGGTGAAGCTGTTAATTGTGACTCTTATAAAGGTCAAGCTAAACCATTACCTCTCCAGGTTCCTCAACCATATGCCGTTATGCAATAAGCGCCTGGTGGCTTATAGTCGCCTGGCGGTTTTACGACGTGTTTGACGATTACGTCTAAATAGACGTTTTATAGGATTTGGATTTAATGCCTTACGTCTTGATGTGGCTTTAATTGTATTTAGATTATGTATTGTATTTGTATGTAATTTAGGTTGCACATTTTTTGCATAAATCATAGCATCAGTCATAGGATCGCGACCATACTTTTTCATGTATTTGACATATGCATTTGAACTTCGCTCATTACCTGATTTAAGACCAAAAGAAGCTAAATATTCGTCTTCAAGGTTACTCAATTCAGTTGTTAATTCATTGCGTTCAGCTGCGGATCTTTCACTATCTTTATTAAAATATGATCCTCTTTTGAAATACCAGTTACCATATTTTTCATCCACATTTTCATACAATCTATCATTAAAAAAACTACCTCCTCTCATGCGATGGTTGCGACGACTACGACGACTAGAAAAAGCCAATGACATTCTATTTCTTGCAAATATTTATAGTGGTTTTTGGAATGCTTGTGCACCCGTTGGTGCACCAAAGCCCTGACGACGTTTATTGATGATTGTCGCAGTCTTAGCCTTTGCTGCAGCTTCAGCATCCTCGGCTGAAATTGTCTTCTTCTTGATAACATCAGACTCATCAGCAACAACTGCATCTTCGCTTTTATTGCCTGTCCGGAGTTGGAAGCGAGCATCCATTAATGCCTTGCCAAGAAGATTTTTACCACGCCACTTAGATTGATGCCCAGCACGAGGATCGGTAATTGCAATACCAATACCATCATCAATGTCACGATGATCTGCACGTGCCAAAATAGCATCACCAGTTTCAATAAGAAGTTTGCCGATCTGAGGATTTTGACGGAACTTAGCGAGAAGAAGCGATACAAGAATATTATATCTCTCCTTTTCCCATGCAGCATTACGCTGTTCACGAACAACACGTTCATTAGGAGTTTCTGCCTGGGGACCAGAAGGGCCTCCAGCAGCATGAACAAGTGATCCATGTTGACCAGGAGCTTCACCCATTTTACGTGCAATACTTCGCATAGTTGTTGTGGATCTTGTCTTCATAATCTCCTTAACATCTTCTGGCTTTCCGAAGAACTGTGCCTTTGCTGCTGCCAATGCCTGATCAACTGTGAAATATTTAATACCCTTCCAGTTAAATTCAATGGGCCAATCATTAGCCAAATAACCATATTCATTGTCATCAGGGCGATTGAAAATAATAACAACATTGTTATCGGGGCCGTTTACCAAGGCAGAGCCACCAACTTGTCCTGATGGTAACTCCTCGTCTGCATTTGCCTCTGCATCTGCATCAGCAGCAGCCTCCTCTTCTTCCTCTTGCTCTTCCTGAACAGTCATCTCTTTGCTCCAAAGGGACCGAAGACGATGATCACATACTTGTGCCTGGAAGACATTGAAGCTAATCTTCCTTTTAATACGAGCATCTTCATATATATCGTTGAAATCAAGACCAGATAAAACACGAACGAAGTATTCTGGATACATTGTTTGTGTGCGAATTATGTCAGCTTCCTGAACAGCCAATTGTGCATCCTTCACTGCATTTGGAAGAACACGACCTGCATTGAAATCTTTTATTGCTTGGCGAAGTTCTTCCATTGCAGTATTATATTTGTCTTCAGCTTCCACAATTGCTTCACGACGACTTGTTTCTAATTCCGCGATCTCTGAGGGATTTAATGGTCTGTACTTCGGCAACGGAATAGTTGTCTTCACACTTCCATTACTGTCTCTCTCAACTAGATTACCACGTCCATCATAACCATAGAGAGATGGCTGCTTTGCTCGCATACGATAGAACTTTCTTAAAGCGATCTGACTAACCTCTGGCACTTGTGCAGGCACTTGTGCAGGCATAGGCTCGGGCTCCGGTTCCGGTTCCGAAATAACTGTTATAGGTGTTTCAGCTAAAGGTTCTTCATCAGGAATATTCAGCTCAATCGGCTCTTCCACTTCCATTCGTCTTATTACGTTATAGTTTTTTCAATTGTCCTGTCAGATAATGAATTCATCAGTAGTGCGTCTTATCGTTGGTATCGGACTAGGACTAGTTGCAGCCGGCTCATCATTATTCTTATTCCTTAATCAAGGCATACTTGGATCACTGTTTAATATTGCAATTGTACCTCTCATGTTCATAATTGTCTTCACTGCAAGTTCAATTATTAACATGACAATTTCAAGTATAAATTGCGGCATAGATCTCAAAAAGAGCACAATAAGTGCTACAGCACCGGCAACTGTGGCCGGAATTATTACTTTGAGCTATCTCCTAGTTGAGCCCTTTTTCTCAGTCTTCTCCTTCCCCTTTAATACGATTGCAATGACTCCTGCTATGAGATCGGTTGCTGGATTGGCTTTTGCATTATTCTGGTTTGGTCTCTACAGTCAAGTAGTTGCTGCCGGTTATTCGGAAGCCTGTAATTAATAGTTAAACATCTCCGGCTCACCATAATAAATATAACGTGTTAGACCATTATTGTTACGACGTGGTGGCCCCATTGGTGTTTCATTGACTGCATAATATCCATAAGCCGGGACTCTATTAGCCCGTCTTAGACCAGTTGTACGAACTATTCTTGGTGTCGCTGTATTTGACTGTGATGGAGCCTTCCGATTTTCAAGCAATGATGGTGTATTATCACTTGCTCCAGAACCATCTATCTTGCGAATTATCACGAAAACTAGACTATAACTGATCAGCGCCCAAAAAATACAGAAAAGCCAAAATGGCATCCAGGTATATGATTCAGGATTACGACCTATACCAAATTCTTTCCAGGCACCACGCTCTGTAAATATCAGCTGTGGTTTCATTAATAATAATACACCGACACCGGTTAAATACAAAATGCCCGCTATAAGCAATTCTCTCATTACTTTTAACGGATATTTGATATATAAGCATATTTGCCACATCGGGCAACACTGGCATTTAATAGTCATCATCATCATAGTCATTATGATCATAGCCCTCACCAACATCATCATTTCCAAAAATAGTATCTTCTGAGTTTGGATCATGTACACGTCCACCCAAAGGATAAAATACATTAGGATCAACCAATGCAAAATTAAAATCAACATGACCAGCATCAGCACGCTCCTTGCGCTCAATTTCATATCGCTCGGCATCATATTGTTGAATCGCCTTTGTACCACCAACTGCATATTCCTCAATTCCAATATTCTTTCTCATAATCTTCAAATACTTATCTTCGTCATCCAGCACATCGTAATCACGGATAACCTTAATCTCTTCCTTCTCAATACGATCTTGTAATGCGGCCTGAATCTGCTCATCGGAATATAACATACGATCATCCTTGTATTTTAATATACATGATGCAAGTACACGACCAATAACACTAAAGGAAGTATCACCATAGGCAGCCCGTGCATCCTGGCGATATTGAGCAGATGGAAGAGTATTTGGATCCAGCAATGTTCTAAGAGGACAGAAAACTAAGGCTTGGATCAAATACTTAAATGTACGCTCACCACCAATCAGCGTGTTAATATTTAATTTTTGCAACAAAGGTGGAATCTGCGCTAATTGTTTCACACAGAAATCCATCTTTGCTTTTGCCAATTCATTCTTGCCTGGTGCAAAATCACCGTGATAGGTTGAAAGAACATTGTTATTGTACATAATAAAATTCTGAATATCCTCCAAATGCTCCTTTGAAATCTTTTGCTGTTCATTAGGAGATATAAGATCAGGTGATAAACGAACAAATGCTGCAGGATCAACAAAATTAATCAGACGCTGCATCGGCAAAATGAAATGACTTGTAAGAGCTTCACCAATCTCTGATGGCTGCATAGACACTAAGCCTTGCAAAACCTGTATTAAATTCTCATTACGAGGATAACGATCAATTGCAATCTCCTTCAATGCATTTGGACCTAGTTGAGAAAGCTGATCTAGAGCCTCTTGAATATCACCGATATTTGAATCAGCAGTTAGCTTACTGAGTTCTGCAATAGTATGTTCTATAACAGCAGGCCATTCATTGATTGGTGCAGGATCTAGGAGAGCTACAGATCGCAGGACATCAAATACATTCATGTGTTTTGGACGTTCAAAAGGTTTTACTGAATAACGACGATGAGTTGCTGTCAGCAGATCCTGGAATGTCTCTTCGTTAATCTGAATTCCCTGTGTTTCAAATTGACTAGACATATAGGCCTCATAATCATCCTTGAATCTAGCCACTTCCCCCATATATTTCTTGTAACTTTTAGGATCAAATTCAATATCTGTAATAGACTTTTCATAAGGAACAATGGTAAGTTCACAATGAGGGCAACGATGATTAAATCCAAATTCATGAGGAAGACCCTTACGATCTCCCTGCCAACATACAGCCAAGAAGAGCTTGTAATAAATATTTGCAGGAGCAGTTGCAATAATATTCACAAGAGGTTTAGGAGCAAAAGGGACTGTTAATTGTGTTCCAGCTGCACCTCGGTCCAAGCGGCGCTCTTGCAACTTAGGTAATCCGTGACCTTCATCCCAAAATCCTTGTGGTTTCTTAATTGCAGAGTAACATGCAGCTCCTTCAGTAAATGGACTACCTATCAAAATCTCTCCACGCTCCAATCCTGTATCTTTTGCAACTCTATTTGCTTTTTGAATCCAAATAGCAGCACGACCAACCTGTGTTGTATGACTATTCACTTCAGGAATAATCACAGTCTCCGCTTCAGCCGCATCTTTGGCTGTAATTATGCGCTGTGCAGGCAAGAAGAACTTTGAGATCTCATCATTTACTTTTCCTTCAATGCCTTCAGCAGCTGCACCATAAATATCCTTCAAGTAACGACGCTTATCTAAAAGTATTTGCTGTATATTGGCTTTCTCCATCAATTTCTGAATCTGCCTCTGCATCATTGTAGCAATTGCTTTTTGACGTTTTCCATCAGATTCTTTCTGGAATCCTGTCATATTCCATGGAATTTCATTTTTCATAATGGATGCCGCTGCGCATGCAACATATTCAATTCCTGTAAGATTATCTGCTGCACCTATGGGATATCCACCAAATCCAGGATTTTTACAGCCGGCTAAAACAGCAATGGGTTGATAATCGGGAATACGACTCTGAATATGAATTAGAACCGCACAACATGTATTAATCACTGTATGGCGATTAAGGAGTACATCATAGTCAGGAATTTTTTTACCAGGATTCTCAGCACTAAACTTCGTAACAAAGTCATCTCTGCTAATGAAACTTCCAAGTTCTGTAAGAATCATTGAAATCATCTGTTCATAGTCAGTCATGGTTGGATAAATAGAGAGTCGGTCAGTAACCTCTTTAATTGTAAAATAGATTTGATTCTTTTTTGTATCACCAAAATCAATAGTTTTGACTTCTTCGGTTGCTGCCATAATAGTCTGATTAATTTGTTCCATCTTAATTGCATCTTGGTCAACAATCACTGCACGACCCATCATAGGACGCCCTTGATCATCAAACTGAATATTATTGTCAAATTCTATATTTCCAAGACTCTGTCCGCAATTACGACAAGAATAATAATTTCCCATCACTGGTCCGCAAAAATGTAAATACATCTCCTTGCGCAAAACATCGCGCTCCTGTGGACGATTGAACATTTCAAGTTCTAGCAGCTCATGAACACACACCAGATCACGTGCACAGACTGAACATTTAATCCAATTATCAATACGTTGTCCCTGATAACGATTGACAAATTGTCCTTTATAATACATTCGCTCTTCAGGATCTTCAATTAAAGTAATAGAATTAAGTGCAGCAACATGTTCACAAGGATTAGGCTGTGGTTCTTCACCTGCGTTTTCAATCTTTGTCTTCAGTGCAAGACCCTCCTTAACTGTTGCAACATTAAAACGGAGTCCAGCCATCATACGCTCATATGCCACTTGATCAGGGTTACCTCCTGCAGCTGCAAGGAA